>Ga0265780_10003324_pt1 | contig 21211 bp, 19 predicted proteins | sample P1T30metagenome_FD_192432 | JGI IMG/M metagenome (GOLD analysis project Ga0265780, IMG submission 192432) | Plant litter microbial communities from East Loma Ridge, Irvine, California - P1 T30 | ecosystem: Environmental > Terrestrial > Plant litter > Unclassified | place: USA: California...
GCGAGGCCCCGCCGTTCTCCGACCAGACGCTCGTCGACGTCCGCGCCGGACGGGCGACGGTGGTCGGGGACGAGCGCGGGGTCGCCGTGGTCCGCGGCGGCGAGCTGGAGCTCGTGGTCGGCCTGGAGGAACGGGGCCGCGGGCTCGGGACCGCCCTCGTCTCGCAGGCGCTCGGCCTGGGCGGGACTGCGGCGCCGCGGCTCGCGTGGGCGCACGGCGACCACCCGGCGGCGCGGGCGCTCGCGGCGCGGTTCGGCTGGCGGCCCGTCCGGACCCTGCTGCAGCTGCGCGCCCCCGTGCCAGGGGTCGCGCCGGACCCCGCCGTGCCGGACGGGTACTCGGTCGCGGCCTTCCGCGCCGGCGACCCCGCGGACGAGACCGACTGGCTCGCGCTCAACGCCGCCGCGTTCGCGCACCACCCCGAGCAGGGGCGGATGACCCTCGACGACCTCCGGGCCCGCGAGGCCGACGCGTGGTTCTCCGGCGACGACCTGCTCCTGCTCCGCGACGCGGACGGGCGGCTCGCGGGCTCGTGCTGGCTCAAGGTCGAGGGCGGCACCGGCGAGTTCTACGCCGTCGCGGTCCGGCCCGACCTGCAGGGGCAGCGCCTCGGCGGGGTGCTCATGCGCGCGGGGACGGCCCGACTGGTCGGACGCGGACTCGAGGCGGCGGCCCTGTACGTCGAGGGGGACAACGAACCCGCGCTCGCGCTGTACCGCCGGTCGGGGTTCGAGCAGGTCGCGATCGACGTGCAGTACGCCGCACCCTGAGTCCTCCACACGCGGTCGTCCGCCGCGGGTTCCCACAGCGGACACGGACCGCCCTCCGGGTGCGGGGACCGGGTGGCAGGATGTCGGCATGGACACCGAACCGCAGCTCGACGGCGACTCCGTCGCACCCGACCTCGACGACTTCGACGAGGTCGTCGAGATCGAGCACGAGTCGCTGCCCACCGACCGCTACTTCGACCGCGAACTCAGCTGGCTCCGGTTCAACCAGCGCGTGCTCGAGCTCGGCGAGGACCGCACGCAGCCGCTGCTCGAGCGGGCCAACTTCCTCGCCATCTTCGCGTCGAACCTCGACGAGTTCTTCATGGTGCGGGTCGCCGGCCTGAAGCGCCGCATCGACACCGGGATCGCCGTGCCGACGAACGTCGGGCGGGCGCCCACCGACGTCCTCCGGGACATCGCCGCCAAGGCCCACGAGCTGCAGGACCGGCACGCGCAGGCGTTCATCGGGTCGCTGAAGCCGGACCTCGACGCGGCCGGCATCCACATCGAGCACTGGTCCGACCTCGACGAGGCCGACCGGCTCCGCATGCGCGAGTACTTCAACGAGCAGATCTTCCCGGTGCTCATGCCGCTCGCGGTGGACCCGGCGCACCCGTTCCCCTACATCTCCGGCCTGTCGCTGAACCTCGCCGTGCGGGTGCGCAACCCGAAGTCGCAGCGGCAGGAGTTCGCGCGTCTCAAGGTGCCGCAGAACTTCTCGCGCTTCATCACCCTGCCCGACGACGGGTCCGGCCGGACGCGCTTCATCCCGCTCGAGGACCTCATCGCGAACCACCTCGACGACCTGTTCCCGGGGATGGAGGTGCTCGAGCACCACGTGTTCCGCATCACCAGGAACGAGGACGTCGAGATCGAGGAGGACGAGGCGGAGAACCTCATCCAGGCCCTCGAACGCGAGCTGCTCCGGCGCCGCTTCGGCCCGCCGATCCGCCTCGAGATCACCGAGGACATGGACCCGGTGACGCTCGACCTCCTGGTGCGGGAGCTCGACATCACCGAGCAGGAGGTCTTCCGCCTGCCGTCGCCGCTCGACCTCGGCGGCCTGTTCGAGATCGCGAAGATCAACCGGCCCGACCTGCACTACCCGAAGCACGTGCCGACGACGCCGGTGCAGTTCCAGCCGGGTGAGCCGAACACCAAGCCGGACCTCTTCCGCGCGATCGCGTCCCGCGACGTGCTCGTGCACCACCCCTACGAGTCCTTCGCGACGAGCGTGCAGGCGTTCCTGGAGCAGGCCGCCGCCGACCCGAACGTCCTGGCGATCAAGCAGACGCTGTACCGGACCTCCGGCGACAGCCCCATCGTCGAGGCCCTGATCGACGCGGCCGCCGCGGGCAAGCAGGTCCTCGCGCTCGTCGAGATCAAGGCGCGGTTCGACGAGCAGAACAACATCACGTGGGCGCGCAAGCTCGAGAAGGCCGGCGTGCACGTGGTCTACGGCCTGGTGGGGCTGAAGACGCACTCCAAGCTCGTGCTCGTCATCCGGCAGGAGGGCGGCACGCTCAAGCACTACAGCCACATCGGGACGGGCAACTACAACCCGAAGACCTCCCGCATCTACGAGGACATGGGCCTGTTCACGTCGGACGACGTCGTGGGCAAGGACCTCACGCGCCTGTTCAACGAGCTGTCCGGCTACGCCATCGAGAAGAAGTTCAAGCGGCTCCTCGTCGCGCCGCTCCACCTGCGCAAGGGGCTCGTCAAGCGCATCCAGGCCGAGGCCGCGAACGCCGCGGCGGGCAAGCCGTCCGGCATCCGGATCAAGGTCAACTCGATGGTCGACGAGCAGGTCATCGACGCGCTCTACCTCGCCAGCCAGGCGGGCGTCCCCGTCGACGTGTGGGTCCGCGGCATCTGCTCCCTCAAGCCGGGGATGGAGGGCGTCAGCGAGACGATCCGCGTCCGCAGCGTGGTCGGCCGGTACCTGGAGCACTCCCGGGCCTTCTCGTTCCACAACGACGGGGACCCGGTGGTCTACATCGGCTCCGCGGACATGATGCACCGCAACCTCGACCGTCGCGTCGAGGCCCTCGTCCGGCTGTCGGACCCGGCGCACGTCACCGAGGTCGAGGAGATGTTCGACCTCGCGATGGCGGACACGACGAGCTCCTGGCACCTGGAGTCCGACGGCGAGTGGACGCGCCACTCCACGGACGCGGACGGCCGGCCGCTGGACGACGTGCAGAATGTCCTCATGCGGAAGATCTCGGCGCGGAAGCGCTCGTCTCGGTGAGCGGCGGTCCATCGGGTCCGGTCGTCGCCGCGGGGGCCGTGGTCTGGCGCGAACAGGACGGCGTCCCGCTCGTGCTGCTCATCCACCGCGACCACCACAAGGACGTCTCCCTGCCGAAGGGCAAGGTGGACGCGGGCGAGGGCGTGCCCACCGCGGCCGTGCGCGAGATCGCCGAGGAGACCGGCTACCGCGTGCACCTCGGGGCGCCGCTCGGCACCGCCGAGTACGTCCTGCCGAGCGGCCGCGACAAGGTCGTGCACTACTGGTCGGCCCGGGTGTCCTCGAAGGAGTTCAAGCGTGCCGGCAGCTTCCACCCGAACCACGAGGTCGCCGCGATCGAGTGGGTCACGCTCGACGACGCCCGCGGCCGCCTGACGTACGAGCGCGACGTCGCGATCCTCGACCGGTTCGCCGAGCGCGTGGCGGCGGGTCAGCACCGGACCTTCGCCCTCATCGCCCTGCGGCACGCGAAGACCGTCCCCGGTTCCGACTGGGACGGCCCCGACGCGACCCGACCGCTGCTGCCGGTCGGCCGCAGCCAGGCGAAGGCCGTCGTCTCCCCGGTCGCGGCGTTCGGTCCGAAGAAGATCGTCAGCAGCACCGCGGCCCGCTGCCTGGCGACCGTGGAACCGCTGTCCTCCCGGACGAAGCTCGGCGTTTCGAGCACGCCGGACATCAGCCAGGACGCCCACGACCGCGGGGCCGCGAACGTCAAGGGCGTCGTGCAGAAGCGCCTCGAGAAGGGGAAGACGACCGTCCTGTGCTCGCACGGTCCGGTGCTGCCCGACATCATCGCGCGCATCGCCACGGCCACCGCGGACGACAGCGGCCGGTTCGACCTGCGCCGGGCCGCGATGCTGTCCGTGGGCGACTTCGCCGTGCTGCACATCGCGGACGGTGCACTCGTCGCGATGGAGACCCACCGCAACACCGTCCCGGCCTGAAGCCTGAAGCCTGGCACGCCGAACGCCGAACGCCGAACGCCGATCGCCGGGGCCGCCGCGCGGCGGGCGGACACCGACGTGCTGGAGCCGACCCGCGCCTCCAGACCGGGCCGGACGCATGCGCATGCATCATCCGGCGGCGGGCGCACCGGCCCCGATCCTGCACCCGTCCGGGGGTCAGCGCACGCCGCCCCGAGTCGGGACAACCCCTCGTTCACCTCCCGTTCACCGGCGGGCGTCATCCCCGTCACCTCACGTCCCTACAGTCGCTCCCGGGTCAGCACCGGCCCGGGGACCAGCAGCGGTCCCACCTGCAATGACATTCCCGAAGGGACCCCTGTGAACATCAAGCGAATCGGTACGGTCGCGGCTGTCGCGATCGCCGGCGCGGTCGTGCTCTCCTCCTGCGCGTCGAACGAGGGCGGCAGCGGCGACGCGGCACCCACCTCGAGCTCCGGCACCGACTACTCGAAGCTCTCCGGTACCCTCACCGGCTCGGGTTCGTCCGCTCAGCAGACCGCCGAGGCCACCTGGGCCGCCGGCATCCAGAACCTCGCCTCGGGCGTCACGGTGAACTACTCGCCGGACGGCTCGGGCGCCGGCCGCGAGAACTTCATCTCGGGTGCCGCGGACTTCGCCGGCTCGGACGCCGCGCTCAAGGACGAGGAGCTCGCGGGCGAGTTCGCCCTGTGCGCCGCGGACACGAAGGCCATCGACATCCCCGTCTACATCTCCCCGATCGCCATCGCCTACAAGGTCGACGGCGTCAAGGACCTCACGCTCGACGCGAAGACCATCGCGGGCATCTTCTCCGGCAAGATCACGAAGTGGAACGACCCGCAGATCGCCGACATGAACGACGGCGTCGACCTGCCGGACTCCGACATCACGGTCGTGCACCGTTCGGACGACTCGGGCACCACGCAGAACTTCTCCGAGTACGTCTCGGCGAACGCCGGCGACGTCTGGGGCGAGGAGCCGAGCCAGACCTTCCCGTTCCAGATCGGTGACTCGGCCAAGGGCACCTCGGGCGTGGCCTCGGCCATGGCCAGCGCCACCAACGCGATCACCTACATCGACGACTCCGGCGCCGGTGACCTCGACAAGGCCAAGCTCATGGTCGGCGACAAGGCCAACACCATCTCGGCCGAGGGCGCGGCGAAGGTCGTCGCCGACTCCGACGTCGTGTCCGGCCGCGAGGAGAACGACCTCGCGATCGACATCGACCGCAAGGACACCGCCGACAACGCGTGGCCGCTGGTCCTCGTCTCCTACGCCATCGCGTGCCAGGAGTACAAGGACGCCGACAAGGGCGAGCTCGTGAAGGGCTACCTCGACTACGTCGTCTCGCAGGACGCGCAGGAGGCCGCCGCGAAGGAGGCCAAGTCGGCCGCCCTCTCGGACGAGCTCTCGGAGAAGGCCGCGCAGGCCGTCGCCTCCATCAAGTAACACCCTCTGAGCGCCCGGACGCCGGTCCCACCCACACGACCGGCGTCCGGGCACTCGCCCGTCGCGAGCACGGCACCCTCCGCGCGACCGCGACGACCCACCCAGCACAACCGACCCGTCGCCTCCCCCGGCGTTCCTCCGACAGGAGTCCCATGACGACCGCACCGGCCCAGCCAGGGGCCACCGTCTCCCCGAAGCCGAAGGCCGTCGTCCGCGTCGGCGACCGGGTGTTCTCCGCCGCCTCGGTCATCTCCGGCGGCCTCATCCTGCTCGCCCTCGTCCTCGTCGCCGCGTTCCTCGTCTGGCAGAGCATCCCGGCCTTCAGCGCCGAGGTCGGCGAGCTGCCCAACAGTGCGACGAACTTCTGGGACTACGTCGGTCCCCTCGTCTTCGGCACCGTCTGGTCCGCGATCATCGCGCTCGTGATCGCCGTGCCGCTGTCCCTCGGCATCGCCCTCTTCATCTCGCACTACGCGCCGCGCCGGATCGCCCCGGTCCTCGGGTACGTCATCGACCTGCTCGCCGCGGTGCCCTCCGTCGTCTACGGCCTCTGGGGCATCGTCGTGCTCGCGCCGTTCGTGAAGCCGTTCTACGCGTTCCTCAACGAGTACCTCGGCTGGTTCCCGCTGTTCTCCGGACAGGTGTCCGGCACGGGCCGCACCATCCTCACCGCCTCGATCGTGCTCGCCGTGATGGCCATCCCGATCATGACGGCGGTCATGCGCGAGATCTTCCTGCAGGCGCCGACGCTCAACGAGGAGGCCGCCCTGGCCCTCGGTGCGACGCGCTGGGAGATGATCCGCCTCTCGGTCCTCCCCTTCGCGAAGTCCGGCATCGTGTCGGCGATCATGCTCGGCCTCGGGCGCGCGCTCGGCGAGACGATGGCGATCGCGCTCGTGCTGTCCGTCTCGGCGAACGTGACCTTCCAGCTGCTCACGTCGCTCAACCCCTCGACGATCGCCGCGAACATCGCGCTGCAGTTCGCCGAGGCGTCCGGGACGGCCCTCAACGCGCTCATCGCGTCCGGTCTGATCCTGTTCGTCATCACCCTGGTCATCAACATGCTCGCGCGGTACATCGTCCGCCAGCGGGTCAGCTGAGAGGTCACGCCCGATGTCCCTCGCGCTCCGTCCGTCCGGCGTCGCCGGCAACGTCTACGCCAACGGCAAGCTGCACAAGTCCGTCCCGTGGCTGCTGCTCATCGGCTCCTGGGTGGCGCTCATCGCCGTCTTCGCCCTCCTCAACGCCGGCGGCGCCGTGGGCGACTTCAACGTCGTCGCGGCGCTGTTCCTCGGCACCGTCCTGTTCGACGTCCTCATCGTGGTGGTCTCGCGCATCGTCGAGGGCGGCCGCAAGGCGGTGGACCGGCTCATCACGTCGCTCGTGGTGACGGCGTTCGTCATCGCGGTCCTGCCCCTGGTGTCGCTGCTCTGGACGGTCCTCGCTGACGGTCTCGCCCGGTTCGACGCCCAGTTCTTCTCGTACTCCATGCGCGGCGTCATCTCCGAGGGCGGCGGCGCCGTCCACGCCCTCGTCGGGACGCTCGAGATCACGCTGTTCGCCGCGCTCATCTCGGTGCCGATCGGCCTGCTCACCTCGATCTACCTCGTCGAGTACGGCAAGGGCGCCCTGGCGAAGGGCATCACGTTCTTCGTCGACGTCATGACGGGCATCCCGTCGATCGTCGCCGGTCTCTTCGCCTACTCGCTGTTCGCGCTGTTCCTCGGCCCGGGCGCCCGGTTCGGTCTGGTCGGTTCGGTGGCGCTGAGCGTGCTGATGATCCCGATCGTCGTGCGCTCCACCGAGGAGGTCCTGAAGATCGTCCCGATGGAGCTCCGCGAGGCCTCGTACGCGCTCGGGGTGCCGAAGTGGCTGACGATCGTGAAGGTCGTCCTCCCCACGTCCCTCGCCGGCATCACGACGGGCGTCATGCTCTCGATCGCCCGCGTCATCGGCGAGACCGCTCCCCTGCTCGTCACGGCCGGCTTCACCGCGAGCATGAACTACGACCTGTTCGGGGACCCGATGATGACGCTCCCGGTGTTCGCCTACACGCAGTACTCGCAGCAGGGCGCCGACCCCGTGCCGTTCGTGGACCGGGCCTGGACCGCGGCGCTGCTGCTCATCCTCATCGTGATGCTGCTCAACCTGCTGGCCCGCTTCATCACCCGACTCTTCGCCCCCAGGCTCTCGCGCTGACGCGCGGAACCACCCACCCCGAAGGAAACCAGTGTCCAAGCGCATCGAGGTCGACGGCCTCAACGTCTACTACTCGAAGTTCAAGGCGGTCGAGGGCGTCGACATGACGATCGAGCCCCGCACCGTCACCGCGTTCATCGGCCCGTCCGGCTGCGGGAAGTCCACCTTCCTCCGCACGCTGAACCGCATGCACGAGGTCATCCCCGGCGCCTACGTCGAGGGCTCGGTCAAGGTCGACGGCGACGACCTGTACGGACCGGGCGTCGACCCGGTGCTCGTTCGTCGTCAGGTCGGCATGGTGTTCCAGCGCCCGAACCCGTTCCCGACGATGTCCATCAAGGACAACGTGCTCGCCGGCGTGAAGCTCAACAACAAGCGCATCTCGAAGTCCGAGGCCGACGACATCGTCGAGCGCTCCCTGCAGGGCGCGAACCTGTGGAACGAGGTCAAGGACCGCCTCGACAAGCCCGGCATGGGCCTGTCCGGCGGTCAGCAGCAGCGTCTGTGCATCGCCCGCGCGATCGCGGTGCAGCCGGACGTGCTGCTCATGGACGAGCCGTGCTCCGCGCTCGACCCGATCTCGACCCTCGCGATCGAGGACCTCATCGAGGAGCTCAAGAAGGAGTTCACGATCGTCATCGTGACGCACAACATGCAGCAGGCCTCGCGGGTGAGCGACAAGACGGCGTTCTTCAACATCGCCGGCACCGGGCACCCCGGCAAGCTCATCGAGTTCGACGACACCGCGACGATCTTCTCGAACCCGTCCGTGCAGGCCACCGAGGACTACGTCTCGGGCCGCTTCGGTTGATCGGCCGTCGGTCCGTCGTCCGACGGTCCGCCTGGAGGCCCGGCGCACGTCCGTCACGGACGCGCCGGGCCTCCGTGCTTCCGCGACGTGGCGGGTCGCCCGTCACCCGTGGTGCGCCGGCGCCGCCCGTGGTACGCCGGGCGTCACCCGTGGTGGCCCGGGGTGTCGCCCGTGGCGGGCTGAGCGTCGAAACATGCACACGCACACTCCGACGAACCACAAGTCGATCGACGCGCGGTTCGTCGACCGATGCACCCGCACCGGATGCATCCGTAACGAGCGTCGTTCCACGAGTCGATCGACGGGTGGGACGACGGAAGATGCTCCCGCATCGACCGAGCGCACACCGTGCAACGACGGAAGGTGCCCACGCATCGACTGCGTGGACACCTTCCGTCGTGGTGGAGCGAGCGCTACGCCGACGTCGTGGGGACCGCCATGATCGGCGTCGTGGTCGGCTGGTCCGACCCGCCGTCGGGCTCCACCGTCATGCCGATCGTCGCCCCGCGGGCCAGGTCGCCCTGCAGCACCGCGGAGTGCACGCCGTCCGAACCGCCACCGAGCAGGCCCGCGGCGCTGATCTTGCCGCCGGACCCCTCTGAGCCGATGTACCAGAGCTCGTAGGTCTTGCCCTCCGGAGCCGGCGCGACGCCGTCGAGGATGACCGCCGACTTGCCCAGCTCGTGCGACCACACGACCGTCGCCGTCCCGCCACTCGGCACCTTCGCCGTGGAGCGCTGGAAGTCCGACGCAGCGTAGATCCGGTCGAGTCCGCTCGAGGCCTGCGTGGTCCCCGGCCCGGGCTGCTCGCCCTGACCGATCACCCCGCCGACGCCGAGTCCGACGCCGAGGAACACCACGGCGACCGCGGCAGCGGCGGACAGGGCGGCCGCCGGACGCTGGAACCAGCGACGACGAGCGGTCGCCGCTGCGGGACCCTCCGAAGCGGCGGCGACGGGCGAGGCGGGCGCGGGCCGGGCCTCCAGGCCGTCGTCCGTGACCGGCGAGGAGACGGACTCGACCGGCGGCGCCTGCGGCGTCGACGCGATCTGCGTCATCAGCGACCCCTTCAATGCGGAGGGCGGCTCGACGGGCGCCACCGCGTAGGCCAGCTGCAGGGCGGTCTCGCGCAGCGAGTCCGCCTCGGACCGCAGCTCGGGCCAGGTCGTCAGCGCCTCCTCGAGGAGCGAACGCTCGTCATCCGACAGAGCGTCCACCGCGTAGGAGCCGGTGAGCAGGGCAGAGTCGTCGTACTGCCCGGTCATGACGTCACCCCCATCTCGTCGCGGAGTCGGATCATCCCGTCACGCAGACGGGTCTTCACGGTGCCGATCGGGACACCGAGCTGTTCGGCCATCTCGCTGTGCGAGAAGCCGCCGTAGTAGGAGAGCTGCACCGCCTGGCGCTGGAACTCGGTGAGCTTCGCCAGCGCCCGGCTGACACGCTCGTGCTCGATCCGGATCTCGACCGATTCGGACACCTGGTCGTAGCCGGCCTCGAGGTCGCGGATGCCGATCCGGGTGTCGCGGTCGTGCGACGACTGCGAGGCCCGGACCCGGTCGACCGCCCGGCGGTGGGCCATGGTGAGCACCCAGCTCGCGGCCGTGCCGCGGGAGCGGTCGTAGCGGGTCGCCTGCTGCCACACCTCGAGGAAGACCTCCTGCGTGACCTCCTCGGACTGGGCACGGTCCCGCAGGAGGCGCGTCACGAGCCCGAGCACACGGCCGGACAGCAGGTCGTACAGATCGGAGAAGGCGGCCTGGTCGCCGGACGCCACACGGGCGAGGAGATCGTCAGGCGACGCCTGAGCGGGCTCGTTCGAGCTCCAGCTCTCGGTGTCGCGGTCCACGAGGGCAAGCATTGCAGGTTTCCCTCCTCTCTGTCGCGTAGTGGCTGTGTGTCCGCCCCGCACGGAGGCCGGAGCGCCCGTCCAGGGAGGGCGAGGGTCCGCCCGACCCGCAGGGAATTGACCGCCAGGGAGCAGTCCGGATCGCGCGGGACCCTCGCTTCGTGATGGACGATCACGTCCGTCACGGTGATGATTCGGCACCCTCGGACGGTCGGATTGGCCGCGCTCCCGGGTGGCGGGCCGTCACCTGCCCGGCGGCGCCCGACCGACGCTGCCGGGCGGCGCCTGGTGCCGCCCTGCCGGGCGAGGGGTTGCCACCGGCCGGGCGAGGGGTTGCCACCGGCCGGGCGACGCCGGGTCGCCGCCTGCCGGGCACCCGGTCGCCGTCGTCCGGGCGCTGCGGCGCCACGCCCGGGATCGGACCTTGTCCACCGAGAGTGAACACGGGAGCGCATCCAGCACCGGGTCTCGTAGAATCGACATCGCCGGGCCGCAGCAAGCCCCGGGCTCCAAAATTCGCCGCTTCGAGCGGCCTCGCGCCGAGAGGCGCTTCTGCGGCTCGGCTTCTCTGTGCCTCCGCTCGCGCGCTCGCGCTGGACCCGTCGCACCGGGCCGCTTGCGCGCGGTCGCTGGCTGCGTCCCGCGTCTCGCGTCACCGGCTGCGGTCGGCCCTCCGACCTGGAGGCCCGGTGCGCGTCCGGCAGCTCAGTCCAGGCTGTCGCGGCGCCAGAGCGCCGCCGCCTCCGTCAGGTCGGCCGCGAGCTCCGACAGGCGCAGCGCCCGCGTCGTCAGCTCGCCGGCCCGCTCCCCCGCGGTCAGGTCGGACTCGTCCGCGACCGCCGTCGCCCCCGCCGCCGCCAAGCGGCAGAACGCCGCACCGCGGTCGAGCGCCACCGCGAGGTCCCCCGTGTACAGCCCGTGCAGGATCCGGTCCGCCAGCGTGAGGATCTCCGCGGGACCGGTCGGCTGCTCCGCCCCCGCCACCGCCTGGTCGATCGTGCCGATGCGCTCCGTGCCGCGCTCGAAGAAGTAGGCGATCTCGTCCGGGTTCTGCCGGATGACGACCCGGACCAGGTAGATGCGCCACAGGGCCCCCGGCAGCGTGTGCGCACCGACGCGAGCCCACAGTTCGGCGATCGCGTCGATGCCGTGCACGTCCGTGTAGGTGACGAGCCGCTCGACCACCGCAGGGTCCGGGTCCTGCCGCACACGGTGCAGCAGCGCGTTCGCCGTCTCGTGCGCGACACGGTTCACCAACGCCGGGTCCTCGCCGCCCTGGATCGCGGCGAACTCCTGGTCGGTGAAGTGGACGGGACGGTGGTGATCGCGAGGCACCGCGACAGTGTAGGCGGGGCCGCTGACGCACGCGTCCCCCGTTCGCCGGGAACACGGACGGCCGCCACGGCGTAGTGTCCCCCGTCAGGGAGGCACCCCTCCCGGACGTGAAGAAGAGGACACTCCATGAACGCCCTGCTCATCATCCTGGCCGTCATCGCGGTCATCCTGCTGTTCGTCGGCGGTTTCGCCGCGAGCCTCAAGTTCCTGCTGTGGGTCGGGATCGTGCTGCTGGTCATCGCGGTGATCGCGTGGCTCCTGCGGACCCTGACGGGTCGGCGCAGCTGACCGGACCACACGGTTCCGGACTGGAGGCCCTCACCCGCTAGCCTTGCGGGTGAGGGCCTCTAGCTCAGTTGGTAGAGCACCGGACTTTTAATCCGAGGGTCGTGGGTTCGAGCCCCACGGGGCCCACCAGTCGGGACGACGCACGTCTGACGCCGCCGGCCCTAGGCTGACCCGGTGAAGAGGACCTCCTGGCGCCCCGCCTCCCCAGCCGCCCGCTGGATCGTCGCCGCAGCCGCCACGATCCTCGGCACTGTGCTCAGCACGATCGACCTGACGCGCCGGACCCTCTGGATCGACGAGATCGCGACGGTGTCGTCGTCGCTCCGGTCCTGGGCCGACCTCCGCGCCCTCCTCGACCACATCGACCTCGTGCACGCGGCCTACTACGCGGTCATGCACGTCTGGTTCGACCTCGTCGGCTACAGCGCGTTCACGCTGCGACTGCCGTCCGCGATCGCCGTGGGCGTGTCCGGCGGACTGGTCGTCCTGCTCGCGACGCGGCTCGTCTCGCTGCAGGCCGGAGCCGTCGCGGGCATCGTCCTGCCGCTCGTGCCGATCGTCGCCTACGCGGGGACCACCGGCCGGTCGCAGGGCTTCGAACTCCTGCTCGCCGTCGGCGCGACACTGCTCCTCGTCCGAGCCGTCGATGCGACGGAGGGACGCCGCCACCCCGTCACCATCGGACTCTGGTGGCTGGCCTACGCGATCGTGGCGTACCTCGGCGTCCTCGTGCTGCTCTGGTCCGCGCTCGTCGTCGCCGCGCACGCGGTCACCGTGGTCGTCCGGACCCTGCAGGCTCCGCGGCGACGCTGGCCCACGCTGGTGGTCGCCGCCAGCGCGATGCTGCTCACCGCCGCGGCGCTGCTGCCCTTCGTGCGCGCCGTCGTCCCGCAGTCGGACCAGATCGGCTGGCTGCAGCAGCCCACGCTGGAGTACGCCGTCGTCAGCGCCCTGCGCACCCAGTTCTTCAGCTTCCCGCTCGTCTACACCTCACTGACAACCGTCACCGTGCTCGCGTGCGTCACCTGGGCCCTGGCGGCCCTCGGGCTGGTCCCGGCCGTGCGGGCGCGTTCCGGGGCGCTCGCCGTCCTCCTGCCCTGGCTGGTCCTCCCGACGATCGTGCTGCTGGGCGCCTCGCGGTACCTGACGCCCGTCTACACGGCGCACTACGTGACGTACTCCGCCGCACCCCTCGCGATCCTCGTCGGGGCGGGGGTCGCACTGTTCCTCCCGTACCTCAGGGGCGTGGTGAGCGCCTTGCTTCTCGTCGCCTTCCTGGTGCCGGCGGGTCAGGTGTGGTGGACGGTCCGCGCCGGTGTCCCGACGACCCCGGACTTCGGTGCCGCAGCACGCCTGCTCTCCGAGGAGCGTCGTGGCGAGGACGGCCGTGCGGGGCTGATCCTCGGTCAGATGCGCCGGCCCGCGGACCAGCTGACGATCGGGTACCCGGAGGCGGCCGCCGGCCTGGACGACCTCAGCACGACATCCACCCCCGCGGAGGACCGGTGGCTCTTCGCCGGCCGCCGACCACCGCTCGAGGCCGTCGACCGGACGGCCTCGCTCGACACCGTCTGGTACGTCGCCGACAACGGCGGGGAGATCGAGGGTGTGACCGCCGCGCTGCAGGAGAAGGGGTTCACCGAGGCCGGCCGCACCGACTTCCGCGGCGGCTCGCTCCTCCGGTTCACACGCTGACGCCCGGGCCACCGAACCGTCGCGCTCGGGTCCGCGACCCTGCGCCCGCACTCACGGGGAGCTCTGATGCGGCCCCGTAGAATCCCGGGGTGGCCCGACGAACCGACGGCGGATGGCCGGACGTTCCTCGTTCGCTTCCCCCCAAGCGCCCGCGCAGGCGCCCCCGTCGCCGACGCCTGACCCTGCCCGCGGTCGCGCTCGGTGCGATGGGCCTCGGTGTCGCCGGCCTCCTCGTGATGCTGCCCGCCGTCTCGGACGCGTGTGAGGCCGTCCCCGACGCACGGTCGGCCTCGCCCACGCGGGTGGCCGCCGCGATCCGACCCGGCTCGCAGGTCCTCATCGTGGGCGACTCGTACACCAAGGGCAGCGGCGCGTCCGATTCCCGGCACGGATGGGCGCGGGACATCGTGGCCGACATGGGCTGGGACGCCACGGTCGACGGCATCGGCGGAACCGGGTACGTCAACACGGGTGTGCACCGCTCCTCGCGGTACACCTACGCGGCGCGCATCGGTGACCACGCCTCCCTCGACCCGGCGCTCGTCATCGTGCAGGGCAGCCAGAACGACTGGCTCGTGGGCCCCGACGACCTCCGGACCGCGGTCGAGTCCACCCTGCGGCGCGCGGTGCGGCAGTGGCCGGACGCGGTGGTCGTCGCGCTCGGCCCGTCCGCGCCGCAGCCGCGAGCAGCCAGCACCACGGGGATCAGCGCCTCGGTCGCGGCCGGTGCGCGCGCGGCGGGCGTGACCTTCATCGATCCCCTGCAGCGGCAGTGGTTCACCGACGCGAACAGCCCGGGCTACGCGGCCGTCGACCAGCAGCACCTCAACGACGGCGGCTACCGGTACCTCGCGGGCAGGGTCGAGCGCGCCCTGGAGGACCTGGCGACGCCCGACGACGGCGACCAGTGCCGCTGAGGTCCCGATCGGGGTACAAAGCCTCCCCAGCAGCTTCCTCGCTTTTTCACTGCACACCCCAGTCAGCGTTCAGCGGTCTGTTGGGCGGACGCCGCTAGGGTCGTTCCCGGATCCGATCGACGGGTCCTGCACCACAGCACCACGCAAGAACGAACGGGGTACACCGTGATCGAGCCCATCGAGGCCACGCCGACCAGCACCACCGGTGACGCGCGCCGCATCGTCGAGCTCGCGGCAGCCACCAACACGACGATGAGCAACGAGCTCCTGCTCGACACGCTCCGCCGCAACGCGAAGGTCACCACCCGCCACATCCGCACGGACTTCGTCGAGGTCGCGACGGCCACGACGGTCCTCGGGTACGTCTGCCGACAGCGCAAGGAGTTCGTCGCACTCCGCGGCGACGACCCCGCCTGGGCGCAGGAGGTCGGCCGGTACGCATCCGAGTCCCTCGCGGTCGAGGCGCTGCGCATGCGCCGCGCCTGACCAGCACACCGACGACGAAGGCCGCTCCCTCGGGAGCGGCCTTCGTCGTTCCGGCCGCACGAGTCGGCGCCGCGGGCGGTCCTCCCGGTCGCGCGACCCGCCGGGTCTGATCGGTCCGGTCGCACGACCCGCCGCCGCCGCCAGACGTGAGCGGCACGTCGTGCGACCACGACGGACGTGAGCGGCACGCCGTGCGACCACGACGGACGCGAGCGGCACGTCGTGCGACCGCACCGGGCGTGGTCAGGACCAGACGCGGCGGATGCCCCAGGTGCCGGTCCAGGCCTCGTCGGGCTCCAGCCAGCGCAGGCCCTCGCCGGAGTTGAGCGCGTCCGCCGGCGCCGTCATCGGCTCGACCGCGACCGCGAGCCCGGTGCCGTCACCGCGCGGGAACTCCCGGGAGGTGAAGACCTGCACGTACGGGAACGACTCGTCCTGCCAGAGCTCGACCCCGTCGCCCTCGGGGCCGTGCAGCGAGGTGCGGCGCACCCCCGAGGCGTCCGGGGTGACGTCACGGTAGGCGGTGTCGAGGTCGGCGTCGCCCGCTCGCACCCCGCCGCGGAGGTCGAAGGGGGTCCCCTCGACGGGCACGGTGCCGTTCGGGATCTTCTGCTCGTCGACCGTGAACACCGTCCGGGCGTCGAGCCGGACGACGAGGTCGTCGGCCGGCGTGTCCCCGGCGCGGAGGTACGGGTGCGCGCCGACGGCGAAGGGCGCGCGGACGCCCGAGCGGTTCACGATCTCGTGCGTCACGCGGATGCCGTCGTCGACGAGCTCGTGGTGCACGCGGGTCTCGAGGGTGAACGGCCAGCCGTGCTGCGGGTGGATCGTCGCCTCCTGCACGATGCCGCCCGCCGTCTGCGACACCACGCGGTACGGCGCGAAGCGGAGCAGACCGTGCGAGGCGTTGCCGTACTTCGGCTCGGAGATGTCCAGCTGCTGGCGCTTCCCGTCGAGCTCCCAGACACCGCCGGCGACGCGGTTCGGCCAGGGCACGAGGACGATGCCGTCGGCCCCCGGCGGCTGCGACGTCACGGGGAACGGCTCGGTGAGGTCGAACCCGGCGACGCGGAGTTCGCGGATGCCGGCGGCGACCTCGGTGACGACCGCCTCGACGACCCCGTCGGGTCCGGCGTGGCGGAGGTGGTACTGCCCTCCGGTGGGTGCTGCGGTCATGGCGTGTGGTCCCTTCCGGTTGTGGCCGACCCGTCGGCGACGACGACCTCGACGCCCGCATCCCGGATCGGGGCGACCGCGTCCGCCGTCGTCCCGGCGGTGACGACGACGTCGATGTCCTCGAGCGCGCGGACGACCCCGATGTGGGCCCGGCCGAACTTCGACCCGTCCGCGACCACGACGGTACGCCGGGCCGTCGCTGCGAGCATCCGCTTCGCCTCGGTCTCGGGCAGGTTGACGTTCGTCAGGCCGTGCTCGACGTCGAGCCCGGTCCCGCCGATGAACGCGACGTCGGCGACGATCGCCGGCAGCACGGCGCCCATGAACGGTGCGACGAGCGAGTGCTGCAGCGGCCGGAGCGTCCCGCCGGTGACGACGACGGTGAAGCGCGGGACGGCGGGTTCGAGTGCGAGCGCGGTCGTCAGCGAGTTGGTGACGACCGTCACGTCGGTCAGGTCCGCGCGGGCCACGAGCGCCGAGGCGACGGCCGCGGGCGTGGTGCCGACGTCGAGCACGACGCACTGTCCGGACCGCACGAGGTCGGCGGCGGCCCGGCCGATCGCGGCCTTCGCGACCTGGTGCTCGACGGCGGTCTCCTCGAGCGGTCGCTCGCCGGATGCCGACCCGAGGCGGACCGCACCGCCGCGCACCCGGCGGATGCGGGCCTCCAGGTCGAGCGCGGCGAGGTCCTGCCGGACCGTCACCTCGCTGGTGCCGAGCGCTGCGGCGAGCGCCGCCGTCCGGACCAGTCCGGGCGCGCCCTCGACGATGGAGACGATCCGGTCCTGCCGGAGCGGCGCCGGCAGCGCGCCGGCGAGGAATGAGAGGTCGTCATCCGTCACCGACCCAGTTTCACCCACTTACGGAACCTTTCGCAACGCTTCGCGGGAGGGGTAGGATGGTGCGGTGATCAACAAGCGCGTGACGACGCTCGCCGACGGACGTGAGCTCATCTACTTCGACGACGCCGACTCCACGCTGCCCGCGGAGCGCAGCATCGACGAGCGCGTGCTCGACCCTCGGCCGGAGACCGCGCGGATGCGGCAGGACGTGCTGACCGGCGAATGGGTGTCGATCGCGTCGAGTCGGCAGAACCGGGTGTTCCTGCCGCCGGCCGACCAGGACCCGCTCGCACCGCAGACCGCCGCGAACCCGTCGGAGGTCCCGAGCCGGTACGACGTGGCGGTGTTCGAGAACCGCTCGCCGTCGTTCGGCCCGCTGCTCGAGGCCGAGGACGCACCCGAGTCGATCGAGTCCCTCAGCACCGTCGGCCTGAACCGCCAGCTGCGGTCGGTCGGACGGTGCGAGGTCGTCTGCTTCTCCCCCGAGACCTCCGGCTCGTTCGCGTCGATCACCGAGTCCCGTGCCCGCACCGTGGTCGAAGCGTGGGCGGACCGGACCGCCGCGCTCTCCGCGATGCCGGGCATCCAGCAGGTGTTCCCGTTCGAGAACCGCGGCGAGGCGATCGGTGTCACGCTGCACCATCCGCACGGGCAGATCTACGCCTACCCGTACGTGACCCCGCGGACGCAGCGCCTGCTCGCGTCGATCGAACGGTTCGGGCCGGACCTGTTCGAGCAGCACCTCGCGAACGAGCGCGACTCGGAGCGGGTCGTGCTGCAGGGCGAGCACTTCACCGCCTTCGTGCCGTTCGCGGCGCGCTGGCCGATCGAGGTGCACATGCTGCCGCACCGGCACGTCCCCGACTTCGCGGGTCTGACCGACGCCGAGAAGGACGAGCTCGCGCACATGCACCTGCGACTCACCCGCGGGCTCGACGCGCTGTACGACACCCCGACGCCGTACATCGCGGCGTGGCACCAGGCGCCGGTGCACACCGCCCGTGACACGGTGCGGCTGATGCTGCAGATCACGTCGCCGCGGCGCGCGGCGGACAAGCTCAAGTTCCTGGCCGGCAGCGAGGCCGCCATGGGCGCCTGGATCGGGGACCTCGTGCCCGAGAAGGCGGCCGAGTTCATCCGAGGAGGGATCGAGCGAGCATGACGTTCCAGCAGGTCTACGGGTACGAGCCCGCGGTGCGGTACTCCGCGCCGGGACGGGTCAACCTGATCGGCGAGCACACCGACTACAACGACGGGTACGTGCTGCCCTTCGCGATCGACCGCCGCACGGTGGCCTCGCTCGCACCGCGGGAGGACCGGACGATCCGGGTCGCGTCGGCGTTCGACGCCGAGCACCCGCCGGTCGAACTCTCGCTCGACGAGCTCGACCCGTCGCGGATGAGCGGCTGGTCGGCGTACGTGCTCGGGATCGCGTGGGCGCTCCGCGAGCAGGCCGGCGCGGACCTGTCCGGCGGGACCGGGTTCGACGTGTTCGTCGAGTCCGACGTGCCGGTCGGTGCGGGCCTGTCGTCGAGCGCCGCGATCGAGTGCGGCGTCGCCCTGGCGTTCGACGAGCGGTGGGGCCTCGGCCTCGACCGCAAGGCCCTCGCCCGGGTGGGGCAGTACGCCGAGAACCACGCCGTGGGGGCTCCGACCGGGATCATGGACCAGTCCGCGTCGCTCCTCGGGGAGCAGGACGCGGTGGTGTTCCTCGACTGCCGCACGCTCGACACCGCCGTCGTCGACCTGGCGCTCGAGGCGAACGGGCTCGAGGTCCTCGTCGTCGACACCCACGTCGAGCACGCCCACGCCACCGGCGGGTACAAGGCCCGGCGGGACTCGTGCGAGCGCGGTGCTGCGGCGATGGGCGTCGAGGCCCTGCGGGACCTGTCGGTGGACGACCTGCCGCGCGCGCAGGAGCTCCTCGACGACGAGACGTTCCGCCGCGTGCGGCACGTCGTCACCGAGGACCAGCGCGTCCTCGACACGGTCCGCACCCTCCGCGAGCAGGGCCCGCGCGCGATCGGCGACCTGCTCGTCGCGTCGCACGCGTCGATGCGCGACGACTTCGAGATATCGGTGCCGGAGCTCGACCTGGCGGTCGAGACCGCGATGGCGAACGGCGCCGTCGGCGCCCGCATGACCGGCGGCGGCTTCGGCGGTGCGGCGATCGCGCTGGTCGACCGGGAGGCCCGTGACGCGATCGCGACGGCCGTCGCCTCCGCCTTCGCGGCGGCCGGGTACCGGGAGCCGACCGTGTTCACGGTGCACGCGGCGCAGGGCGCACGGCGCGACTGACCGGTCCGCGCCGGCCGTCGTCGGCCGGCGCGGCTCAGCGCGTCATGTGCCCCGTGGTCACGGTCACGCCGCCCCACGGGAAGCCGTGCGGTTCGAGGACCTGCCGGTTGATCTGGTCCATCACGACCTCGCTCTGCCAGACCGTGTAGACGAGCGTCCCGGCGACGATGACCGCGGGGACCGCTGCGTACGCCGCCCAGCGGACGACCTCGCCGAGCGCGAGGTGGCCGGACCTCGCGAGGATCGGCGGCACGACCACGCCGACGACCACCACGAACAGCAGGACCGCGAGCGCCGCGGGGGCCGTGTGCGCCTCGACGTCCACGGCCGGCGGTGCCGCGGACACCGGGTCGCCGACGCTGTCGATCCAGTTGCCCTCGGCGTCGAACCCGCCGTAGTCGGCGGACGAGCTCCAGATGGTGTTCCGGGACAGCAGCACCGCGACGACGCCGATGAGCACGAGTCCCCAGGCGCGCGGTCGGAACCGGCGCCCCTCGGGCGCCATCACCGGAGCGGTCAGGACCGTCTGCGTCTCCCCCATGTGCTGACCGTAGCAGCACGGGAGGCGCGGGGCGGAGGTGATCCGCGCCTCCCGTCCGGGTGGGTGGCGACCGGAACGCGAAAGCGACAGATCACCGCGGACCGTCCGCGGTGATCTGTCGCTTTCGCGGAAGTAGACGGCACCGACCACACGGTGCGGCCGCTCAGTGCAGGTGGCGCTCCGCGGCCTCGACCACGTTCTTCATGAGCATCGCCCGGGTCATCGGCCCGACGCCGCCCGGCGTCGGCGACAGGAACCCGGCGACCGACGCGACCGCGGGGTCGACGTCGCCGTGCAGCTTCGCCTTGCCGGTCGACTCGTCGACGACCCGGCTGATGCCGACGTCGATGACCGCCGCACCGGGCTTGACCCAGTCCGGCTGCACGAGCCCCGCGACGCCGGCGGCCGCGACGACGATGTCAGCGCGACGGCACTCGGCGGCGACGTCCTCGGTGAGGGAGTGCGTCAGGGTGGCGGTGGCCTCGAGTCGGGTGAGCAGCAGGCCGAGCGGACGCCCGACCGTCAGGCCCTGACCGATGATCGTGACGTGCCGGCCCCGGATCGGGACCTCGTACGCCTCGAGCATCGCGACGATGCCGCGCGGGGTGCACGGCAGCGGGGCGTCGATCGTGCCGGCACCACCGGGCACGGCGAGCACGAGCTCCCCGAGGTTCGTCGGGTGCAGGCCGTCGGCGTCCTTCGCGGGGTTCATCAGCTCGAGCATCGGGATCGGGTCGATGCCCTGCGGCAGCGGGAGCTGCACGATGAACGCGGTGACCCGGGGGTCGTCGTTCATCTGCAGGATCGCGGCGCGGATGTCCGCGGCGGAGGCGGTCTCGGGCAGGTCGATGCGGACCGAGTCGAGACCGATCTGCGCCGAGTCGCGGTGCTTGCCCGCGACGTACGACACCGAGCCGGGGTTCTGCCCGACCATGATCGTGCCGAGGCCGGGCCGGAAGCCGTGGTCGTGCAGCCGGTCGATGCGCGTCTTCAGGTCGTCGAGGGTGCGGGCGGCGAGGGCGGTGCCGTCGATGCGGACGGCACTGCCCTCACCCGCCCAGCGCTCCCGAGGCAGCGGCGCGAGCGAGGGTGCGGCGGTCACGCGTACAGCGGGAACGCGTCGGTGAGGGCCGAGACCCGCGCCGAGAGCGCCTCGACGTCCGGGTTCGGCATGAGGGTCAGCGCGATGATGTCCGCCACCTCGGTGAACTCGGCGTCGCCGAAGCCCCGGGTCGCCAGCGCCGAGGTGCCGATGCGGACACCCGAGGTGACCATCGGCGGGCGCGGGTCGAACGGCACCGAGTTGCGGTTCACGGTGATGCCGACCTCGTGCAGGAGGTCCTCGGCCTGCTTGCCA
>Ga0265780_10003325_pt1 | contig 21208 bp, 15 predicted proteins | sample P1T30metagenome_FD_192432 | JGI IMG/M metagenome (GOLD analysis project Ga0265780, IMG submission 192432) | Plant litter microbial communities from East Loma Ridge, Irvine, California - P1 T30 | ecosystem: Environmental > Terrestrial > Plant litter > Unclassified | place: USA: California...
TCGGCCGTCCGGACGACGCGCGCCGTGTCGGCCTCGCCGATCGTGCTGGCCTGCACCCAGACGGCGTCGGGCCGGCTCGCGTCGGCGGCCTCGTCGAGGACCTCGAGCACGGCGTCGCCGTCGAACAGCACGGTGACGACCACGTCCACACCCTCGACCGCCTGACGCGCCGTGTCGGCGACCACGGCGCCCTCGGCGGCCAGCGGCTCGGCCCTCGACCTCGTGCGGTTCCAGACCGTGACGTCGAACCCTTCGCGCAGCAGTGTTCCCGCCACGCCCTGACCCATGATGCCCGTCCCGAGCACTGCGACCTTCATGGCTCCGACGCTACGCCCGGTGCGGGCGAGCGGCGCGGGCGAGCGGCGCGGGCGAGCAGCGCGGCTCAGGCGAGCGGCGCGGGCGAGCAGCGCGGCTCAGTCGAGCGGATCGGGCCCCACGGGGTCTGGCCGAATCGCGCGCCGCACCCGCGCGACGACCGACGGAGCCGGTGGATCGTTGTACGAGCCCGCCTCGACCTGCCCGCTGAGCCGCTGGATGGCCGCCATCACCTCGTCGGTCGCGTGCCGACGAGCCCGACCCGACTTCGCCTCACCGTGGCGCGAGAGGTCGATGGGCTCGCCGAACTCGACGGTGACCTTCCGGAGGCGCGGGAGGCGCGTGCCCGCCGGCTGCAGTTCCTGGGTCCCCGTCAGGGCGACCGGCACGACCGGGGCCCCGCTCGTGAGCGCGAGCCAGGCGACGCCCGTCCGGCCGCGGTACAGCCGCCCGTCGAGGGAGCGCGTCCCCTCGGGGTAGATCGCGAACGCGTCGCCGTCCGTCAGCTTGCCGAGACCCAGGTCGAGGGCGTGCTGCGCGGCGGACCCGGCCCCTCGCTCGACACCGATCGCGCCGATGCCCGTGAAGAACGCGCGCGACGCACGACCCCGGAGACCCGAGCCGGTGAAGTAGGCGTTCTTCGCGAGGAACGAGACCTGACGGGGTGCCATGAGGGTGATCACGACGCTGTCCATGAACGAGAGATGGTTGCTGGCCAGGATGACGGCACCACGTCGCGGGACGTTGCGTCGCCCGATCACCCGGGGACGCCAGACCACACGCACGAGGGGTGACAGGACCGATCGGCTGAGGGTTGTGAGCACGCTCCACTGTGCCCGACGCCACATTCCCCGAGGCGCATGGCTCGCCCCCGCGCCTCACCCGGGGCCCCTCGGCACCCACCCGCACCACCCGATTCGGGGAACAACGGGTGTCCCCCTCAGGGAGGATTGCCGCCGACGGAGCCGCGCCCTATCGTCGGAGACCGACCGAAACGGGACGCTCGTCCGGTTCACGACCCTCTGGCGAGTCCTCGTCGGGGGATCGGCCCGAGACCCGGGACGAGCGCCGCGACGCACCGCCCGTCCCCGTGGGCGGTGGTCCGGCCGGACGAACGGTCGGCCTCCCGCGTCCCCGACCCCGACAGCCGGGGACGACCCCGGACCACCCCGTCACCCCTGGTGCCCGGAGCGCCCGGCATCATCCCCCGACGACAGCCCCGACGACCCGAGAGGACCGCCTTGGACGACGAGACCGTGACCACCCGCCCCTCGCGCCTGCCGTTCGTCTTCGGTGCCACCGCGCTGATCTACACCTACTTCGCCGTCACCAGCATCGTCGGCGCCGGTACCTCGGTCGGCGTCGGTCTCACCGCGACGGTCGTGGCGACCGGCCTCTACGGGCTGTCGGCGATCGTCTGGCTCGCGCTCGTCGTCGTGGCGGTCTCGTCGCTCCGTCGGACGCGACGAGGTGCTGCGCTCGACCGGACGAGCATGCGCTTCATCGGGTTGGCACCCCCGGCGGGCGGGGCCGTGCTGCTCGCCGCGGCCTACGTGGCCCGCATGAACGGACAGCCGTTCTTGGGCGGGTTCTCGGCCATGGTGATCACGACGGTCGCCCTGGTCGTCCTGTCGCAGGCGTTCCCGCTGCTCGGCTTCGGCCCGTCGACCCCGGGTCAGCGCCAGTCGTCGGGCGGCGGCGGCGCGTCGTCGTAGGGATCGAACGGAGCGTCGGACGGCAGGTCGTAGAGATCGTCGGCCGGCACCTCGGGCACCTCGTCGACCGCGGGCGGTGCGGCACGGCGGGCACCACGACCGGCGGACGGAGCCGTCGACGTCGTGCGAGGAGAGCGGGCCGTGGCTCTGCTCGCCGCGGACACGGACGCCGTCGCGGGCGTGCCGACGGCCGCCGCCTCGGCCGGGGCGGTGCCGCCCACGACGGCGAGCACCTGCTGACCGTACGTGTCGAGCTTCTTCTGGCCGACGCCGCTGATGCCCGCCAGCTGGTCGAGCGAGGTGGGCCGTTCGGACGCGATGCCCCGCAGGGTGACGTCGCCGAACACGACGTAGGCCGGGACGCCCTGCGCCCGCGCGACCCCGGCGCGCCACTCGCGCAGGGTCTCGAACAGGGCGGCGTCGTCGCCGGTCAACTCGGCGGCACCGCGTGACGAGCCGCGGCTCGACGAACCCGAACCACCCCGCCCGCGGGCCGAGCGCACCGGGCGCTCGGGCTCGCGTCGCAGCCGGACGGTGCGGCCGCCCGAGAGCACCTCGCCCGCGGCGTCGGTGAGCAGGAGCGTGCCGTACCCGTCGGGCGAGACCGCCAACAGCCCCTGGGCGAGCAGCTGTCGGACGACCCCCCGCCACTCGACGTCGCTCAGGTCGGTGCCGATGCCGAAGGTGGACAGCTGCTCGTGGCGGTTCTGGAGGACCTTGGGGGTCGACTTGCCGACGAGGATGTCGACGATCTGGCCCGCGCCGAACTGCTGGTTGCGCTCGCGCTTGAGCCGGACGACCGTCGAGAGCAGCTTCTGGGCGGGCACCGTGCCGTCGAGCGACTCGGGCGGCGAGAGGCAGGTGTCGCAGTTGCCGCACGCGGTGCTCGCCTGCCCGAAGTAGCCGAGCAGCTGCACGCGTCGACACTCGACCGTCTCGCACAGGGCGAGCATGGCGTCGAGGTGGGCGCCGAGCTTGCGGCGGTGCTCGGCGTCACCCTCGGACTGGTCGATCATGCGTCGCTGTTGCACGACGTCTTGCAGGCCGTAGGCCAGCCACGCCGTCGAGGGCAGGCCGTCGCGGCCGGCACGGCCGGTCTCTTGGTAGTAGCCCTCGACCGACTTGGGCAGGTCGAGGTGTGCGACGAAGCGCACGTCGGGCTTGTCGATGCCCATGCCGAAGGCGATGGTGGCGACCATGACGATGCCCTCGTCGCGCAGGAACCGCGCCTGGTTGCGCGCCCGGGTCTGTGCCTCGAGGCCCGCGTGGTAGGGCAGCGCCGGGATGCCCTGCTTGACCAGGAACTCGGCCGTGCTCTCGACCGACTTGCGGGACAGGCAGTACACGATGCCGGCGTCGCCGTCGTGCTCGGCGCGGATGAACCGCAGCAGCTGCTGCTGCGGGCCGTCTTTCGCCTCGATGCGGTACTGGATGTTGGGGCGGTCGAAGTCGGCGACGAAGTGCTTCGCGTCGTCGAGCTCGAGGCGTCGCGAGATCTCGCGGTGGGTGGTCTCGGTGGCCGTCGCCGTCAGGGCGATGCGCGGCACGTCGGGCCAGCGCTCGTGCAACACGGACAGTTCGAGGTAGTCGGGGCGGAAGTCGTGGCCCCACTGCGCCACGCAGTGGGCCTCGTCGATGGCGAAGAGCGAGACGTGGCCCCGGTCGAGCAACGACTTGGTGGACTCGAGCTTGAGCCGCTCGGGCGCGAGGTAGAGCATGTCGAGCTCGCCCTCGACGAACGCCTGCTCGACCGCACGACGACGGTCGGGGTCTTGCGTCGAGTTGAGGAACGCCGCGCGGACGCCGACGGCCTCGAGGGCGTCGACCTGGTCTTGCATCAGGGCGATGAGCGGCGAGACGACGATGCCCGTGCCCTCGCGGACCAGGGCGGGCACCTGGTAGCAGAGCGACTTGCCGCCACCCGTGGGCATGAGCACGAGGGCGTCGCCGCCCTGGACCACCTGGTCGATGATCTGGGCCTGCTGGCCACGGAACTCGTCGTAGCCGAACACCCGGTGCAGCACGTCGAGGGCTGCGGTGGGGGCGTCGGGGGCCAGGGCGGGCGAGGCGGTGGTGGTCACGCGACGAGTCTACGAGCGGCCACCGACGCGGTCAGCCGACCCGCGCCTCCTGGGGACGGTCGCCCGCGGGAGGCGCGCTGGGGACGAGAGGAGCGCTGCGAACCGTCACGAGACCGGTGCGCCGAGCCGCCCGCAGCACGAGCCACACGTAGAGCGGCGTCGAGACCACCGTGACGGCGAGGGCGAGGGGGCTGCCGTCGCTCGACTCGACGCCCGCGAACGGTGCCGACAACAGGAAGAGGACGGTGTTGTTGAGCACGTGCGCCACGATCGCCGCCTCGAGTCCGCCGGTGCGCCAGGTCAGGTAGGCCGCGGCCACGCCGAACACGGCGACGTCGAGCATGCCCCACGCGTTGTAGTCGTGGCCGAAGGCGAATCCGATCGTGGGCAGGGCGATCGCCGCGATCGGGTACCTCAGCCACGAGCCGATCGTCTGCATCGCGAGCCCGCGGAACGCGTACTCCTCTGCCGTCGCCTGGAGCGGCGTGACCACGAGGATGACGACGACCGCCCAGACGAGGGTGTCGGCCGGCGTGGTGACGGGTCCGGTGCCGATCGGCTCACCCGAGAGCGGGGGCACCACGAAGTAGCTGAGCCCCACCGTCAGCGCCATGAACGCGAGGGCGGGCACGAGGCATCGCGCGAGCCACCGCCACCGCAGCCGCCCGGCGACGCTCCAGAGCCCGCCGACCGCCCCCGGCCCGACGATCAGGGCGCCCAGCATGATCGCCGGCAGCATGACCGCGATCGAGGCGAGCGTCGTGAAGAGGACGAGCGGGTCGGCCGCGGCCAGCGCGTCGCCCTCGATGCCGCGCTGCAGTCGTTCGGCGGCGGCGCTCCCGCCGACGGCCGTGGTCACCCCGAGGACGCCCACGTAGACCACGACCGACGCGAGCAGGTACGTGACGGCCGCCACGACGGCCGCCAGCAGCGGCTTCCACCACCGGTACGAGGGCAGGGAACGGAACAGGCGGTGGTACGCGAACGTCGTCACCCGACGAGCGTACGGGAGGCGCGGTGCCGGCCCCCGGGAACACCACGAGGAGGCGCGGGCCGGCAGGTCGCGCCGCCGCCGCGACCCGGTGGGGGTCGCACCACGAAAAGGACGTCGCACCACGAGTTTCCGTGGTGCGACGTCCGTTCCGGTGGTGCGACGCCGGGTGGCGTCAGCCCTCGGTGGGCGTCACCGTCGCGCGGAGGCGGCGTCGACGGGCGACGACCAGCGCCGAACCGCCGGCCAGCATCAGGGCGAGTGCGGCGAGGGCCGCGAGACCGAGGCCGTCCTGGCCGGTGAATGCCAGCGAGCCGTCGGCGTTGCGGACCGTGCCGGCGGGAGTGGAGCCCGAGCCGGAGCCGGAGCCGGCGCCGGCGCCGGGGGTGGTTCCGGGCACCGTGCCACCGGGGGTCGTGACCGGGGGCGTGGTGCCCGGGTCGGTCGGGTCGACGACGACCGGCTCGGCGGCCGCGGCGAACACGACCGGGACGGTCGCCGTCGTGCCCGTACCCGCGACGGTCAGGACGACCTGCCGCGTGACCGGCCCGGCGGTGGGAGCCGTGATGCCCTCGGGGACGACGAAGTCCAGCAGGGCACGACCCTGCTCGTCGGAGTTGTCGATCACGGTGGCGTCGATCGGCGCGGATGCGAGCTCGACTCCGTCGAGGGTCGCGGTCACGACGCCGGGCTGCGCCGCGGCCGTCGCGACCTCGGAGGGATCGCTCGGGACCTGCTCGAGAAGCAGCGACGAGAGGCTCATCGACACCGTGTCACCCGCGGCGAAGCCACCGGCCGGTGCGGTCGTGACACCGGAGACACCGACCGAACGCGAGGCGAAGTCGGGGTCGGACGGGTCGCCGGCCCGGGAGTCGAAGTACTCGAGCTGGCTCTGCAGGTCGACCTTGCCGCTGTCGGCGTGGGCCCGCCCGTTGGCGAAGGCGGTGAAGCCGTCGCCGCCCGAGGCGAGGAACGAGTTGACGGTCACCTTGTAGATCGTCGCGTCGTCCATCGCCGCACCGTCGAGCGAGACGGCGGCGATGCGCGAGCCCGCCGCCGCCGCGGGGTCGTAGGTGTAGGTCAGGCCCTCGGACGTGCCGAGCTTCAGGGTGCTGGTGCGGCCGGCGGTCGGCCACTGCTGCTCGAGCACCTGGCGGATCTCGGCACCGGTCATGTCGACCACGACGAGCGTGTTGGCGAAGGGCTGCACGGCTGCGGCGGCCTTGTACGTCACGGCACCGTCCGGCGCCACGAAGGGCAGGTCGTCCCGCAGGCCGCCGGGGTTCATGAAGGCGAGCTGGGCACCGCTCGCGGTGGTCGACGAGAGCTGGATGTCGGCGACGAAGTTGCCGAGGGTCGACTCACCCGCACGGTTCGACACGGGGAGCCCGTTGGCGTCCGGGGTGGCGTTGTAGGCCCGGTTGAAGGAGTCGCTGATCGAGCCGATCACTTCGGCACCCCGGTCGGCGGCCACCGCGACGGCAGCCGCGACGATCTCGGCGACGGCGGGGTCGGGCGTGAAGGCACCGTAGAGCGGCACCAGGCGGTGCGAGGCGATGGTCACCCGGTCGCGGAAGGCGGTGGCCGCGGGGTCGACCGTCATGGTCACCCGGGCCAGGTTCGTCCCGTAGCTGCCCGTCTGCACGACGGCACGCTGCGGGCCGCCGTCGGACGGCGAGACGAGGTAGTCGTAGCCCTGGTGCGTGTGTCCCGAGAAGATGGCCGACACGTCGCCCGAGACGCCGCGGGCGATCTCGCCGAACGCGTTGTCGCCGGTGACGGAGTCCAGGCTGCCGGTCTCGGCGCCCTCGTGCAGCAGCAGGACGATGGCGTCGGCCGCGTCGGCCTCGACGATGTCGTCCGCGACGGCGTTGACCGACTCGACGACGGGCGCGAAGGTGAGCCCCTCGATGCCGGCCGGGCTGACGAGCGTCGGCATCGTCTCGGTCAGCGCGCCGATGAAGGCGACGCGGACGCCGCCGACCTCCTCGACGACGTACGGACGGTACGCGGGGGTCCCGTCGCTCTTCAGGATGTTCGCGTTGACGTAGGGGAAGTCGCTGTTCGTCTGGACACGACCGGTGAAGTCGTCCTGGCCCTTGTCGAACTCGTGGTTGCCCGGCGTGCTGACGTCGAGGCCCATGGCGTTCAGGGCGTCGAGGGTCGGCTCGTCGTCCTGGATGAACGACGTGAACGTCGAGGCGCCGATGTTGTCACCCGCCGACACGAAGAGGGTGTTCGGGTTCTGCGCCTCGACCGACTTGACGGCACCGGCGAGGACGGCCGCACCGGCGATGGACGCGCGAGCACCGGGGGCATCGGCCTCGAGTCGGCCGTGGAAGTCGTTGATGCCGACGAGGTCGATCGTGACCGGGACGGCCTGGGCGGGTGCCGCGGCGACGAGGCCGAGCAGCAGGGTGCCGGCGGCGACGGACGCGAGGGCCGCACCGCGGACGCGCCGCCGGCCTCCCGTCGGGACGGACTCGGATGACGGGGGGCTGATGCGCATGGGCGTCGGTGCTCCTGGAGAAGGCGGTTCGGGCGGGACGGCACCCCCCGACAGGGGGCACATCACACGACCATAAGTTCTCGCTGTGTACCCGACAAGAGTCCGCCGAAGATCGTCACATGTTGTTCATCAGACGCGCCGCTGACGAGCGGCGAGGCGGCCGACCGGCCCCTCCGGGAGGTGATGCCTGCCCCGTCCTAATCGGCGATCAGCCGCTTGCCCATGCCGAACGCCTCGTCGACCGTGTACCCGAGGCGCTCGTAGAACGCCCGCACCCGCTCGTTGCCGGTGCGCACCTGGACGTTCGCCTTCGGGCACCCCATCGCCTCGAGCGACCGCTCCACCTGGGCCATGAGCTGTCGACCGAACCCCTCACCCCGGCGATCGGGCTCGACCGCGACGTAGTAGACCCAGCCACGATGGCCGTCGAAACCGGCCATGGCGGTCGCCACCAGCGCCTCCTCGTGGTCGACCCCGACCAGGAACAGTTCGCGCTGCACCGTCAACTTGCGTTCGATGTCGCGTCGGGGGTCGTTCCACGGGCGGGTCAGGCCGCAGCGCTCCCAGAGCGCCACGACGGTCTCGGTGTCGGCCTCGTCGAAGGGTCGGATCTGCATGCCTCGACCCTGCCAGACCCGACGGGACGAGGAGGCGCGGTGCCGGTCACCACGGCCCCGCACCCCCTCAGGGCCCTCGCGTTAGGGTGGGTCGTCGTCCGAGCCGCGGGCGCAGGGAGGGGCCCACCCGTGACCGATGCTCGCCGACGTCTCGCCGTCCTGGGGTCGCCGATCGAGCATTCGCTGTCACCCGTGCTGCACCGCACGGCGTACGAGCACCTCGGGTTGCCCTACGACTACGACCGGGTCGAGGTCGCCTCGGGCGGGCTCGCCGACTTCGTCGGGGGCCTCGACGCGAGCTGGCGTGGGCTGAGCCTGACGATGCCGCTCAAGCGCGAGGTGCTGCCCCTGCTCGACACCGTCTCGCCGCTCGCCCGACGCCTCGGGGTCGCCAACACCGTCGTCCTCGACGACGACGGTCGCCGCCACGGGCACAACACCGACGTCGACGGCATCGTCCGCAGCGTCGAGGGGTTCCACGACGCCCGGCCCGCCGCGGCCACCATCCTCGGTGGGGGCGCGACCGCCCTGTCCGCGATGGCCGCCGCGTGGGATCTCGGCGCCCGGTCGTTCTCCATCCACCTTCGCAACCCCATGCGGGCCGGCGAGCTGACGTCCCTGGCCGCCGAGCTGGGCGCCGACGTCATGGTCGCCCCGCTCACCGAGCTGCCCTCGCTCGGCCCTCTGGACTTCGTCATCAGCACGCTGCCCGGCGGGGCCGCGGACGACCTGCACCTGCGTCCGACCAGCAGCTCGTCCGTCCTCTTCGACGTCGCCTACGAGCCCTGGCCGACGCGCCTGGCGTCTCGCTGGTCGGCCGACGGCGGCATCGTCTTCAACGGTCTCGACATGCTCGTCGAGCAGGCGCTCGGTCAGGTGCGGCTCTTCTCCGGGCGGGCACAGGACGAGCCGGTGACCGACGAGGACGTCCTGCGCGACGCGATGCGCGCCTCCGTGGGCTCGCCGATCCGCGGCCGGTCGACGACCGACAGCGTGGCGGGCTGACGATGGCGACCCCTCTGCCGGTCTCGATCGGCCGGATCGCGCTCGGCACCGGGCGTCCCGCGGTCTGCGTCCCGCTCGTGGCCCGGACCGTCGACGCACTGGTCGACGCCGCCTCGGCGCTCGACACGGCCACGGCCGACCTGGTCGAGTTGCGCATCGACTTCGTCGACGTCGCCTTCGCCGCGGCGCCCGATCCCGACGGACCCGTCGGCGCCGGCACCCCGGCGACGGGCGCCGCCGACCTCGACCTGGTGGCCGACGTCGTCCGTCGGGTGCGTGACGCCCTCGACGCCGAGCTCCCCCTGCTCTTCACCCTGCGCACCGAGCCCGAGGGAGGCGAACGGGACGTCGCCCCGGCGACCTACGACGCCGTGCTGCGCTCGGCGATGGCCACCGGGCTGCTCGACGCCGTCGACGTCGAGATGTACACCGACCCCGACCTGCTCGGCGGACTCGTCGACGCCGCGCACGACGCCGGTCTCGTCGTCGTGATGTCGTCGCACGACTTCAGCGGCACCCCCACGCAGGGCGAGATCGTGTCGCGCCTGCTCGAACAACAGGAGAACGGCGCCGACGTGGCCAAGTTCGCCGCCATGCCGTCGGGCACGGACGACGTGCTGACGCTGATGCAGGCCACCGCCGAGTTCCGGGCGGGGGCCGGCATCGTGCCCGCGATCACCATGTCGATGGGGCCGCTGGGCGTCGTGTCCCGGCTCGCGGGCGAGACGTTCGGCTCGTGCGTCACGTTCGGGTCGGCGGGGGCGTCCAGCGCACCGGGCCAGCTGCCGGCGGCCGGGCTGCGGGCGGCGCTCGAGCTGGTGCACGAGGCGCAGCAGGCTGACGGCGTCTGACCGGAGTCGGGCCGGCATCGTACGGGGCCTCGAGTGTCAGGGCTCCGGAGGCCCGACGCACGCAGAGTCCACCACCGGGAAACGAGCGACGGACGTCGCTCAACGGGACCACCACGGCGGTCGGGCCCACCGGAGTGCGAACAGGTTAGCGGCCGGTGGCCCGACCCCGTAACCCCCTTGCGAACAGGCAGCGGCCGTACCCTCAGGCATGGACGAAGCAGAGATCGACGACCACGCCCGCCAGCTCGTGACGGCTTTCGCCTTGCCCAGCAAGGTCGGCCGCCTGAACAGCCTCCGCTCCACCGACGAGAAGCGGGCGAAGTTCCGGGCCGGGCTCGGCCTGATGCCGTTCCGATCGGACCGCACCACGCGGCTCAGCCACGCCGACTCGTCGCCGTCCGCCGTGCTGACCCGACTGCGAGACCTCGGAGCCGGCGAGCGCTGCGTCGTGTTCGAGGAGGGCAGGGAGTGGGCCGGCACCCTCGACGACGCGGTCGCCGCCGTGGTCGGGCAGGGCGACGGCGCCGTCATCTCGTGCCTGCCCGGCCGTCTCGGTTACGCCGAGTCCGAGTCGGGCGAGCGGCTCGTCCTGTCCCTCGACGGGTGATGCGGAGGCGGCCCCGGCTCACACCGGGACCGCCTCCTGTGACCTACAGCAGCCGGACGAGCGCGGTCACGAGCGCGACCAAGGCAGTCAGCAAACCGACCACCCCAGCACACGACTCGTACGCGTCGCTCCGACTGCCACGACGGCGGTGTCTTGCCATCGCGGGCCTCCCTGTCCCCAGGGCAGGAGGCTTGCGGTCTGCGCTCCCCCAGCCAGGTGGCTCGGGGATCGCATATACTCGAACGCGTAGCGATCCGAGTGTCAATGCCGCTCAGACCACTGGCCTCACACGAGGCGAGATCAGCCCCTGTTCCTGCAGGGGCTTTTCTCTTGCTCATCGAGTCCGGCGAAGACTTACCTGGATTCCCTCGCCGAGACGTCCATTCTGCCTCACCGACATGTCAATGCCGGAACGAGACGCGACGATCAGGCGGGCCCCGGGTACTGCCGCTCGCCGCCGGTGTCGAACCGCTCGCCCGAGGCGCGCGAGGGCAGCAGCGACATGACGAGCAGGGTCAGCCACCCGAAGACCGGCAGCAGGTAGAAGAGCGCGTACCAGGCGGTGAAGCCCCCGTCGTGCAGGCGTCGCGACTGCAGCGCCAGGGTCGGCAGGAAGCTCACGACCGACCACAGCACGACGACGACGCCCTGGGGATCGATGTAGGTCCAATCGCCGTTGTCACCCCCGGCCCAGGTCGACGTCCCGCCGCTGCCCGTGGCCCAGGCCTGCAACGCCCCCTGGAACACGAGCGCGATGACGAACCACCACCAGTACTCGCTGCGGCTCGCGCGCCCGTGGAACGTGGCGTACTTCCGCCAGAACCGGACGACCGCGACCTTCGGCGAGGCACGGTGGTACGGCTGGTCGAGGGGCACGGGGCCGGCGGCTCCGGTCATGGGATCTCCTGCGGTGTCGGGTGACGGGCAGGACCATCCTCGCAGCGCCGTCGCCGCGTCGTGGCCCGTCGACGCGGCCCGTCGGTACTGTGGGGCCCGCCGACCCTCGCGTCGGCGCCGTCGCCCATCCGGGGCGGCGCCAGACGAAGGAGACCCCATGAGCATCGGCGGCGGAATCGCCTTGATCGTGATCGGCGCGGTCCTCGCGTTCGCTCTCGACTTCCAGGTCGCGGGCATCGACATCAAGCTGATCGGCTACATCCTCATCGCGGCCGGCGTGGTCGTGACCATCATCGGCATCGCCTTCGCGTCGCGCCGGCGCTCGACGGTCTCCACGACCCGCAGCGCGGTCGACCCGGCCACGGGCGAGCGCGTCGAGCGTCGTTCGACCGACAGCGACCCGCTGGTCTGACCCGAGGGTCCGACGCGACCCGAGAACGCAGGAGGCGCGGTGCCGGCTGGCACCGCGCCTCCCGTGTGTCGGGGCGGGGAACGCCTAGAGCTGCACGCCGTCCTGCACGGATGCGGCGCGGTGGCGGCGACGCAGCACGAGGGCCGCACCGGTGCCTGCCAGCATCAGCGCGAGCAGCAGGGCGGGCAGCGCGTCGGAGCCGGTGAACGCGAGGGGGCCGCGTCCGTTGCCGGCCGTCCCCGCGCCTCCTGCGCTCGAGCCGTCACCGGGGACCGCCGCGGGCGGGGTCGTCGGCGCCGGGGTGACGGCGCCCTCGACGACCGCGACCGTCGTGACCAGGGTCGTGCCGCTCTGCGTGCCGGTCAGCGTGATCGTGTAGCTGCCGGGCTCGGTGGGGGCCGTGACCGTGTAGGTCGCGACTCCGTCGACGACGTCGGCGATGCCGAGGTCGGTCACCGTGCCGTCGACGTCGAGCGTTCCCGTGACCTGGCGGTCACCGGCGAGGCCGGCGGTGCTGACCGGGAACTCGGCGCCGGGGGCGACCTCGGTCGGAGCGGAGATCGTCGCGTCGGCACTGAGGCCGTCGAGGTCACGGTCGAGCTGCAGGGCGTTCACGATGGTGAAGAAGTTGTCGGTCTGGTCGATCAGGCCGACGACGTTCGCGGCGCCGGGGCCGTAACCCGCGACGCGCAACTGCGTGCCGGTGTGCTGCTGCGAGCCACCGGCCGCGGCCGTGCCGTAGGCGATCTTCATCGTGGTGCCGTCGACCGTCGTCAGCGCGGTGCTGAGCGTGGCGGGCGGCGTCGAGTCGACGATCTGGCTGGTGTGGGCGTGGTCCGCCGTGACGATGACCATCGTGTTGCCGTCGGCCTTCGCGAACGCGAGGGCGGACTGGACGGCCTCGTCGAGGTCGAGCACCTCGCCGATCTGGCCGCAGGCGTCGGCGCTGTGGTCGCGCTTGTCGATCGAGGCACCCTCGACCTGCAGGAAGAACCCCTGGTCGCCCGTGTCGAGCAGGTCGATGGACTTCTCGGTCAGCGACTGCAACGAGAGGCCGGTCGACAGGCGAGCCGGGTTCGGCTGGCAGGTCTGCGGGGCCAGGTCGGCTCCTCCGACGGTGGCCGTCGTGGCGGCGTACCGGGTCGGGAAGTTGCCGTCGGTGAAGGTGCCGAGCACGGGCTGCGTCTGGTCGGCGGTCGACAACGCGTCGAGGCCGGCCGCGTCACGCACGACCTGGTAGCCGCGATCCTGTGCCTGGGCGAACAGGGTGTCGCCCTGCCACTGACCGGCGCGGGCCGACTGACCGAACGAGGTCGCGCCTCCGCCGAGGGTCAGGTCGGCGCGGGTGCCGATGATCTGCTCGCTGATCGAGCCGAGGCCACCCTGGTCGAGGGCGTCGGCACCGCACTGCGTGACGCTGTCGGGGCCGTAGCAGCTGCGGGCGGCGACGTGCGCGGCCTGGACGGCCGGGGTGGCGTCCTGCAGCTCGGCGGTCGAGACGTTGCCGGTCTTCTTGCCGTTGGCCTTGGCGATCTCGATCAGGGTGTCCTGCGGGACGCCGTCGACGTCGACCGAGATGGCGTTGTCGTAGGTCTTCGTGCCGGTGGCCCAGGCGGAACCGGTCGCGGCGGAGTCGGGCACGTAGTCGGGCTTGCCCTTGTTCGCGCCGTCCCGGTAGACCGAGTACGTCGTGTACTGGCCGGTCAGGGGCAGGGCGTCGATGCCCGGCAGCGTTCCGCCGGCGCCGTAGGCGTAGTTGCGCGCCGAGGTGATCTCGCTGTCGCCCATGCCGTCACCGATCAGCAGGATGACGTTCTTGGCGGGCCCGGCCTCCACCGAGTCGAGCAGCAGCTGCGTGCTGTCGTCGATGCTGCGGGCGGCACCACCGTTCTGGGCGACGTTCGCGGGGGTGGCCGCGAAGGCGGCGACGGGGGTGAGGGCGAGGGCGGCGACGGCGGCCGTCGCGACGACCCCCGTCGTCAGGGCCGCACGCCGGCGGTTCGGGGTGTTCTTCGACACGGTTCTGCTCCTGTGATCGTGATCGTGATCCGGTCGCCACGCGACGGAGTCGTCGCGGGACGGAGATCAGCAGACTCCTGCCGGGTGGCCGTCGCGTGAACGAGGGCGTGCACGCGGGTGAACACCCTCGGACGGGGGTCGCCGCACGACGCGGGACGCCGTAGGACGCCGACCGCGGTGTGGTGCGGTACGGACCGCCGACGGCCTCAGCCGACCGTCGAGCGGAGCACCGACGACCCGTCGGGGCGGCGTCGCACCTCGACCCGGTCGGCGATGCGCTGCTTGAGCTCGTCGACGTGGCTGACGATGCCGATCACCCGCCCCGAGGCGCTCAGGCGACCCAGCTCGCTCATGACGGCGTCGAGGGTGTCGGGGTCGAGCGAGCCGAACCCCTCGTCGACGAACAGGGTGCCGAGCTCGAGTCCGCCGGCCTCGGCCTGCACGACGTCGGCGAGACCGAGGGCGAGGCTGAGCGAGGCGTAGAAGGTCTCGCCGCCCGAGAAGCTGCCGGGGTCGCGGGTGGTGTCGGTGGTCGCGTCGCGGATGACGAGCGAGAGCCCGGTCTTGCGCGACCGCGACCCGACCTCGCGCTCGTCGGACGACGCGAGCTCGTACCGCCCGCTCGACATGACCGACAACCGCACGTTCGCCGCCGCCACGACCTCGTCGAACCGACGCAGCAGCACGTAGGTGCCGAGCGTCACGCCCTTGACGTTCTCGCCGGTCGAGGCGCTGGCGAGGTTCGCCATGCGCACCACCGCCCGGGCGTGCTCGACGGCGGCGTCGGCCGCGGCCGTCACGGCCTCGAGGGCGGCCAGGGCCTGGCGCGCCCGCTCGGCCCGGTCGCCGGTGCGCGTCGCGCGGTCGGTGACCTCGTCGAGCTCGGCCTCGACCCGGTCGAGGGCCTCGACGGCCGACTCGACGTCGGCCGCCTCGTCACCGGTCAGCACGGCGACCTCGGGCTCGGCCAGGCCGGCCGAGACGACGGCCCGTTCGCGCTCGTGCACGGACACCCGCGTCTCGAGGGCGGCCCGGTCGCCTGCCGCGAGGGCGGCGTCGGCGACCTGGGCGACGTCGTCGAACCCGCTGCGCTCGAGGGCGGCGGCGAGCTCGGCACGTCGGACGGCCGCCGCGTCGGACGCCACGTCGGCGGCGTCGAGGAGGGTCAGGAGGCGCGTGTCGCGTTCGACGCCGTCACCGACCGCGGCGGCGAGCTCGGCGATCGTCGGAGCCCGACCGTCGAGCAGTCGCGCGATCTCGGCCTCGTCGTCGAACAGGGCGCGTCGGTCGGCGGCGACGCGCTCCCGGCCGGTGGCGGCCCGTTCGCGGAGGTCGTCGAGCTCGGCCCGCAGCCGGTCGACCTCGCGGTCGTGGGCCACCAGGGCCGCGTCGGCCGCCACGAGGGCGGTCCGGGCCCGGATGGCCTCGGACACGCGCAGGGCCAGCCCGGCCAGCTCGGACTCGACGTCGTCACGGGTCAGGTCGCCCAGGGCGCGGCGGGCCTCGGCGGCCCGCCCCTCGGCGGTCGCGTGCCGTGCGGCGGACTCGCGCTGACGGGCCTCGGCCGCGCGTGCCGTCAGCGACGCGGCCTCGACCTGGTCGTCGGTGGGGTGCTCGGTGCCGGGAGCCGCCGGGGCCGGATGCTCTCGCGAGCCGCACACGGGGCACGGGTCGCCGGCGACCAGACCCGCGGCCAGGTGACCCGCCATGCCCTCGATCTGCCGCCGGCGGAGGCCGGCCTCGTCGTCCAGGGCCTGCAAGGCCGCCGCCGAGTCGTCGACCAGTCGTTCGGACGCCGCGTCGACGGCCCGGCCGAGGGCGTCGAGGTCGTCGAGGTCGCGCAGACGGACGCGGGCCTCGGCCGTCGCCTGCTCGGCGGTGACGAGGTCGGACGAGGTGTCGGCCAGGTCGTCGCGCTCGACGACGAGTGACGCCCGGACCGCGGGGGCCGCGACGAGGCGGTCGTCCAGCTCTCGGCGCCGCTCGTCGGCGTCGAGCAGGGACCGCTCGATCGCGTCGAGGGCCGTCCGGCGACCGGGCAGGGCCTTCTCGGTCCGGGCCGCCTCGGTCAGGAGGGCGAGTTCCGAGAGCCGGGCGTCGCGACGCGCTGCGACGTCGGCTCGGACCGGGGGCGGGGCCCCATCGGCTGCAGCGGACCCGGAGCCCTCGCCGCCCGCAGCCACCTCGACGGCCTCGGCCAGGCGGGACGCCGCGTCACGCTCGGCCTCGTCCGCCCGCGTGACCGCGGCGAGGGCGTCGGTCACGGTGGCGGCTCGGGCCGCCGCGGCCACGCGCGATCGCACCGTGGCGATCTCGGCGTCGCCCTCGTCGAGACGCGTCCGTCGGACGATCAGGTCGGCCCGGCGGTCGAGTGCCGCCTTCAGCGCTCGCACGCGATCGAGCGACCGTCGCGCCGCGTCTCGGGCCTCGACCGCTCGGGACCGCCGTGCCGCCGTGTCGGAGGCCTCGGTCTCGAGGGCCCCGAGCACGGCAGCCGCGCCGTCGGCGACCAGGGCCTCGTCGAGGACGTCGGCCTCGAGTCCGCTCGCCTCGAGCAGTCTCGCGCGGGCCAGCTCGATGTCTCGGTCGGCGGCGGCCACGGCGGCGTTCGCGACCTTGCGTCGTTCGACGAGCTCGGCCGTGGTCCGCTCGTAGATCTCGGTGCCGAAGAGCGACTGCAGGACCTCTTTGCGCTTCTCGCCGGTCGAGCGGAGGAAGGCGGCGAACTCACCCTGGGGCAGGACGACGGTCTGCACGAACTGCTGGCGCGTGAGCCCGAGGATGCGCGAGACCTCGGCGCCGGCCTCTTGGGTGCTGATCGAGACGATCTCGCCGTCGACGGCGTCGGGCGACGAGAGGCGCCACAGTTTCGCGGTCGCGTTCGCCGGCGTCGTGCCCGTGCCCCGCGCCTTCGGGCGGCGGTACGCGGGCGTCCGGCGGATGCGGTGGACGCCCGCGCCGTTCTCGAAGACGAGCTCGACGAAGGGCTCGACGTCGGGTGCCGCGTGGTGGCTGCGCAGGCGGTCGGGCGTCGACGCCGAACCGGCGAGCCCGCCGTAGAGGGCGAAGACGATCGCGTCGATGATGGTCGACTTGCCGGAGCCCGTGGGGCCCTCGAGCAGGAAGGTGCCCGAGGCGCCGAGCGCGGCGAAGTCGATGCTGTGCTCGCCCGCGTAGGGCCCGATGGCCCGCAGCGTCAGCCGGTGGAGGTTCATTCGCTCGCCTCGCTCGCGAGCGCGGCCTCGTAGGCGCCGCGCACCACGGCCAACTCGGTCTCGCTCGCCGCACCACCCGAGGCGAAGGCGACGAAGGCGGCCGCGACCTCGATCGGGTCGGACTCGGGCGTGACGGCGGCGAGCGCCGGGGCCTCGACCGCCCCGACGGGGGTGTGGTGGATCGCGAGGGCGTGCGGGAAGTGCTCGGCCACGCGCGTGTAGAGCCGCTCGGGGTGCACGGGGTCGGTGACGAAGACCCGCAGCCAGGCGTCGCGCAGGTCGTCGTGTCGGCCGTCGAGCAGGGCGTCGAGGGTGTCGGTCACCTCGGCGAGTCGACGCGGCACGGGGGCCGGGACGAGGTCGACCGAGACCGAGCCGTCGGCGGCCAGCTCGACGATCGTGGACGACTTGACCTGGTTCCGCTCGCCGAACGAGAAGGCCAGGGGCGACCCCGAGTAGCGCAGGCGACCGGACGGGCCGACGCGTTGGGCACCGTGCAGGTGACCGAGGGCGACGTAGTCGACGCCGTCGAACACGGTCGAGGGGACCGAGTCGACCCCGCCCACCCGGATGTCGCGCTCGCTCTCGCTGCGCTCGGGAGCGGTCCCGTCCTCGAGGTCGACACCCCCGACGGCCGCCTCGGGGTCGGCGGCGGGCCCCGCCACGACGAACGCGTGCGCCACCACGACCGACCGGGTGGCGGGTCGCCCGGCGAGGTCGTCGCGCACCCGCTGCATCGCGGCACCCACGACGGCCGAGTGCGACCGGGCCAGCGGCTCGTCCGCGCCCGCCGGTGCCAGCGATCGCCGGACGCTGTCGGGGTCGAGGTAGGGCAGCCCGTAGAAGGCGACCGGCCCGTCGGGGTCGTCGACCACCACGGGCTCGTCGAGCAGGTCGACCGACGCCCGCAGGTGCAGGCCTGGCCGCATCAGCTCGGCCGCGAACCCCAGTCGCACCGCCGAGTCGTGGTTGCCGGGCGTGACGATCACGGTGGCGTGCTCGGTCAGCCCGGCGAGGGCCCGGCCGAGGAGGCGCACGCTGGGCACCGCGGGGACGGCCCGGTCGTACACGTCGCCCGCGACCACGACGACGTCGATCGAGCGTTCGGCCACGAGACCCACCAGATGGTCGACGAAGGCCTGCTGGTGCTCGTGCAGGTCGACCCCGTGCAGCGTGCGCCCCAGGTGCCAGTCGCTGGTGTGCAGGATGCGCACGGCGCCCCTCTCGTGGATGTCGCGGTCGGTGCGGCAACGGGTGCCGGAGTCGGTGCCCCCGACTGTATCGGGGGCCTCCGACAGAGCCGACCGCGCCTCCTCGGGTACCGCGCCGCGCCTCCTCGGTCCGGCACCGCGCCTCCTCGGGTCCCGCGCCGCGCCTCCCCACCGGTCGCCGCCCCGCCCACGGGAGTGAGATGGTCAGATGCCCGCACACCGTGGCGGGCCCGACGAGAGCGAGACCGTGAGCCACGACGCCCTGCAGCCCGACCAGGTCACCGCCCTCCGTCGCGAGGTCGAGGCCCGCCTCGACGCGATGGTGGCCGACCTGACGACCTACGCGAGCCTCGAGACGCCGTCCGACGACGTCGACCTGCTCGAGGCGGGGCTGCGATGGATCGAGACCTGGCTCGGCGAGACCGTCGGTCCCCCGGCCGACCGCCGGGTGCACGTCGTCGAGGGCTACGGCGACACGGTGACGCTCGACTACCCGTCGCCGTCCGGGTCGACCGAGTGGGTGTCGGCCCTGTGCCACTACGACACGGTGTGGTCCGAGGGGACGCTGGCCGGGTGGCCCGTCACGGTCGAGGGCGACCGCATGACCGGCCCCGGCGTCTTCGACATGAAGTCCGGGCTGATCCAGCTCGGCAACGCCCTCGCGATCGGCGACCGCCTGGGGCTGCCGCGTCCGAACGTGCGCCTGCTGCTGAACGGCGACGAGGAGGTCGGCAGCATCGCCTCGCGTGAGGCGATCGAGCGCGAGGTCGGACGAGGAGGCGCGGTGTTCGTCTTCGAGTCGGCCGCCGACGGTGCCGTCAAGACCGCCCGCAAAGGCGTCGGCATCTTCGAGGTCGAGGCCTTCGGGGTCGAGGTGCACGCCGGCCTGCACCCGCGCTCGGGTGCGAGCGCCGTCGACGAGATCGCCCGCGTCGTCCTGACGTTGCACGCGGCCGCCGACGTCGAGGCGGGCACCTCGCTCAACGTGGGAGTGCTGCAGGGCGGCACCCGCACCAACGTCAAGGCCGGCTACGCCCGGGCGATGGTCGACGTCCGCGTCACCTCGTCGACCGAGGCCGAGCGCATCGAGCGGGTCTTCGCCGGGCTCGCGGCGCACGATCCGGCTGCGACGCTCAAGGTCACCGGCGGCTGGAACCGCCCGCCGATGGAGCGCTCGGTCGCGACCGGCGCGCTCTACGAACGCGCTGCCCGGGTCGCCGCCTCGCTCGGCTTCGAGTTGCGCGAGGTGTCGGTCGGCGGCGCCAGCGACGGCAACTTCGCCGCCGCGCTCGGCCTGGCCGTGCTCGACGGGGTCGGCGGCGTCGGCGGCGGAGCCCACGCCCGACACGAGTGGATCAGCGTGCACGGCATGGTCGAGCGCACCGAGTTCGTCGCCGCCCTGCTCGCCGACCTCGCCTGACCGCCGCCCTCCCCGGCGACCGACGCCGCGCCTCCGCCCGGACCCCAGGAAGTCGCCGGGACCCCGGTGCGCGCGCTGGGGTCTCGGCGACTTCCTGGGGTCTCGAGCCTCAGGCGTCCAGCGTGAAGTCGTAGACGCCGGCGTCGAAGCGGGCGTAGCCGGGGTAGTCGATCAGCTCGTAGAGCTCGGCACGGGTCTGCATCGTCGGCACCTGCGACTCGAGCGACCCGTCGGCCACGAGCGCGTCGAGTGCCCGGGACGCCGCACCCATCGCGGCACGCATCAGCGACACCGGGTGGATCACCATGCTCACGCCCACGTCGTGCAGCTGCCGGTGCGTGAAGAGAGCGCTCTTGCCGAACTCGGTCATGTTGGCGAGCACCGGCACGTCGAGCGCCGAGCAGATCGCCTCGAACTCGCCGAGGTCGGCCATCGCCTCGGCGAAGATCGCGTCGGCGCCGGCGTCCACGAGCGCGCGGGCCCGGTCGACCGCCGCCTCGAGCCCGTCGAGCGCCCGGACGTCCGTGCGCGCCATGATCACGAGCGACGGGTCGCGGCGGGCGTCGACCGCGGCCCGGATGCGCCCGGTCGCCGTCGCCGCGTCGACGACCTGCTTGCCGTCGAGGTGGCCGCAGCGCTTGGGGTTGACCTGGTCCTCGATGTGCAGCCCGGCCACGCCGGCGGCCTCGAGCGCCTGGACGGTGCGGGCGACGTTCATCGGCTCGCCGAACCCGGTGTCGGCGTCGACGAGCACGGGCAGGTCGGTCATCGACGCGATCTGCCCGGCCCGCGTGGCGACCTCGGTGAGCGTGGTGAGGCCGATGTCGGGCAGCCCGAGCTCGTTGGCCATCACGGCACCCGACACGTAGACGCCGTCGAAGCCCTTCTGCTCGATCAGGCGCGCGGTGAGCGGCGTGAACGCGCCGGGGAAGACCAGGGTGCGCTCGTCGGCCAGCCCGGCCCGGAACGTCGCACGCTTGTCGGCCGGCGACACCGTCGAGTACAGCATCAGAACAGCCCGCCCGGCTGGGCGGCGGCACCTGCGAGGGCGTCGGGGGCGACGATGCCCAACTGCCGCACCTCGGCCGCCGTCAACGAGGGGAGGCGCGTGGCCAGGTCGACGAACCGCTCGACCTCGGCGTCGGGCAGCACGCCCTCGGCCAGCGTGCGGAACTTGCGCACGTAGTCCTCGCGTCCGAAGGGTCGCGCCCCCAGAGGGTGGGCGTCGGCGACGGCGATCTCGTCGACGAGGGTCGTGCCGTCGACGAACTCGACCTCGATGCGGCCGCCGAACGCCTTCTCGGCGGGGTCGGTCGAGTGGTAGCGGGCCGTCCAGGCGGGGT
>Ga0265780_10003326_pt1 | contig 21203 bp, 25 predicted proteins | sample P1T30metagenome_FD_192432 | JGI IMG/M metagenome (GOLD analysis project Ga0265780, IMG submission 192432) | Plant litter microbial communities from East Loma Ridge, Irvine, California - P1 T30 | ecosystem: Environmental > Terrestrial > Plant litter > Unclassified | place: USA: California...
AGTACTTGTCGTTTAGTTTGAATAATCGGAGCTATACTACTGTGCCCAACACCCCGCTGCGTGGAAGCCAGAATGGAGAGATGCCGGATACAGACGATCAGGAATGGGAGACTTCAAAATTGGAAGTGGTAGAACGGAGGAGGGATGGGAATTCCCCTGCGTAACGCCTTAGATCATTGAAATGGACGTAGGAGAGAGGATATAGCGGTATGCACGGGTGCCGGGGGTGAGGAAAGTATTGGAACGAGTATGGTGACTTGCGGACCTATAATCTTGTTTGCTTTGAAGACGGAAGAAGAGTAGATGATTTTTGATGTCTCTTTCTGTCACTCGTGATGACTTGGATGTTGCCCACCTGTGTTCCTGGCGCTTGTGACCGCGTACGTCTATGCTTTTTCGTGCGACTCCAAATCAAGGTTACAACGTTTAGGCATCCGCTATCAGAACCGTAGGTATCATTGCTATCTCGACTTACTCAATCTACGCTGATTGCACTGCGTGGTCGTCGACGTGGTGTGGTGTGATTGGTTTAGCGGGAGCTTCTCCAGCATGGAATATCCTTGCGCCTGATCCGCGAGTATGGGGGCTCTGAGCACTGGTAGGTATTACACCGTGCCGTAGGTACTGATATCTATTAAGGTTGGAGACTCGCAACGTCCCTGAGTTTATCTGAACGAAGATTATGTGCTTAAAGCTTGGTTCCGAGTTCGGCAGAAGGAGAGCAAATCTCACTTGCGGCGCAAAGCAATTCCAGAAACATAAAACTCAACGAGGACCTCGACAGTAACACCTTCGGGATATTCATCTGCTTTAAAGTTGCTCGTTTGGCACGTTCGTCTAAGGGCCATGGTCGCCGTTGGTGTTGTCTCGGATTCCACACTTTTACTAAAGGCTAAAATGTATGCAGTTAGAGGCCGACGCTCGCTCCCGCACAATGACGTCAAACCCGGTTTTGCAGCGCACGTCGCGGATCGTGAGACTGGCGGTCAGCGACTGCAATCATTTTCCACGGGCACTGCGCGACATCTGGTGCAATCAGGAGGCGGCGTTCGGCCTGCATTGACGATCCCGCGTTCAAGGCGTCCAGGCGCGGTAGTTGTGCAGTGCGTCATATAGAGTTGAGGGGAGGGATCATTTACTCTTGTTTTCGCGTTTCATCGTACATGATTCCTTGGTGTTTAGTTCCATAACACAGGTACATTGCTGAGGCGACTTCGTGAGCTGTCTGTCATTGTTAGCTACGCAGGCGACGTTTGCTGTGCCACCAGACAAGAGGCGCCCTTCGTCGGAGAATCTCCCATACGTATACTCCAAGAAGGTCGTGTGAGCGTGCGCGTCCATAGCAACAACCGCAAAGATGAATTACGCAGCATGGATCGAGGAGAAGAACCTCAAGGTAAGTGCGATGCTGTATCTGTCTGCTCTGTGCCAATGGTATTCTAACAAGCCTCGAAGAAAACCTTCATCATGGCCACGCTGGCTTCGACGTTGGTTGGAACATTCACAGCATCCATGGGCCTCTACGACCGCGTCTCAGACAAACGCGAGCAGCACAAGCAGAAGCAGCGTGATCACAAGCAAGACGGAGAGATCAAGGAGCTCAAGGAGAGCTTCCAAAAGGCGCAGAAGGCGGCAGAAGAGAGACAACAAAGGATAGACCAACTGGAAAATGGTGGTGGTGGTGGTAGTGGTAGTGGTGGTGGACAATACAACAATGGAAGAGGGCAGCAGATGGCGATAAGAGGAGGTGACGTTGGCTACAACTTGGAGCGCGATGCAATGATGGTTCAGCGAATGTACGACAACGGCTTCGGGCGCTATGGAAACCGCTTCGCTCAAGGTGATGGTTCGTAATCCAGGACACCATCCTCCTCCTAACTTACCATACTGACTATTTATCCAGCAATCGCCGAGAATCAACTCCAAGCCCAGATCATCTCCCTCCAACAGACAGTCATAAACGTCCTCCAAGACGCCCTAAACAACGACCGCCAACTCACCCGCGCCGACCAAGCCAAGCTCATCGCCGCATCCAATGCCGCACGCGAAGGCTCGCTTGACGCCCTTGAAGCTGCACAACAACGAATGGCAGGCGCGCGAACGACGCGTTCCGAATCACCACCGCGCTCACTCGCACCGCCGCCACGCCCAGCGCCCACGATAATGGGCTCATCCGACCAGCTATACTGTCACTACTCCCTCGACCTGCAATATTCCACCAACAAGCCCCTAGCTGCATCGTTCGCCCCAGGCGGCTCGTGCGCCTGTCCAGCGTGTGGCGTGCCACTGGACGTCACAGCCGACGACTTTTGGATGATTGGGAAGCGCACGCCCAAGACCATTGTCGAACACGGACATCACACTGAGATAATGGAAACGCGAGAGTTCCGTCTTGGGCAAAGATTTGCATTGAAATGCCACACCCCTGATGGCGAGTACGCGTGCACGATATGCAACAAGTACCGAGAGGTCGATGCTATCTGTAGAACAGTGGATAGTTTGGTGAAACATGTGGGCACGTTTCATGACGTGGATGAGTTGGAGAGGGATGTGGATTTGAGGGAGGTTAGGGTTGATACGAGGAGATTGAGTCTTCCTGCCCCTAGGGCGCCAAGTCCACCGCCGAGTATGAGTATGCGGAGGGAGGAGTTGGAGTATGCTCATCGGTAGTTCGAGAGTGACTTTATGTCACTGCGAGGAGGATTCTGAACTGTTGAGCGAGGCATTTCGGGTGGTGCATATGTCATTGAGGAGTAAGTCACGTATGTACGTCACGAATCTTCTTGTCATGATAATCAAGCGTGTTTGCCTTTCGTGTCTTGTCACCGAATTTTGATATCACAGACTAGTGTGATTAATCTCATATTCACGGGCTTTGTGAAGAGATGGGAGTATTTGAGGGCGAGATGGTGATGTTATGTGAATGCGAATGTTCGTCGCAATGATGCTGATGAACTTCACAGCTGCTTGAGGCCACGGCCGCATACATCAATCTCGCAGTGCTGGCATATAGCGCTCTTCTTCTTCAGACACGCACACAACAGTCGTACTTCCACATCTACTACTCTTCTTCATGTACAAATTCAGTGCATTTATCGACTGGCGATTCGTTGCTCGATTCTTGGATTTCATTCCTTCGATCTTCTCTTCTGGTTTCATCTCAGCTCTCCACTCTTGGAAGGCCGACATAACTGCATTCATCAAGCAAACTGAAGTCAGTCTAGACACCAACTGAGAGGAAAAAGGTTGTGGTGGCTACTGACAATAAGAGACGCGCGGACGAAGAGAAAATACGCAAGGCCCAGGCGGCTGCAGACATAAAGATACACGAGGATGAAGAAAGAGAAGATAAGAAGAGAAAGAAGAGTGCCCCGTAGCCGCTGGCGACAAGCCCGCTCAGCCAGACTCTTGTAGCACTAGTTCCCGTATAACTCAACAATCGCGTCTGGACATGGCTTCAAGCGTTCGCGGACATGCGTCGCCGCCACCCCATGGACTTGCACAACCCAGCCTCCAACGTACCGCAGCTGGTCTGGCAAAGCAGCCACCACCCATCGCATTTTCTTTACCCGCGCGCTCAAACACGTTCACGTCGGCTGGTCCAAAAACTGTTTTCAACACTCCGTCGTCATCGCCGCCACAGTGACGAAGTAGAGCGCCAACGACTAAATTTACTGCATCAGGTAGCCAAGTCATCTCTCAACCATTAAGGCGAGCATCGGATACAATCCAGGGAAGTGGTGAGAAGAATTCTTTTAATCCTGCGCCACGACCATCATTTCCAGGTGCTCCTCAAGCTCCCTCAAGCCTAGCACATCGAGGGCGTGGGCAGGCTTGTTGACCTCATGGCATGGAATTGGGTCGTGTGCTACATCGGAGCATTTTTGAATGATAGGGTCCTGTTCGAGCGGTGCTTCCGATAGGTTCTGCACCATGATTGGGTAAGTTCGCTAATGCAAAATATTTCTCGTATTAATGACAACATAGTACGTGATTCGTAACATTCCTCAGCTTTCGCTTGTGGTGGGCTTGCACCAAGCCTTCTGCTTATGCATCCTCACGCTTCCGAGTCACTGTCGAACTCCACGTTCAGCAACGGAATCGCCTCATGTCCACGCGAACATCTTCTCACGCTTAGTTGCGTATACTTTGGAGCTAGTCGAAGTTTTCTTCACTTGACGAAAAGCCTCTGCGATACCTCGAATACGTGCAAGGCTTATCAAGCGAAATTATTTCCGCGCGAAAGCTCACATGGCTTTCCGCAACCTTCCGAAGACCTCTTTCAAAGTGGAATGTTTAACCAGAATACTGACAGTATCATCACCCAACAGCAAGAGCGGGACCTGAGCGGTATGAATTACCATGTTAATTGCTGAGGCATCGGCCGCTTTCGCTCCAATCGGAAGCCATGCTCAGCAGCGCCATCTCAACTCACCCGCTTATGAAGAGCTCAAGCTTTTGCTTCTGCACCGTGCACGTTCGCAGAAGGGTTACTATATTGCTCTGTCACATGGTGAGTCTAATTGCATGAAGTGGTTGAGCGAAATAAGCATCACTAAAGCGCTTTGAGTGATGCAAACAGTCGTCACATTGCAGATGGCCTAATGAGGCAGAGAATAATGGCACCTTCTGTGAAGACTGTTCACATGGAGAACAAAGGGATATAAGGGTCGTGAAACGTGGACTGAAGAAAGACATCACAGAAAGCAGCACTTCCTTCCTTCGCACCATCACCACTAGACAGCTCCTCTAGCAGTTGCAGCATCCCATCGTTGAAATAATCGAAACCTCTCACTTCCCAATCAAACCCAAGCAACAACATCAAAATGGTCTTCATCGTTCCCTCCAAGGCTCTCCGCCTCGCCGTCGCTGGCTGCAATGTCATGACCTGGATCAGCTCCATTATCGTCGTCGGCATCACCGGATACTTCCTCAAGGACTACCCACATGACCAGCACCTTATATTTGAGATGTGCATTGTAAGTTCCGCCTCGCGTACTTCCTGCCTTCAACTGACCTGTCTAGTCTGCCATTGTCCTTGGCCTCTGGATGCCCTCCTTCGTCCTTCCCGTTCTTAGCTCCTACAAGTTCTACTACGGCCTGCCAAACTTTGTCTTCAGCTACCTCTGGCTCACTGCTTTCGTATTTTCGGCCCAGGACTACAATCAGAGCCAGTGTGAACTGAATGCGCCTTTCGGTGGATCTTGTAATTTGAAGTTGACGAGCGAGTCTTTCATCTTCTTGGCTTTGTAAGTCTTCAAGCGCATCGGGTTGTCAGCTTGAGTGCTAATGATTGCAATAGCTTCTTCACCTTCGTCAGCTTCTTGGTTGATGCTTATGCATGGAAGGCTGCTGCTGTCGCTGCTGCTGAGCCAGTGCATCCTGAGAAGCCTGTTGAGGCTCCCGTCACTGCTTAAGCTGGGATGGCTACTACTTGTCGGCGGCAGTCTTGATGGCGGCGAGCCAGATGAGATCGAAATCATCAAAGGTCTGGTGAGATATGCTCTTTGTTTGAGATCAGAAGTTATGGTGGTTTGCAACAATAATGTTTAATAGTCGCAAATAGTTAGTTGGAGATCGCGACGTTGTACATAGACTGGGTTGGATTAGGAGCTTACATTTTGTCTTGATATATCTGTATTATAGAGTTGTTATTTTCTCGTCGCTCGCCATAATTTTGAACGTCTATCGCTTTTGCAAACATACCTGCACAGCTACCATAAGCTGTGGTGACACCAATGGCTTCTGTGAAAGCAGCGCTGAAAGATGGAAGTGTATGACGCTGCTCACGAGGATGCTGCAAAGGATGCTTTTGTCATGTACTGAAAAATCTTGTTAGTGAGCGCGTGATGAACTGTTGATGAGGATGAAAGCCTTCTTCTTCAAAGCCGGTCCTTTTGGACCCAGATTTAATGAAAAAAAAGAGTTGCGTCGACGATTTAATAACGCCGCAAAAGCAGTTTTATCCATTTTTGCACACCACATACTACCAGGTGTTCAAGTTTCACCAAGAACAATTGAGTGGCGCAACAACGATTCAAGGATACTTGAGTGCTACCTCAAGCCCATGGATCACTGTGGGTGTGATGCTGTGTTGGAAAGCTGTCAACAACGACGTGATGAAAGTTAAAATGACCAGCATCTTGAGCATCACAGCACGAGAGCTGGATCACCGGCCTCGGCAAGTCTTCAAGCACTTCAACAAGTCAGCCGCTCCGCTGCTTGCTAGCACTGTAGGGGTAGACCGTAAGGCCAACTGCGAACGCAGTAAGTTTTACTTCGAGACGATCTGCAGGTTGCAGACTGCACAGAAGTCCACGGAGGATGTGGTAAATCTTGCTTTGGCAACTGGGACACGTCTAGACTGACGCCGTTCATTACGCAGTGACTGCGGGTAGACATGCACCCGTGCAAGCTGGGCCCGTGCATCTCCAGTTGCCATGCCACAAAGCTATGAGCGGGGATAGCAGCGCATAGCAAGTACGAGAAGCGAATGTTGCCTTGGCCCACAAGGTAATTCGAGCCCCTCGCACACCCACGAAGTGAGCACCGAAGTTCAGCGCACGCCGACGCTGAACCCAATAATATCCGACTATGTGCGCCGGGCATTGCACCGGCAGGCAAGCAGGCTCAAGACCGTTTCCTACTCATTGCAACGCATAGTGGTGTTTACTGGAGGTGTGCTATGCAAGTGGGAAGTTGTCTCGAAGGGTCGTAGTCCAGTATGTCGTAGTCCAGTCAACGTGTGGCAGTCCTGTGTTAGCAGTCCTGTGTTAGCAGTCCTGTGTTAGCAGTCCAGTGTGTAGCGATCGAGTGTATCAAAGTCCAACGTGTCGCAGTCCAGCGTGTCGCAGTCCAGTATGCGGAGGTCCGGGATGTGGCGGTGTAGTATGTCGCGATCTAGTCAGAATTGTCGCTATTCTATCAAACATGTCGCGGGAATTTGTTGGTACCGGGCTCTCAGGTCGCAGGTAGGGTGATGTTGTCGTTGGGAGACTTGATGAGTAAGAGGGAAGGGCGCGATGAGTATGTATGGAGAGCTCCTGCGGCCTAGAGCGCTTGTTCGGCTCGCCGTTCGCACGACCTGCAACATTCACTCCCGAAAATCACTCGTGTAACAATCACTTCTAAGCATTTGGTCGCCTTCAGTTCTTCAGACAAGGTAAAGTACCACCTACCGCCAACGTGCTGGTCGGGACCTCTGGGATACTTCATCATCACGAAGTAACATGCTTTGATCCCCACTGCCAACCAAGAATTTTTTCCTCAAGCAACATATCGTGGATGACAACTCAATGAAAAAGAATGTACCTTCAAGCGCATGAGGGCCGCCGCAACACGACCCTACCAGCGCTGAATGGGGTGACCGTAAGGTCAACTGCTAGAAGCAGTACTGCCACGAGACTCTCTGCATGGAGCAGACTGCACAATCGAAAACCTCAGTCGTGCTTGACAAGCCAAGGATCGCTGAAAACCAAAAGGTAGACATGAACCCGAAGGTTACGGCCTGGGCATGCCGACTTGCCAGACCACAACGCCATGAGCGGAATGGCTCCACATGACAAGTACGAGAAACGAGCCACGACCGAGCCATAGTTGACTCTAGCTACTTGCACCCCTGGGAGAAGACAGAGCTTCACCCAGGTATCAGGCATCGAACTACAAAAAAGCCGTTCTTGACGCCAGTAGCTCCAACTGCGTGCGCCGGGCCATGCACCAGCAGGAGAGGAGGTAGATACCAACTTCCTGCCTTTTGCGACACGACAGCTTTCACTACCATAGAGGTGTCATTGTGGATGTGGGGAGTCGTCTCGCCGATCCTGTTTAGACTAGGACCCACAGCCAAAGGTACTTGTATTCGTCGTGTTGCTTGCTGTAGTTGCCGTCGAAAAAAGGAATCGTGATCAGGTGTGTCGCCGTTGGCTAGATGTGGCTGTCTTCCAGACGCTGGGGCTTGTCGTTCTTGACGAACTGGAGCTGATTGAGTGGGCCTAGGACCGTGTCATCCTCATTCCTGATAAAAGAGACAGGCTTCTTCTTGTTGCGCTTGAAGCCAGTATGCCACCGAATCGAAATGCCGTGCGGCACAGTCAACGCGCTCTCCCAGATGTGGTTTCGTAGCTCGGCTGGGAGGGTGAGGAGTGGGAACGCGGGTCGATAAATCGCGGCGTTTTTCCACGAGAGTTTCGCGGTGGACGGTTGTATCTGTAGGCCATAGTGATTTCAGTCAGTCGATGTGGCTGCGAAAGAGTGACGGATCCGAGGTGCAAGTTGTGCAGTCCTTTCCGAGAGCATTTGCGCAATCTATTGTTTGCCGGCTACGTCATGCTCGGTATGAATCGATGGTTTCTCACACCGGGTCTTGCATGGAAGTCTGATCGGCTTGTCGATGGACCAGGACGGACCGTGAATATCATTCTGCTTCTTTCTCTTCCTCGAGACCATTTCACTTCGACGGTGTGCTGCCGCAACCCACATTCCTAGGAAGAACGGCAAGTCATACACGCGTCCTCAAAGTAGCGAAATGCTGCATCGAACACTAGGTGAAGGTACACATGGCCACATATACCTGCCGGATCAGCGTATCACTGTCATGCATTCACCAAGTCCCCGTCCAGAGAATGCTGCTCGAGGAAGAGACATTCCGCACTGCCTGCAAGCGGGTATATTCACAACTATTACTTCTTCCCCCAGCAATCCCGGTTCTACCATTCCCCCTCATCGCGGCACCGCCATAGTCTTCGGGTACCCTTGATACAAATCCTTCTGACTATCATCGCTCATCCTCCCATTCACACTCCTCTGCTCGAAATCCCGTGTAATGTGAATCTCCTTCCACTTATCCCCCCGATAACTATTAGGCACCGTCGTAATCCCATGCTCCAGCAGAATCTCATCCTTCATCGTGGCCTGGCTCGGCTTACCCTTAAGACGCATAAATCCAGTGCCACGCGAATCTTCGGATGATGACGGGTGCGAGCGCTTGGATGTACCGAAGCGGGAACCGAACATAGGGAGGATCTTAACGACGAGAGGTTTTAGGGCGGGTGTGGAGGCGCACACGATGGCGAGATTGACTTCGAGGACGGACCAGTAGGCTGCTGGGCCGGAGTACCATGTTTGGTCGTTTTGGTGCTTGGCGACGAGGATGAGGAAGTACAGGCGGATGATGGAGATGATGACGACGCTGGTGGGGTTATTAATTAGAGTTGGCGGAAATCAAGGGGGCGGGACACGTACAACCATCCGAGAGTGAGGATGATGAGGAGTGCGATCTTCTGGCGTTTTGGAATCTGAAGGGTCCATAGTTGGCGGACGGGGAGGACGGCGACGAGGAGATCGGTTGTGATGTTCAGCGCGGCGTTGGCGTGGTACATGCTGTCCAGAGTTAGCGTGTGCTTCTAGGCTAAGTAGTTAATGTGCTTACGCATCTTGATTGACGCATTTTGCAAAAGGTCGCATCGCCATGTTCCAGTACGCGTTCACTGGTATACATGTGAAAATGGCCGTCAGGACAGCTGTGAGACCACATGCGACGCAGAGACCCATGGTGATGTAGATTGGTATTCTCGAGTTCTTAAGAGTGAAGATGCGCCTGTATTGCAGGAGGATTGAAAGCTTGGTCAACAGCAACGTGATGTGGTAGGCTATGATGCTGAAGAAAAGGTACTTTGAAAGTCAGTCGAGCACATTCAAATTGGCGTGCCTCCGTACCTTGAGAACGAAGTAACCATTTTCCATGGGGACATTGATCAGATGCCTTCCGTTGCCGTATCGTGCCCCTTGTATCAAGCATGTTGTAGTGAAGATGGAGAAGACCTGTATGCTGTTAGTAACATCTTCAGTGTTCACTTTAGCTGGAGTCTATTACCATGGACAAGGCGATGAAATAGTCCTCGACCCCAATGAGGCCAACAAGCTTGAAGCGCGAGAAGAACCGTAGCAAAACGCACACAAATCCCAGAGCAGTCGCGCCAGCACAAATGCCAATGATAACAGGAGAACGATTCTCCTTGGCCAAGGCAGCGATCACCTCAGGAGGTATCTGAGGATATCCAGACATATTCGGCGATGCTGGGAGATCTGATGGAAGAAGATCGTAAAATGCAGACTTGGAAAGCTTAGGGGTCCCCTCCCCTTGTTATGAACGCCCATCGGGTCGTTGTGTCCGGTAGATGCCATACTACATTCGTATAAACGCATCGATGGCCGCAGGGTATATGCCTTGTCCCAAATGGCGCTGTTCGGTTGAGGGCGTGATATGTTATTGCGGGGTGCATACGGGTGTATTCCCAGTTCCTGGCCGGTCTCAGCGGCGGATCAGCGCGAGCCAAGACCTTGTTCTGCCTATATTCATGTCAAGGTTTGGGTTCTGCCATTAGCTCCTCGGTCCGGGGCGCGCGGGAATGTCTGCCAGCTGAACCGCATCTATGGATACGTTTCGGCGGTGATGCTGAGCTATATCTCATCTGAGACTTACGAGAAGATTTCTTACCTACGAGGTTGTGAGATTCGTGAATATGTTCACCAGGAAGATCGAATTCCTGTTGTGTAATGCCATCTCGGATAAAAGCGACGCCTAATGCAAGCTCGTATATCGAGACGCCTTCACACGCCACTTGCTGGCCTGAAGTCTTTGTAAGGAAATAGAGTTCTCTTGACCCAAGAAATACGGTGCAAAAGGAGTAACGAGCGTCTGGGCAAGCAGATATGTAGGTATAGATCAAGTATCGATATAGTCATGGTGTCGTGCAGGCGCAAGGCGTAGTGCGATGGCTTGCATGTCGCTTAGTTCACGGCAGCCGGATGAAACCCCAACCCCGCTTCCATCCCTCAAACCGCCATTGCGCTCGAATCGTAGCGCATGGTGGCGCGTGTCAACAGAAATTCGTGGCGATACAGCTCTTTGGCGTTCCGCTTGCCACGCGAAATGGTGCGACAAGTGGCGCGTGTGCTCACGTTCCTGCATTGATCTGTTGGACGCCTTAAATGCTGTAAGAGTCTATGGCACGCCTGATAAGTACCTTTTGTACAAGGCCTGCGCGGATCGTATGTTGTGTGACTGCGGCAAAGCTTGACGGCATGCAACGAGCATGGATGCGGCATTCGGATGAAAGCGAGCGGTGTGGGAGTAGGTGGTATCGCAAAAGGTAACGAACATTGCGATTTCAGGCAAAACATGATGATGGCATGGCGTATCCTAAAGGATCTGATTACTTGGAGTTGGAGCAGAAAATCTCAATGGATCATGTGGTTATTATGAGCCTTTGCATGAGCCTGCATGAACTTTGATAATCACCTGTTACTTTGCTGGAGACAATAGAACAGCATCATGTGTGGTGGCCTGGGTAAGAAACGGGTTGTAAGAGACCGCGTGTCGTGAAAGTGTCGCGATTGCGATCCTCCCGTTCAGCGGGGCCGCTATTTACGAATTATGGGGTAGGAAGCTGCCTTCCCCAGATTGGCGGAACCATCGTCGTTTCATTAAGACAGCACCAGATCTTCGACCAGTTCAAATATCGTCGGCACGCTCTCCGATGACCTGTATTTCGTTCCAAATGCACCCGTAGTGAACTCTGTACTCAAGTGAGCAGACGGCATGATCAAGTAAATGGACCAAAGTCCGATACGCTCCATTGGGCTAGTAATTAGTACAGTCTGTATAACCGTAGTACGAACTGTGAGGAAAGAACTGAATCAAAGAGAGGGACCGATTCCATTCAACTCGCAGACGCCGGACGGGAATAGCGTAGCCGCCTTCGAGAACGACAAGAATGGAAGGAGCTCCGTCCAAACTCAAGAAGGCAGAAGCTTGAACGTTCTGGGGCGAACTGTATCTACCAAAAAGCTCCAAGGACTATGGTAAAGTGCATGCTTTAATCGTAAGTTTCAAGGTTGGTGGCAAAAGTGACCTCCAACGTTGGCTTTACATCCAGCGCGATATTTAACAAGCACTGCATCACGACGCACACACTACACCCATCAAGCAATGTCATTTTACTCGACATCTCATTCCTCCTTCTCCGTACCACCCGTTCCACTTCCCCCTCTCACCACTCACCACCCCATCCCCCTAACCATCCTCTTCGCATCCGGCGCCGCAGTTGCCACACACCCACACACGGCGCTCGCACTCGCCTGCACCTCCAGCGCCTGCAAGAACCCACACGAATCAACGACGCATCCGATCGCAGCGCCGGAGATGGCGTCCGCGTTGGAGCAGCGGCAGGCGTAGTCGTCGGTGGGACAGCCGAGGTCGGAGGAGGCGGATTGGATGCAGGGGATCTGGTGGGGAGGAGTTAGATGGGATGGGAAGAGGGAGCCAGGGGATAAATGGTTGAGGTGGGAAGGTGTTGGGGGATGGAGAGAAGAAGAGAGGGGGATGGGAGAGGGAAAGGGAGAATAGGAGACGTACGCCGCAGGTTGGCACAGCTGATGCGACAGGGTCGCAGGCTGTTTGGGCCATGGTGTTGGCTGCGAAGAGGGCAGTGAGGGTGAAGATGGTGAAATGCATGGTTGCTTTCGTGGTGGTGGTGGAGTGAATTTTTGTTGGATTAAACGCTGATGGTGATGAGCTTGGTGAGTGATTGTAGGAGACCTTCTCATTCCCTTTATACCCATCCCCAGGCAAGTTCATTCGCCTCGAATCATTAGCATGGACCGCTGTTGACGTTCACACGCCAGACCAACCCATCGCTCAGCCCGAGGCACCCTCTCACCGAGGACACATGTGCTTCGTCAACTTCCCATGGTCTCTCAGTCAAAAAGCACTTTCCTGAGTACAATCTCCGTAAAGTTATACATGTTCGGTGAGGTTTCCGAAAAACGTCGTCGATCCATGTAGCTTACCATACTCTGACCCCTGCTCGCGCCGGACCAAGAATGCGGGGAAGCATGTTCCCCGGATTTCATAGCGGGAGATGTTCGCGTTTGGAGAAGACGTTCCGAAGCCACCCCGACGACGATGTGCGCAGTCCGAGGCTTGGACATGTGATTGTCAAAGGGGGCCGGGCGAAGCAATTCGAAGACAAGTCTCGCACCGCGGCAGAGAGAATGCATGTGTGTCGAGATGGGCATCGCTAAAGAGGACCAGTCAGAGCTGTATTTAGTCTGTGGCTCTGGTAGAAATTGCAGCTATGGGGCGATTGAATGCTGTTCGCTGAACGGCAGAGAAGAGTCGTTCTGGGTTCGCTAGCATGCTTCGTGACATAGTGTTGGGCTCATACAAAGAAGTACGAGAAGCGATCTTGGAACTGATCAGTATCCGTGAAGGCGAAGAATTGTTGCTGTCTTTGAAGTACCTAGGTACTGGATACCTCATGGACTGCTAAAGGACGACTGCCGGTGCTGATCGGTTAGCTGATCGGATACATGCTTCCGAGAAGCTGGCATCTCAGCTAGTAAACAAAGATGCAGAACTGCTCGCATGTGTTTCGCAAGACTTGTGACGGGATCCATCGACACGCAGATGCGAAAAATTGATGAAGTGAAGGATCGTCCCCACAAGCCTCGAGCACTACCTACGCTAATGCCGCTCCGGCTCTAGCCATCCGATGACGCAAGACGAACGTTGATGACAAAAGCCAAAAGTACGGAGACACCCCACTCTTGCCTATCATTGGCAGCAACTTCGCAGGAGACCTACTGTAGTTTGACATCTAATACCATATGATATACCCATCTTGATGCCTCATCTCATCTAGTAATCGCGCAATTGCCGTGAACCTCACCGTACACAGGAGATCAAGCATGGCGACACCAGAAATCAGCCCGCGCGGCATTCGCATCGCGATAGACGTATGACTACCACCAAGGTATGCGAGTATACACTAATAGGCACAGCGCGGCGGCACCTTCACCGACTGCGTCGGCAACCCAGGCACCGGCCTCATGGCCGACGACATCGTAATCAAGCTGCTCTCCGTCGACCCCGCCAACTACGCCGACGCGCCGCTGGAAGGCATACGGCGCCTGCTCTCGCACTTCACCGGCACCTCTATCCCGCGCGGCACGGCCCTCGACACCTCCAAGATCGAGTCGATACGCATGGGCACGACGGTCGCGACCAACGCGCTGCTCGAGCGCAAAGGCGAGGACATTGCGATGGTGGTGACGAAGGGCTTTAAGGATTGCTTGGCGATTGGAAATCAGAGTCGGCCACGGATATTCGATTTGGATATTAGGCGGCCGGGGGTGTTGTATAAGCAGGTGGTGGAGGTGCGGGAGAGGGTCACGTTGGAGGATTATGCCGAGGATCCGGAGAGGAACGTGACTGCCGCACAAACAATTGAAGAGGCAGGTGCAGATGCGGAGTTAGTAAAGGGTTTGTCCGGGGAGACGGTGCGCATATTGAAAAGGCTGGATGAGGAGGAGGTTAGGAAGCAGTTGCAAGCGGTGTTTGACAGTGGGTTGAGGAGTATCGCAGTGTGCTTGATGCACGGATACACATACCCCGCTCACGAAGCATTGGTAGGCAAGATCGCAAGGGAACTTGGCTTCGAGCACGTGAGTCTCTCCCACGAACTCATGCCCATGATCAAGCTCGTCCCGCGCGCAACATCTGCCTGCGCTGACGCATATCTCACCCCTGCCATACGCAAATACATCGACGGCTTCTCGTCCGGATTCTCCGGCGGCCTAGGCAGCAAGAGCGTGGACGGGTCCAAGGGCGCGCGGTGCGAGTTCATGCAGAGCGACGGCGGGCTCGTCGATGTCGATCGCTTTTCGGGCCTCAAGGCGATCTTGTCTGGTCCGGCCGGTGGTGTTGTGGGATATGCGCTGACAAGTTACGATCCTGAGACGAGGATTCCCGTGATTGGATTCGATATGGGCGGCACGAGTACGGATGTGAGTCGATATGGTGCGGGACGGTACGATCACGTGTTTGAGACGACGACGGCGGGTGTAACGATTCAGTCGCCGCAGCTGGATATCAACACCGTTGCAGCGGGCGGTGGGTCGCGTCTTTTCTGGAAGAATGGGCTTTTCGTTGTTGGGCCTGAGAGCGCGAGCGCACACCCAGGTCCTGCGTGTTATCGCAAGGGCGGGCCGTTAACGATCACGGATGCGAATCTGTTCCTGGGGAGGTTGTTACCTGACTTCTTTCCCAAGATCTTTGGCAAGAATGAGGATGAGGGGCTGGATGCAAAGGCCAGTGAGACGTTGTTTGAAGAGCTAGGAGAGGAGATTAATGGGGAGGTTGCGGGTGGAAATAAAGAGAAGGAGATGTCGCTGGACGACATCGCAAACGGCTTTGTCAAGATTGCGAATGAGACGATGACGCGCCCGATTCGCAGCCTGACTGAAGCGAGAGGACACGATACGAGTAAGCATAGGCTTGCGACGTTTGGCGGTGCGGGTGGACAGCATGCTGTTGCGATTGCCGAAGCGCTCGGAATCTCACAGATCCTTGTTCATCGATACTCGTCGGTGTTGTCGGCGTATGGTATGGCACTGGCGGATGTGGTGGACGAGCGACAAGAGCCGGAGAGTAGGATATGGTCTGATGAAAAGGACACAAGGGAGTATCTGCAGAAGAAGATGGCGGACCTCAAGGCAAAGTCGACGGAGACGCTTAGAGATCAAGGTTTTGACGATGAGCATGTGCAGTTTGAAGAGTACTTGAATTTGCGATATCGCGGTACTGAATCGGCCCTCATGATCATCAAGCCCACGAAAGAGGAGACAGAGAAAGAGTACAACGGCGACGAGTGGGCATTCGGCAAAGCTTTCGTCAAGCAGCACGACCAAGAATTTGGCTTCACCCTACCCGACCGCGACATCATCGTCGACGACGTGCGAGCCCGCGGCATCGGCAAGACCTTCGAAGGTCTCGAGAAGAGCGTAGACCAACAGCTCAAAAAGATCAAGCCCAGTGATGTTACAGGCTCCTCGAAACGTTACGACACGCGCAACGTCTTCTTCGAAGGCGGCCGTCGCGAGACCTCAATCTATAAGCTAGAGGATCTTGAAGTAGGCGACCGCATCAAAGGCCCTGCTATAATCGCAGACGGCACACAAACCATCGTCGTCCCGCCCTCCGCGTCCGCCCTGCTCATCAACACACACGTAATCATCAACATCGGCGAGTCCGACGGCCAAGAAAAAGCCATCAGCACAAAGGAGGTTGATCCCATTCTCCTCAGCATATTCGCACACCGCTTCATGGCCATCGCCGAACAAATGGGCCGCGCGCTCCAGAAGACCAGCGTATCCACCAATGTCAAAGAGCGACTGGATTACTCGTGCGCTCTCTTCGACGACGAGGGTGGGCTTGTTGCGAATGCGCCGCATCTGCCTGTTCATCTTGGTAGTATGTCCACGTGCGTCCGGAAACAAGCAGCCATCTGGAAGGGCAAGCTCAAGCGCGGAGATGTCTTGGTATCGAATCACCCCATGTTCGGCGGCACACACTTACCAGACATCACTGTCATTACGCCTGCTTTCTCAGGTGACAATATCATCTTCTACGTCGCGAGTCGCGCCCATCATGCGGACATCGGAGGGATATTGCCTGGCTCGATGCCGCCCGCGAGTAAAGAACTCTTCCAAGAGGGCGCAGCGATCAAGAGCGAGAAGCTCGTATCCGAGGGCAAGTTCAACGAAGAGCGAATCACAGAACTACTGCTAGACGAACCAGGTCAATATCCCGGGTGTTCAGGCACACGGTGCTTGAGCGACAACATCAACGACCTCAAAGCGCAAGTCGCCGCCAACCAAAAAGGCATCAACCTCATCAACACCCTCATGTCCGACTACGGCGAGTCCGTCGTAAAATACTACATGACCAACATCCAGCTCAACGCCGAGTCCTCTGTGCGCGCCCTCCTCAAAGACGTGTCCCGCCGCTTCTCAGGGCAAGATCTAAAAGCCGAAGAATTCATGGACGATGGATCGCCCATACGCCTCAAAATCACCATCGATGCAGAGAAAGGCGAAGCAACGTTCGATTTCTCGGGTACGGGGCCAGAAGTATACGCCAACATCAACGCCCCTGAAGCCGTGACGTACTCCGCAATAATATACTGCTTGCGCTGCCTCATCCGCCAGGATATACCGCTCAACCAAGGCTGCTTGAAACCCATTCGCGTCCTAATACCGCCAGGTTCCTTCCTCAGCCCATCCGACAACGCAGCCGTCGTAGGCGGCAACGTCCTCACCTCCCAACGCGTCACGGACACAATCTTCAAAGCATTCCGCGCGTGCGCCGCGAGTCAGGGCGATTGCAACAACCTCACCTTTGGCTTCGGCGGGAGTGTCATATCAAGCAGTGGCGAGAAAACCACAACCAAAGGATTCGGATACTACGAAACGATAGCAGGTGGCTCCGGCGCAGGACCCACGTGGCACGGAACGAGTGGTGTGCACACGCACATGACCAACACGCGGATTACGGATAGCGAGGTCTTCGAGCGGCGGTACCCGGTAATATTGCGCGAATTCTCGCTACGGGAGGGAAGTGGAGGCGCGGGAATGCATCGGGGTGGCGAGGGCGTTGTACGTGATATTGAGTTCCGCATACCAGTACAAGTATCCATCCTCTCCGAGCGTCGCGTATATCACCCCTACGGCATGAACGGCGGCGCGGACGCGAGCTGCGGAAAGAATGTTTGGGTGAGGCGCGTGGCATCTCCGGACACGAATTCTGACTCTTCCAACACGACGACGAGATCTGCGGCCGCGGTGCAGGGCGGGAAGAGTGAGGAGTTCAGGTATGTTAATCTCGGCGGGAAGAACACGGCGTCCATGGCTCCCGGAGAGAGGATTATTATTCACACGCCTGGAGGCGGCGGGTGGGGAAATGAAGGCGATGAGCCGCAGGTCAAAGATGAAGTGGATGCGAAAGCGGGGTGGAAGGGAGGGAGTGTGAGTGAGAGGGAGAGGGTGGGGGAAGCTAGTGCGTAAGGATATAGTAGAATGTGTAGGAAGCTGGAAATCTGACTTATCATCGTAACGAGGTGTCCGAGTGTCGTGTCATGGGAGTTGATTTGTTTGATCGCGCATGTGAAAAAAAAGATAGTATACTTCATCGCGGAGCTGGCAAGGGGCGTGATGTTGTCGGCGGTGACGTTTCCAAGCGGCATGGTATCATTCGCCTTAATGACGTTCCCATTTCAACTATTGCTAGTGGTTCACATAGTGCGATCTTACTTCTCGGAGGATATTGGATGTCTCTTCGGGCGTGCGATTAATCCTTAGTCGAAGTTACCAGTGAGGAGGTTGCTGAATAGCTATACTAAGTGCGGCGAGTTTGAGATATGTTGCTGCGAAGTATGTAGTTGGTTTTGTGGAAGGAAACGCCAGAGAATCGACTCCAGCTTGAGTATTACTTTTATGGGCCCAGAACGTGTGAGATCAGATTGGGAATCTTTCGAAATGCTGGCTGGAGACTTGTAGGCTGTCTCGTTGTTGAATTTTTGTTATGATTGGCTTGTGTTGCTGCCGAGTTGCAAATCTGTCTCGATGTTGAGGTTGTATTGCGGTTGGCTGGAGTTACTGCCGAGCATGTGGTCAGGATCGTTCAGAGATTGACATGGGCGGGGTTTGCGCCCAACCAGAGTTGTACCAATGGATCCCATGGTCCCCATGGTACAAAAGTATCTAACCAGAACAAGTAACACTAGTACTATGTAGGTAAGGATCGTAGTCAGGTGACGTTTTGGGATCCGGGCGGGCCGGTGGGAATATCGCGCTTCCAACCTCATCTCGTCTCTAGCAGTGCAGTACACTATAGCTTTATCATCAATACTATATCAAAACTTTCCCATTTGTTACTCCCTATTAACATGTCTTTCAACTACGAGTTCGGTACCCAACGCGAGCTTCCAGGGTCTCAATTCGATCCCGAACCTTCTATTTGTGGCCTTCTTGAACCTGGGTACAAGTAACAGTGCAGTGGGTAGATTTAGATGTAGACCGGGTTCCGAATCACCTTCACCACGGAGCTTGTTCAAGGCTACAACGTCGTACTATGAGACATTGCACAATAGCTTAATATATATATGACTACAGGTGAGAGAAAACACCTGCCTAATCTGCTACTACGGTGGCCCGAGCAATCTGATATTGAACCTCACATTAAGCAGTGTGGGGACAACGGCAACACCAACTACAGCAGGCTAGCGACGACGATCTTAAAAGCTTAGCTTCGCCCAAGTGGCCCATGGGCTATTTGGGATGGGCGGGCATTGGGCGGGCGACTTGGGCTGCCCGCCCATGTCAGGCACTGGGATCGTTAATCACTGAGGTATTAGTGTGTGTTGAAGGCTGCTAGACTATCATTTGGAGTACCGTGAGTTACGTATATGTTATGCAGAAGGATGTGGTGGTAGTGTGGTACTGTGTGGTGTGATTGATGTAGGTAGCTGCGTTGTCGTGCGGCAGACGTGAAGTGCCTAAATTCCAGCTATTTACCTGCCTTACTTTGTGAAAAGAAGAATTTTAAAGGCCGATCATCATAATGACATTTCCCATCCGTGCAAAAGTAATCTACTACTCTATTCAATGTACCCTAAACTCCCTGCGCCTTGTCCTTGTTATTCTTCTTGTATGCGTCCAGGCGCTTCTGCAGATGGCTCGAAGACCAATGATTATGATGATGTCTTCATCCTTGCGAGTGACGATTCAAGAGTGATCATCGACCCGATCCAAGACCCTCAAGCTCCCTGCTCCAAGTCTTTGCTAGCAGCTTTCGCGGCCTTCGCAGCCTTCGCAGCCTCCTTGCGCTGTATCTTAGCTTATTTCGCGACTTTCTCGAGCCGCATGTACTCGGAGATAGTCAGCTGAAGGTTGGCAGACCTCTCCTGTTCGATCTCGAGCTTCTTGTCGGTCTTCTTCAGGGTATCCTGTAGCACCATGTTGGCCTCTTTGGTCTCGGGATATGCGTCTGTGATATCCTCGAGATCCTTGCGATCTTTCTCGGTGGCTACCAGCTGGTTCTGGAGATCGCTGACGTGGTTTCGAGCTCGCGGATTTGAGGTAGCACGAGGCTGGTGGTTGTTGTGAGATTCTGAACCGTCTGATCGCGCTGGGCTAGGGTGGTTTGGAGCTCAGTGACCTTGTTGTGGCGCTCAGCTATGGTGGTTTGGAGCTCTTCGACCTTGATGTCGCGCTCAACTATGCCAGCTTCAAGCCCCTTGACCTGGCGTTCGAGTCTGGAAATGATCGCTCGCGTGTCTGTATTGGCGGATAGAGCCTGATCCCCAGCAAAAGCACCAGATGCTAGAAGCCGGGAAGGAGCCTCGTTCGTCACGGGGGTGTTCGAAGCTACGGTCTTGGTCTTGCTCTTACGCTTGGTCTTAGTCTTGCTCGTGGTTGTGGTTGTGGTAGTGGTGTTGGGCGTCATGGGCGCACGATTAGGAAAGCGATCCGGGCGTTTGTCTATCATGATAAGTTTCGTTGCTTCCAAGTGCAATGAGCACACGTACCAGTGGTAGGCGACTTGGCGCTGGCACGATCTTGGTCGCTGCCGAGAGACGTAGCGCTCTGTACGACTGTGCCGTGAGGTCCATTGTCAGCAAAGACACGCTTCTTCTTGGAGGATCCATTGCGCTGATTGCTCGCAGGAACCTTGCGCTTTCTGTCCTGTGCTCGTGGGATTCCTGGTCCAGGCATTGTCCTAATTTTGATCAGTCTGCACAATTCAGGGGTTTGTGGGTCTACACACGATAGTATCTATAGTCTAGAAGTCACACCTATCGTAGAATCGTGTCGGAGGTTGACTTGAGCGAGGTAGTGTGGGTGATGAGAGCGGGTGATGGAGCGACACACGAAAGAACCTCAGTGATTAGGTCGAGATACAAACCGCGACGCGCTGGGCTCCGCAAACGCGATGACTTCGCGTATCTTGGGGAGGCCCTGGTCTAGCTTCCTGATTGCGATGGTATTCACTTCACTAGATGCCTTTAACCTTGACTCATAGGCTCCCCGGCCCGTACCGCGATCTACCTTGCGCGCTGATGGATCCCTTGGTTTTTGTACACTTCGAAGCTCTAAGATTGAAGTTCTTCTTGCGTGGCACGACACTCCTTATCACGAAAACCGACAGTCACAATGCCCAAGGTCCAACGGCCCAATCCGCACAAGAGATGCTCCAAGTGATGGAAGATAGAAGTGAGATGTAAACGTTGTGTGTCATTGTGAGCTATCGGGAGTGGCTATATAGAAAGAACGAGCTGAACAGACGCTAGTCCCAAAGAGGTACA
>Ga0265780_10003327_pt1 | contig 21196 bp, 15 predicted proteins | sample P1T30metagenome_FD_192432 | JGI IMG/M metagenome (GOLD analysis project Ga0265780, IMG submission 192432) | Plant litter microbial communities from East Loma Ridge, Irvine, California - P1 T30 | ecosystem: Environmental > Terrestrial > Plant litter > Unclassified | place: USA: California...
TTCTGCATAGCTGATTTTTCCTGTCTCATCGATTACAAAAGCTGCTCTTTTCGATACCCCTTTCAAATTAAACACGAATTCGTCGTAGAAAGCACCGAAGGCTTGGGACACTTCTTTATTGAAATCGGATAATAAAGGAAACTGATAAGATTGATCTTCTTTAAACTTGGCCAGGGTAAAAGGAGAATCAACGGAAATACCGACAACAGCTGCATTGATGCCCTCATAATAACCAAAGCTATCACGCATGGTACAAAGTTGCGTGGTACATGTTCCAGTGAACGCCATTGGAAAAAACTGGATCACCAGTTTACGTCCGGCAAAATCATTTAAAGAAACTTCTTTGAGTTCTGAACTGAACAATTTAAAATCTGGGGCTTGATCGCCTACCTGTAATGCCATAGAAAATTATATTAGTTTGATCGTGATTGTAAATATATTGGGTTATTGTGAAACAGCAGCAATTTGCTGCTCTAATATTGCTATACCTTCTTCAAAGCTGTGTGGTTGATAGTTCAGATCCCGTATAGCCTTGTCCAAGATAAAACCAGTCCGCTTTGGTCTTGCCGCCGATTGGTTTAAAGTTGAAGAGCTAACTTCAGTCATCAAACTTTTATCTAAATTGAAATAGTCGGCTACCCTGCCCACCAGCTCTGAAACACTCATCATATCCTTTCCCGAGATATGGTAAATACCGGTGACTTCCTTTTCAACTGCTGCCAGGCAAGCCCATGCCAGATCTTCTGCAAGCGTCGGCATACGCCATTGATCATTAACTACATTCAACGGTGCAGCCTTTTCAAGGGCGTTTTTCGCCCAAAGCACGATATTGCTTCTACTCATGTCTTTAACGATGCCATATACGAGAATGGTTCGTATGATAGACCAACGACAATGTGAGTTTTTAATAAGTTCCTCCGCTTCCACTTTCGTTTCCCCGTAATAACTAAGCGGATGAGGTTCAGCAGATTCTTCATATGGCCCTGCTTCGCCATCAAATATGAAATCGGTAGACAAATGAACCAACTGTATGTTCATGGTTTCACATACCGCAACCAACGTTTTTACAGCTTCCACATTCAATGCATGTGCAAGTTTTTTTTCCAGCTGACAGGTGTCAACGTTGGTCATGGCCGCAGTATGGATGATGGCCTCGGGCTTGTATTGCGCCACAACGTTTCGCACCTGTCCGGGATCAAGAATATCCATTTCAGCATACACATATCCATCCTTGATCGGATAACGGTTTGAACCCTTTGATGTTGCTATTAAATTATACTGCTTGTTTAACAATATATTTTCGGTAATTTTCTGTCCCAGTAGTCCATTGCTTCCGGTCACTAATACGGTTTTCATACAAGCGAATTTATTACTAAAATCTTGTGGAAAATCATTTTATTTATATATAGAATTTAAAGAGAAAAAACTTAACTTTGCGGACTGAATTGAGGACCATAAATCCGGACTTTAACAATTTGATATTTATAAATTTACCCAAAACAATATATGCCTAACATTGGAAAAATAGCGCAGATTATAGGACCGGTAGTTGACGTGAGTTTTGCTGACGATGCTCATTTACCTCAGATTTTCTCTGCATTAGAGATTGAAAAAGAAAACGGACAAAAGATCATTTTAGAAGTTCAACAACACTTAGGTGAAGATCGCGTTCGTGCAATTGCCATGGACTCTACAGATGGTTTGGTTCGTGGAATGAAAGCATTAGATACTGGTGCGCCTATTAAAATGCCTGTTGGTGATCAAATCAAAGGTCGTTTATTCAATGTTGTTGGTGAAGCCATCGACGGTATCAATGCAATTGATAAAACTGCTGGTAAGCCAATTCACAGTGCTCCTCCTCGTTTCGATGAGCTTTCTACCGAGACAGAAGTTCTTTTCACCGGTATCAAAGTAATCGACCTTTTAGAGCCTTATGCAAAAGGTGGTAAAATTGGATTATTCGGTGGTGCGGGTGTTGGTAAAACCGTTCTTATTATGGAATTGGTAAACAACATCGCAAAAGCATATGCAGGTCTATCTGTATTTGCCGGTGTAGGTGAGCGTACTCGTGAAGGTAATGACCTTTTACGTGAGTTTATCGAATCTGGTGTAATCAACTATGGTGATGAGTTCCTTCATTCTATGGAAAAAGGTGGCTGGGATTTGAGCAAGGTAGATGTAGAGAAATTAAAAGAGTCTAAAGCAACCTTAGTATTCGGTCAGATGAACGAGCCTCCTGGTGCACGTGCACGTGTGGCTTTATCTGGACTTACTGTAGCTGAATATTTCCGTGATGGTGATGGCGAAGGTGCTGGAAAAGATATCCTTTTCTTCGTTGATAACATCTTCCGTTTCACGCAGGCTGGTTCTGAGGTATCTGCACTTTTAGGTCGTATGCCTTCAGCAGTAGGTTACCAACCAACCCTTGCTACAGAGATGGGTTTAATGCAAGAGCGTATTACTTCAACCAAACGTGGTTCCATTACTTCAGTACAGGCCGTTTACGTTCCTGCGGATGATTTAACTGACCCGGCTCCGGCGACGACCTTTGCCCACTTAGATGCAACAACTGTACTTTCCCGTAAAATCTCTGAGCTTGGTATCTACCCTGCTGTAGATCCATTGGATTCTACTTCAAGGATTTTATCTCCAGCTGTATTAGGTGATGAGCACTATAACACCGCTCAACGTGTAAAAGAGATTCTTCAACGTTATAAAGAACTTCAGGATATCATCGCCATCTTAGGTATGGACGAACTTTCTGAAGAGGATAAATTGGTTGTTCACCGCGCACGTCGTGTTCAGCGTTTCCTTTCTCAGCCCTTCCACGTAGCGGAACAGTTTACTGGCCTTAAAGGTGTGTTGGTAGACATCAAAGACACCATCAAAGCATTCAATATGATTATGGACGGTGAAGTTGATGAATATCCAGAAGCTGCATTTAACTTAGTTGGTAATATTGATGATGCTATCGAAAAAGGTAAGAAAATCCTTGCCGAAGCAAACGCATAATTATGACATTAGAAATATTAACCCCAGATAAAAAAGTTTTTGAAGGAGAAGTAACTGCGGTTACTGTACCGGGAACAATGGGTTCTTTTCAGATCCTGAGAGACCATGCCCCTATCATCTCAACTTTAGAAGATGGTCCGGTTATCATTAAAAACAAAACGGATGAACAAACCTTTAACATCAAAGGCGGCGTTGTAGAAGTTTTGAAAAATAAAATTGTGGTGCTTGCAGAAGGCGTAGCGCTTTAAGTAAATCACATAGGTTTAAAAATCCCCCGAGTTTCGGGGGATTTTTTTTTGAGCTTTTCTTCCCAAACTTCGCTCAAGCAAACTACAGTCCTAAGTCTTCTAAAACGATACTGGTTTATACCTGAAATTTCTACCTGATTTTGACAAAGTTTACTGTACCTAGCATCATTTTACGCAGAATTTCTCAATTTTTATAATGCAAGCATAGTATGCATACCGAATACCGAAAACACTTTTGGTATAGTCGTACTAGCTATTTGTATCACATAAGTCATTTGTACCTAACTTTATTCTGTTAGAAACTAGATTTTCAATCATTAATTTTTTTTGAATTTATTTTCGTTTACTATTGCCGTTGCGTTCATCAAAATCTAAATTGTATTTAAAGAAACAAGAGAAAGTAAAAACGACATGAACACAGTAATTCTCAACAACGTCAACAACCTGATTAACAATATTCTTCTGCTGATTATTCAGAAGAACAAGGCGCTGTAAACGAGAATTTAAACCAGAATATTTACAAGCGCCCCAGCAAAGAGGCGCTTTTTTAATAACCAGCTTTTTGAAATCCCAACCTAGACCATGCAATACTACAATTCATCTACCCAGCTTTACTTAAACGGCGAGTTTGTTCCCGCAAAGGATGCCAGTACTGACCTTTACAGTCAGTCGTTACATTATGGTTATGCCGTATTCGAAGGAATCCGTGCATACAACACACATAATGGCACCAGGATTTTCAAAGCCAAACGTCATTATGAACGGTTAAAACGTTCATGTGAGTTGATACACATTCCATTTGAATGGAATGTAGACGAGCTGGTAAGACAAACCTACAAGTTACTGGAATTGAATAACCTAAAGGACGCGTATATCCGTCCTTTAGTGTATTGCAGCCCAAACATGACACTTTCTGAACCGGCAAGCGTGAACATCATGATCTGCGCATGGGAATGGGGTGCATACCTGGGAGATAAACAAGTACGCGTTTGTATCTCTTCATACCAGCGTCCCAATCCAAAGTCTACGCCAATGGAAGCCAAAGTGAGTGGCCATTATGTAAACTCTATTCTTGCAACAACGGAGGCTAAAGGTCGCGGTTATGATGAGGCCGTATTATTGGATCAAAACGAGTTTGTTGCTGAAGCACCTGGCGCAAATATTTTCATTGAAAAATCAGGCAAGCTTTACACGCCGTCATTAGGGCATATCCTTCCTGGAATAACCCGAGAGACGGTCTTACAGCTGTGCAAAAGCCTTGATATTGAATGCATTGAAAAGCAAATCACTGCAAGAGAGCTTAAGCAGGCAGACAGCGCCTTTCTATGCGGAACCGCAGCAGAAATCATCGGGATGAAATCAATTGATGAGACCACTTTTCCCTTAAAATGGTCAGATAGCTTGGGTTCAACCTTACAGCGCACCTACAAATGCCTTGTGTTAGAGAAACAGAACTACGAAGTTTTTATATAGGAGATTATACCGAACCACAACATGTCAGATACGTTAGAATTAAACAGATACAGTAAAACTTTTACACAAGATCCAACCCAGGCTGGTGCACAAGCCATGCTTTACGGGATTGGTCTTACCACTGCAGATATGCAGAAAGCGCAGGTAGGCATAGCAAGTATGGGCTATGATGGTAACACCTGCAACATGCACCTGAACGACTTAGCGAAGCTGGTTAAAGAGGGTGTTTGGAAAAATGATATGGTAGGTTTAACCTTCAATACCATTGGCGTGAGTGACGGGATGTCTAACGGCACCGATGGGATGCGCTACTCACTGATTTCCAGAGATGTTATTGCCGACTCCATAGAAACCATTTGCGGCGGACAATATTATGATGCCGTGATCGCATTACCTGGTTGCGATAAGAATATGCCAGGTTCCATTATGGCAATGGGTCGGCTAAACCGGCCATCCATCATGGTTTATGGTGGAAGTATCCACTCGGGTAACTATAAAGGGAAGTCCCTGAACATGGTTTCGGCTTTTGAAGCATTAGGTGAAAAAATCGCCGGAAAAATTTCCGAAGAAGATTATCAAGGTATCATTAGACATACCTGCCCAGGTGCAGGCGCATGCGGTGGCATGTACACGGCAAACACCATGGCTTCAGCAATCGAAGCTTTGGGTATGAGTTTGCCTTACAGTTCCTCCTACCCTGCACTTAGCGAAGAGAAAAAAACAGAATGCTTAAGAGCCGGTGAAGCCATTAAAGTTTTGCTGGAAAGAAATATTTTACCGTCAGACATCATGACGGAGAAAGCATTTCACAATGCGATTGTAACGGTGATGGTTCTTGGTGGAAGTACCAATGCCGTATTACACCTGATTGCAATGTCAAAATCAGTTGGACTGAACCTCGAACTTAAGGACTTTCAGCACATCAGCGACAATACGCCGGTATTAGCAGACTTAAAGCCTAGTGGCCAGTATTTGATGGAGGATGTACATACTATTGGTGGTATACCAGCAGTATTGAAGTATCTATTAAAGGTTGGCTTGATCCACGGGGACTGCTTAACGGTAACAGGAAAGAGCTTGGCGGAAAATGTAGCTGATGCTGTTGATCTGGATTTTGAACAGCAGAAGGTGATCTTACCAATTGAAAACCCGATCAAGGCAACCGGCCACTTGCAAATGCTTTATGGAAACCTGGCACAACTAGGTGCCGTGGCAAAAATCAGTGGTAAAGAAGGCGAACGATTTGAAGGTCCTGCAAGGGTGTTTGACGGCGAGAAGCAGCTGATCGAAGGTATTTCCAGCGGCAGGGTTCATCAGGGCGATGTGGTGGTAATTCGCCAGGTTGGTCCGAAAGGCGCACCAGGAATGCCGGAAATGCTTAAACCAACCTCCGCCATCATTGGTGCAGGTTTGGGTAAATCTGTCGCACTGATTACTGACGGTCGCTTCTCTGGTGGAACCCACGGGTTTGTGGTGGGACACATCACGCCAGAAGCATGGTCAGGCGGCAACATCGGACTTGTACAAGACAATGACATCATCCGGATTGATGCGATAAATAACACGATCGACGTCCTGATCTCAGATGAAGAACTTGCGGCTCGCCGCGCCAACTGGAAGCAGTTACCACCACCAGTAAAAGGCGGTGTATTATATAAATATTTGAAACAGGTAAGCAATGCCAGTGAAGGTTGCGTTACCGATGCCTATACCGATTAATCTGCACATAATACCTTAGAAAATGGAATTATCAATTGAAGAAACAATCAGCCCGGCAGCGCCGAAAGAACTTAAGACAGTTAGCGGCTCTGTGGCATTATTGGAGGGATTAATTACCGAAGGAACCGAAGTGGTCTTTGGTTATCCAGGTGGAGCAATCATGCCAATCTATGATGCCTTATATGACTTCAAAGAGCGACTTCAGCACATCCTGGTGCGTCATGAGCAGGGTGCAACGCATGCTGCGCAGGGTTTTGCGAGATCATCCGGCAAAGTTGGGGTAGTCTTCGCGACCAGCGGCCCAGGCGCAACAAACCTGGTAACCGGTTTGGCTGATGCACAAATTGATAGCACTCCATTGGTGTGTATCACGGGTCAGGTATTCAGTCACCTGCTTGGAACCGATGCCTTCCAGGAAACGGATGTAATTAACATTACCACACCAGTTACCAAATGGAATTATCAGGTGACTGATGCAAATGAAATCCCTGCAATATTGGCAAAAGCATTTTACATTGCCAAAAGCGGCCGTCCGGGTCCGGTATTGATCGACATTACTAAAGATGCGCAGATTCAAAAAATCGAGTATGGCGGTTATACCCCTTGTAATCACATCCGGAGCTATCGCCCTAAGCCGAATATCCGTATGGAATACATCGAGCAGGCGGCTGCATTGATCAATGCAGCAAAGAAACCTTTCATCCTTTTCGGACAAGGTGTGCTACTCGGCAGTGCTGAAAAAGAATTCCAAGCCTTTGTAGAGAAGAGTGGTATTCCTGCAGCATGGACCATTTTAGGCGCCGGTGCAATTCCTTCGGATCACCCACAAAACATGGGCATGTTGGGCATGCATGGAAACTATGGTCCTAATGTGCAGACCAATTCCTGCGATGTGCTAATTGCCATCGGAATGCGCTTTGACGACCGTGTAACCGGCAGATTAGATAAATATGCTACCCAGGCCAAAGTTGTTCACCTGGACATTGATCCCGCAGAGATAGACAAGAACGTAAAGGCAGATGTTCCGGTTTGGGGCGACTGTAAAGACACGCTTCCATTATTGACTGCGCTTATTGAAGAACGTACACATGCCGATTGGCTCGCTGAGTTTAAGGTGTTTGAAAAGATTGAACAGGAACAGTTGATCCAAAAAGAACTTGAGCCAGAAAGCGGAGAACTGACCATGGGCGAAGTTATCCATCAACTGAATCAGCTTACCAAAGGTGAAGCCATCATTGTAAGTGATGTTGGTCAACACCAAATGGTTGCCTGCCGTTATGCAAAACTGAACCATACCCGAAGCAACGTTACCAGCGGCGGATTGGGTACCATGGGCTTTGGCCTTCCGGCTGCAATCGGGGCAAAGTTTGGTAGACCAGACCGTACTGTAGTCGCTGTAATTGGCGATGGTGGTTTCCAGATGACCTTACAGGAGCTTGGAACGATCATGCAGAGTGGTGTTGACGTGAAGATCATGATCTTAAACAATCAGTTCCTCGGCATGGTGCGCCAATGGCAGCAGCTGTTCAATGAGAAACGATATTCCTTTGTAGACATCACCAGTCCCGATTTCATCAAACTTGCAGAATCCTATTACATTGCTGGGAAGAAAGTTACTGCACGTGAAGAGTTGATACCGGCACTAACACAGATGCTTGAACATAAAGGATCCTTCGTGCTGGAGGTAATGGTAGAAAAAGAGCTTAATGTATTTCCGATGGTACCACAAGGTTGCAGTGTAAGTGAAATCAGACTTAAATAAATGGACATGAAAGACGCAGAATTCATAGATAAAAAGGAAGAGTTCACCATCTCGGTATACACAGAGAACCAGGTGGGTTTGTTAAACCGCATTGCGATCATATTCTCCAGGAGAAAGATCAACATCGAAAGTTTGAATGTATCGCCTTCGGAGATCCAGCATATTCACCGCTTTAACATTGTTGTTAATGAAACACCGGATACCGTTCGCAAAGTTGCCAGACAAATTGAGAAACAGATTGAAGTCTTGAAAGTATATTTTAATACCAACGACGATATCATTTGGCAGGAAATGGCCTTGTATAAAGTACCTACGGACGTCATTGCCGAAAAGGTTTACGTGGAACGTCTGCTTCGCGAAAATGGCGCCAGAGCGGTCGTGATTCGGAAAGACTATACGGTGTTCGAAACTACAGGGCATCGTGAAGAAACCGACAAGCTTATTGAAGTCCTTCAACCCTATGGCCTGATTGAATTTGTTCGAAGCGCAAGAGTGGCGATCATTAAAAACAGCCAGGGCTTTAATGAGAAACTTCGCGAATTTGAACGCGAGGAGCCGGGACAGGATGTTGTGGAACTCGAACACTCCGACACCAAGAAAGATGTATTCACCATGTAATGCTGGTGACTAAATAACCAGACAAACTAAAACATAGATTAACCAAAACTTATAAAACCAAAATTATGGCAGTATTAAATTTCGGCGGTAAAGACGAAAATGTAGTAACACGTGATGAATTTCCATTGGAAAGAGCCCAGGAAGTCCTGAAAAATGAAACCGTAGCGATCATTGGTTATGGCGTACAAGGACCAGGACAGGCGCTTAATCAAAAAGACAATGGCATCAATGTTATTGTTGGCCAACGTAAAGAATCAAAAACCTGGGACAAGGCAATTGCCGACGGATTTGTGCCAGGAGAAACCCTGTTTGAAATTGAAGAAGCGCTAGAGCGTGGAACCATCATTTGCTACTTATTGAGTGACGCCGCTCAAATTGAACTATGGCCTACGGTTAAAAAGCACCTTACTCCAGGTAAAGCATTATACTTCTCACATGGCTTTGGTATCACCTTCAATGAGCAGACTGGCATTATCCCACCTGCGGACGTTGATGTGTTCCTTGTGGCACCTAAAGGCTCTGGCACTTCCCTGCGCCGCATGTTCTTACAAGGCCGTGGTTTAAACTCAAGTTATGCAATTTTCCAGGATGCAACTGGCAAAGCCTATGAAAGAGTAGTTGCGTTAGGTATTGCTGTGGGAAGCGGTTACTTATTTGAAACAGACTTTAAAAAAGAAGTATTCAGTGATTTGACTGGCGAACGTGGAACCTTGATGGGTTGTATTCAGGGCATCTTCGCAGCACAATATGATGTATTACGTGCTAACGGCCACTCCCCTTCTGAAGCTTTCAACGAAACTGTAGAAGAGCTTACGCAAAGCTTAATGCCACTGGTAGCAGAAAACGGCATGGACTGGATGTATGCAAACTGCTCTACAACCGCACAACGTGGTGCTTTAGACTGGTGGAAGAAGTTCCGTGATGCAACGAAACCGGTATTTGAAGAGCTATATGCAAGTGTTGCTTCCGGCCAGGAATCGCAAAGATCTATTGACAGTAACAGTCAGCCGGACTACCGTGAAAAATTAAACGCTGAACTGGCAGAATTAAGAGACAGTGAATTATGGCAGGCCGGTAAAACTGTTCGCAGTTTACGTCCTGAAAATCAGCCGGCAGAAAAAGAATTAGAAGCATAAAATATACCCACATGGGAAAGACTTTAGTAGAAAAAATCTGGGATGCTCACGTCGTTAAACGCGACGCGGGCTTTCCCGATATTTTGTATATCGACACGCATTTTATACATGAGGTAACCAGCCCTCAGGCATTTGACGGGCTACGTAAACGAGGATTGCCCGTGTTCCGGCCTGCGCAGACCATTGCGACTGCAGATCATAATGTACCGACATGGAACCAGCACCTGCCGATACAGGAGCCGCTGTCCCGGTATCAGGTGGATATGCTAACAAAGAACTGCGCAGAATTTGGTGTAGAGCTTTACGGCTTAGGACATCCTTATCAAGGGATTGTGCATGTAATCGGACCGGAATTGGGCATAACCCTACCGGGTTCTACCATCGTCTGCGGCGATAGTCATACTTCCACGCACGGCGCTTTTGGTGCAATAGCATTTGGAATTGGCACTTCTCAGGTTGAGCAGGTATTAGCAACACAATGTTTACTACAACAACCTCCGAAAACCATGCGCATCACCGTGGATGGTGAGCTGGGAACCGGCGTTGGTGCCAAAGATATCATCCTCTACATTATCGCCAAGATATCAGCAGCCGGGGGCACTGGGTATTTCATCGAATATGCCGGATCCACGATCCGCAGCTTAAGCATGGAAGCCAGAATGACCATCTGCAACATGAGCATTGAAATGGGTGCCCGAGGGGGCCTGATTGCACCAGACGACATCACATTCGATTACGTCAATGGTCGTGAGTTTGCACCTAAAGGTGCTGCATGGGATAGCGCACTGGCACATTGGAAGACGCTTTACAGCGATGCCGATGCTGCTTTTGATGCTGAACTTCATATTGACGCGTCTGACATTGAACCAATGATCACCTATGGTACCAATCCAGGGATGGGTGTAGGCATCAGTCAGCAGATTCCGACTACAGCAAGCCAAGAGCTATCAGAGCGTCCTTCGTATGAAAAAGCATTGAACTACATGGGCATTGGAGATGATGCCTCCTTGCTTGGAAAAGAAATTGACTACGTATTTATTGGCAGTTGCACCAACTCCAGAATGGAAGATTTGCGTGCGGTGGCAGAATTTGTTAAAGGCCGGCAGAAGGCGCCGAATGTGGTTGTCTGGATTGTACCAGGTTCAAAGCAAATTGAACAACAGGCAATCGCGGAAGGGCTTGATAAAGTGTTTGAAGCAGCAGGCTTCCAACTACGTGAACCGGGCTGTAGTGCATGCCTGGGCATGAATGAAGATAAGATCCCTGCAGGAAAATACTGCGTGTCTACATCAAACCGGAATTTCGAAGGCCGTCAGGGTCCGAACTCCAGAACATTCCTGGCCAGCCCGCTGACCGCTGCTGCTGCTGCAATCACGGGCCGCATTACAGATGTACGTTCCATGCTTACCGAAAATATTTACGCCTAAGATGAAGAAATTTACAACTTTAACCTCCTCGGTGGTGCCACTTCCAATTGAGAACGTGGATACCGATCAGATCATACCAGCTAGATTTTTGAAAGCCACCACACGTGAAGGCTTTGGCGAAAACCTTTTCTGCGACTGGCGTTACGACGACTCTAGAACTCCGCGCCAAGGCTTTGTATTAAACAATCCAACGTATAGTGGAAAGGTACTGGTAGCAGGTAAAAACTTCGGCTGCGGAAGCAGCAGGGAGCATGCCGCCTGGGCTTTGCAGGACTATGGATTTGACGTAGTAATCAGCAGTTTTTTTGCAGATATCTTCAAAGGCAATGCATTGAATAATGGCTTGCTGCCGATACAACTTTCTGATGGCTTTGTACAGCGCATTTTGCTTGCCGTAGAAACTGATCCACAAGCGCAAGTAACAGTAGACTTAGCGGCACAAACCGTAACCATTGAGACCACCAAAGAGTACGAGGATTTCGAAATAAACCCCTATAAAAAATCTTGCCTGATCAATGGCTATGATGATATCGATTTCATATTGAACCAGCGTCAGGCTATAGAACAATTTGAACAACAAAAAGCAGTCGTCTAATGGAGGTATTTGTCAGGATTGAGCATGTAAACTTAAAAATCAGAAACCGGGTGATCCTGGCTGATTTGTCCTGGCAAATTGCCAAAGGAGAGCAATGGCTCTTGAATGGCCTGAGTGGAAGTGGCAAAACCATGCTGGCAAAGGCTATAGCTGGTCTTGGACATGTTAGTGGACAGATCAATGTTCATTATGAGCCCGGTTCTACCCTGCCGGCCTCAACATTGTTCGTTCCACAATGGTCTCCGTTCAAGGATAAACAAGGTAGTTCCAGTTTCTACTTTCAACAGCGATTCAATAGCGCAGATGCGGAGAACACCAGCACCGTTTGGGAGAGCCTGCTTGAATATGCAACAAGAATACATCGTTCTGAAGAACAGGCGACGATGCTGTTAGAGACTTTTGGCCTGAGGAGCAGAAAAGATGCGCCGATCATTCAACTATCCAGTGGTGAACATAAAAAACTGCAGCTGATCAAAGCTTTACTCTACCGACCTCAATTCCTGATATTGGACAATCCATATACCGGATTAGATGTACAGACTAGAGCCTGCTTGAATGAACAGCTAGATCTTGCCTGTGCTACAGGTATGCAGTTGTTAATGGTCAGCAATGATGCGGCGATACCTGGATGCATCAACCGTTTTGCCAGCCTCCTAGATGGTAAACTGCTGACCAGTTATGATCCAATAGCTGTAGTGCAGCCCACGAGCGTTGACCATCAGCTCCCGGAGTTCCTGGAGCAAGCACCCGTCTTAGCGGTGGAGGAACTGGTTTCCATGAATAACGTGAACATCCGTTATGGCGAGAAACAGATCCTGAAAGATCTGACCTGGAGTTTACGAGCAGGCGAAAGGTGGTTGTTGAAGGGACATAATGGCTCCGGCAAGTCGACCCTGATTAGCTTACTAACTGGAGATAATCCCCAGGCTTATGCACAGGATATACATCTTTTTGGCAGAAAACGCGGCACTGGTGAGAGCATCTGGGACATTAAAAAGCAAATTGGTTTCATCTCGCCAGAACTGCAATGGTATTTTGAACCAGGTTCTACTGTCTTCCAGGCTGTAGCTTCCGGGTTATTCGACACGACTGGACTGTTCAGGAAACTGAGTCCGCAGCAAACAGATAAAACCAATCAATTACTTACCCTATTTGGTTTGCAAACCGAGGCAAATGATTTATTAACGCAGCTTCCCCTTGGCAAACAGCGCCTCGCACTTTTAGCCCGCGCAATCATTAAGAACCCGCCCTTGCTGATCCTGGACGAACCTTGCCAGGGTCTGGATGAAGCCCAAACCAGCATGTTCAATCAGCTGGTGGAATTATTATGTAACACGAATCGCAGCCTCATCTATGTCAACCACTTCGAGCATGCCCTGCCGGATTTCCTGAGCCATGAGCTGATGCTTGAAGAAGGTCTTGCGATTCGTAATCAACCCATTTTAGAAAAAGAATACACATGAAAAAAAATATATTGGTCATACCCGGAGATGGGATTGGTCCTGAGGTTACCACCTGGGGCAAAGCAGTTTTAGAAAAGATCGCTGAAGTGTATGGCCATGACTTCAGTTTCCAGGAAGCTTTGATGGGCCATGTTGCCATTGAAGCGACTGGAAATCCACTACCGGACGAGACACTACAAAAAGCACAACAGAGCGACGCCATTCTATTTGGTGCTGTTGGGCATGCGAAATATGATAATGACCCTTCGGCGAAAGTTCGCCCCGAGCAAGGGCTACTGAAAATTAGAAAGGAATTGGGGCTCTATGCTAATTTGAGACCAATTCTACTTTTTGACGAATTATTGGATGCTTCGAGCATCAAGCCAAGCATCTTGAAAGGAACCGATATCTTGTTCTTTAGAGAATTAACTGGCGACGTTTACTTCGGAGAGAAAAAACGTTCCGAAGATGGCCATACCGCATCTGACCTGATGGTGTATGAGCGCTATGAAATTGAACGTATTGCACACAAGGCATTTGAAGCTGCAATGACACGGAGTAAACGACTGTGCTCTGTAGATAAGGCTAATGTATTGGAGAGCTCCAGACTGTGGCGGGAGACGGTACAGCAGGTTAGCAAAAACTATCCTGAAGTGGAAACCGAGCATATGTTTATTGACAATGCTGCCATGCAGCTGATCAAAGATCCAAAGCGTTTTGATGTGGTGCTTACCGCCAATCTTTTTGGCGATATCCTGACCGATGAAGCTTCGCAGATCGCCGGTTCAATGGGCATGTTGGCTTCGGCCTCCGTTGGCGACGGCACCGGGTTTTTCGAACCCATCCATGGCTCGGCTCATGATATTGCGGGTAAAGATCTTGCTAATCCACTTGCTTCCATCCTATCCGTTGCATTGATGCTCGACATCTCCTTCGGACTTAAAGCCGAATCCAAGCTCATCATTGATGTTGTTAAGCAGGTACTTGCCGAAGGATTCAGAACCAACGACATCGCCGATGGCAGCACCAGTCCTTACAAAGTGCTTGGTACACAAGACATGGGCAAACTAATTTTAAAATTCATCGATCAACACTCACTTTCTTAACCACATCATTTTATGTTACACGATCCGAACAGAGTATACGTTTTTGATACCACCCTTAGAGATGGAGAACAGGTCCCAGGCTGTCAGCTTGCTACCGCAGAAAAGGTAGAAATTGCTAAAGCATTGGAGGCGCTGGGCGTTGATGTGATTGAGGCAGGTTTCCCGATCTCCAGTCCGGGCGATTTCCAAAGTGTTGTTGAACTATCTAAAGCCGTTTCTGAGCCCATCATCTGTGCACTTACCCGAGCAAATAAAAAGGATATTGATGCAGCCGTGGCTTCACTGCAATATGCCAAGCGTCCAAGGATCCATACCGGAATAGGCTCTTCGGATATGCACATTAAATATAAATTCAACAGTACCCGGGAGGAAATTCTGGAACGTGCCGTTGAAGCAGTGAGATACGCAAAAGGCTTTGTGGAAGATATTGAGTTCTATGCAGAAGATGCCGGTCGTGCAGACAATGAGTACCTGGCCCGCATGGTTGAAGCGGTTATTGCTGCAGGTGCAACCGTGGTGAACATTCCAGATACAAATGGATACTGCCTTCCGGATCAGTATGGTGCAAAGATCAAGTACCTGAAAGAACATGTGTCCAACATTGATCAGGCAATCATTTCGGTGCATTGCCATAATGACCTTGGACTTGCGACTGCAAACACTCTTGCGGGAATTGTAAACGGCGCAAGGCAGGTAGAATGTACCATTAACGGTATTGGTGAACGTGCAGGAAATACGGCTTTGGAAGAAGTGACCATGATCCTGAAGACTCATCATGCACTTAATCTGCATACCAACATCAACAGCAAACATTTCTCGGAAATCAGCAATATGGTGAGTCGCATGATGCGTATGCCGGTGCAACCGAATAAGGCGATTATTGGCCAGAATGCTTTCGCACACAGCTCGGGTATTCACCAGGATGGATTCTTGAAACACCGTGAAAATTACGAGATCATCAATCCTGAAGATGTTGGTATTGATAAATCTGATATCATTTTAACGGCAAGAAGTGGCCGCCATGCCCTGAAACATCACTTGGAGCGCTTGGGATATGTCATTGAACGCATCAATCTGGATCAGGTTTATGAGACTTTCCTAACCATGGCCGATGAAAAGAAGCACATTAGTGACGATGACTTGTTACTGTTAATGAGTGACGGTAAAGAAGATCCTTTTAAAAACGGTTACAAGTTGAAATTACTGCAGGTGCTGTGTGGTGACCCACTTAGCCCTACTGCAACCGTGAAATTGGAATATGAAGGCCAGGAACATGAAGCTCTTGCAAGAGGAAATGGCCCGGTTAACGCCACAATCAAAGCTATAGAAAGCATTATCGGAAAAGCTGTAGAGCTGAAAGAATTTAGTATTCAGGCAATGCACGGCGGCAGTGACGACGTGAGCAAAGTAAATATGCGTATTTTTTACAACGGCAAATCTTACCTGGGCTATGGTTTCAACACCGACATTGTGCAGGCATCTGCTAATGCTTACCTGGATGCTGTAAATAAATTTGTATAATCATGAACGAGACCAAAAACATAGAGCTGGACTTTCAAGCTGCTGCAGCCAGAATTCATGGCACCGTACGCCGTACACCATTGGAATATAATGCCGGACTATCGCTTAAATACCAGGCTGAGGTCTACCTAAAGAGAGAAGATTTACAAATTGTGCGCTCCTATAAGTTGCGGGGCGCATTTAATATGATATCCACGCTTGCGGATGATCAGCGTTCTAAGGGGGTTGTTTGCGCAAGCGCTGGCAACCACGCTCAGGGTGTTGCCTACTCCTGCAAAAAACTGAACATTAAGGGTGTGATCTTTATGCCTGAGATTACACCTAAGCAAAAAGTGAAGCAGACAGAGATGTTTGGTGGCGACCACATCGAAATCGTACTTGTTGGTGATACTTTTGACGATTGTATGCGCGAAGCCTTGGTTTATACACAAAGCCATGACATGACGTTTATTCCCCCTTTCGATAATCCCAAGATTATTGAAGGTCAGGGGACAGTCGGAGTAGAACTGTTTGAAGAACTGCCGGAGGTGGACTATGTGGTCATGCCGATCGGTGGCGGGGGACTAGCCTCTGGTGTAAGCAGCTACCTGAGGAACATCGCTCCTGCTGTTCAGTTAATCGGCGTGGAGCCAGAAGGTGCACCTTCAATGAAACATGCACTGCAGCATGGCGGACCGGTGACCTTAGCGCAGGTGGACCGCTTTGTAGACGGCGCTTCAGTGAAACGCGTTGGAACACTGAACTATCAATATTGCAGTGAACTGTTAAATGATATGCTGCTTGTTCCCGAAGGAAAGATCTGCACCACCATTCTGAAGCTTTACAACGAGGATGCGATTGTAGTAGAGCCGGCCGGTGCATTATCAGTAGCCGCACTGGATCAGGTTGCTGATGACATTAAAGGAAAAAAGGTTGTTTGCATCATCAGCGGTGGAAACAATGACATTGAACGCATGCAGGAGATTAAGGAAAAGTCCTTGCTATACGAAGGCTTGAAACACTACTTCATTGTGCGCTTTCCACAACGCCCGGGTGCCCTGAAGCTGTTCGTAAACAACGTGCTAGGCCCGCATGATGACATCACTCGATTTGAGTTTATTAAAAAAACCAATAAGGAAAGTGGACCTGCACTGGTGGGCATTGAGCTTAAAGAAAGCAGTGACTATCCCCTCCTTTTACAGCGTATGGCTGAGTTTAAATTTGAAACCATTGAGTTGAATAAAGATCAAACCCTGTTTGAATATCTGGTATAACCAGAATTGCACAATAAATGCAATTAATAGTACGTGTTTAGGGTTTTATTTCGCTATACCGGGCGCTTAGCTTAGCTTTGGAGATCATAAATGAAATAAGACATGCGTAAAACACTATTACTTTTCCTTTTAGTGCTGAGCTCCGGATGGATGGTTCAGGCACAGGAAATCAGTTCCCCGGACAAGAATTTAAGTTTGAAATTCGAATTAAATGCTTCGGGTACTCCTACCTATCAGCTTAAATACAAGAAGAAAGATGTTATAAAGACCAGCAAATTAGGTCTTGAAACCAAAGATGTCCCATCATTTTTAACAGGGTTTACCGTTTTGAAAAGCGAGCAGACGACTGCTGATGAATCCTGGAACCCAGTTTGGGGTGAGCAGAAAACCATCCGTAATCACTACAATGAGCTTCTGGTTACCTTAAGCCAGAAGGCTGAAAAAGATCGTTTTATCCGGATACGTTTTCGCCTTTTTAACGATGGCCTTGGATTCAGATATGAATTCCCTGAACAGGCTAATCTGAACTACTTCATCATCAAGGAAGAAAGGACCGAGTTTGCAATGGCTGGAGATCACAAAGGCTTTTGGCTTCCAGGAGATTATGACACTCAGGAATACAGCACAGTAACCTCTAAATTGTCTGAGATCAGAGGATTGATGAAGTCGGCAGTTACACCAAATTCTTCTCAAACACCCTTCTCCGACACTGGTGTTCAAACACCGTTGATGCTAAAAAGTAATGATGGTTTATACATTAACATTCACGAAGCAGCATTGGTTGATTACTCAACCATGTCGCTGGAGCTGAATGATAAAACCATGGTCTTTGAATCGCACCTTACCCCTGATGCGATTGGTGATAAAGGCTACCTTCAGGCCCCAACACAAACGCCGTGGAGAACGGTTATCGTTAGCGATAAAGCAGCTGACATCCTATCATCCAGGCTGGTGCTTAACTTAAACGAACCAACCAAATACAAGGACGTTTCATGGATTAAACCAGTGAAATACGTAGGTGTATGGTGGGAAATGATCACCGGAAAAAGCACCTGGGCTTATACAGATGAGAAGATTCAATTTGGTGTTACCGACTACAAGAAAACTAAACCTAATGGTAAACATGGCGCAAACACGGCTAATGTTAAAGAATATATCGACTTCGCCTCAAAGCATGGATTCGATGCTGTACTTGTTGAAGGTTGGAATGAAGGCTGGGAAGACTGGTTTGGAAAAACAAAGGACTACGTTTTTGATTTTGTAACACCTTACCCGGATTTTGATGTTAAGGAACTACAGCGCTATGCTGCCGAAAAAGGTGTTAAAATGATGATGCATCATGAGACCTCCGGTTCAGTTCGTAATTATGAACGCCATCTGGATACCGCTTATAAATTCATGGTAGAGCACGGATATAATGCAGTGAAAAGTGGCTATGTGGGCAATATGATTCCGCGTGGCGAATACCATTATGGTCAGTGGCTAAACAACCATTATCTATATGCGATAAAGAAAGCTGCTGATTACAAGATTATGGTTAACGCACATGAGGCCGTTAGGCCGACAGGTTTAAATCGCACATATCCAAACCTGATCGGTAATGAATCTGCCAGAGGAACGGAATACGAATCTTTCGGTGGAAACAATCCGGATCATACGACGATCCTTCCCTTCACCCGTTTGGTTGGTGGACCTATGGACTACACGCCTGGTATTTTCCAGACTAAAATCAGTGCTTATAACCCGGATAATAATTCCTATGTACATACTACGCTGACGAAACAATTGGCTTTATATGTAACCCTGTACAGTCCATTGCAAATGGCGGCTGATTTCCCTGAAACCTACAACAAATTCATGGATGCATTTCAATTCATAAAAGATGTTGCCGTAGATTGGGATGAGTCTTACGTTCTCGAAGCTGAGCCAGGTGATTATATCACCATTGCACGTAAAGCAAAGGGCAAAGATGAATGGTATATCGGTGGTATTACAGATGAGAATGCGCGTACTTCAACAGTAACTTTTAAGTACCTGCCAAAAGGAAAGAGCTTTACAGCTACCATCTACGCAGATGGCAAGGACGCCAGCTATGATAAGAATCCTCAAAGTTATACCGTCAGAAAAATGAAAGTCAATTCTAAGACCGTGATTAAACAGCAAATGGCACCAGGAGGTGGATTTGCAATTAGCATAAAACAGTAAATTAAAAAGGGCCTTAAGGCCCTTTTTTTATATGATATCTTTTCTAATTGGAAGAGTAAAGCAAAATGTAGCCCCCGCTCCTTCAATGCTGTCTACCCAGATGTGTCCGCCCGCTCGCCGTATGATTTCAGCGGATATATACAAGCCGAGTCCTAGCCCTGGAAACGTGTGCTGCATATCTCCGGTAACGCGGTAGAATTGCTCAAAAACCTTTTTCAAGTTTTCCTTTGACAGTCCAATACCGTAATCTTTCACGCAGAACTTAATCTCATTCCCTACAATTTCCGTTGAAATGTCTATTCGATCTGTACCAGGTGAATATTTAATTGCATTTGTGATCAGGTTCGTAATGACCTGTCCGATACGCTCTTCATCAGCAAAAATCTCTACAGGATCTGAATAAGCGGTTTTCAGTATATGATTTTGGGTCGTTCGCTGGAGATCTTCCACAAGCTCAGCAACCACGGTATTAAATTCGAACTTCCGGTCGTTAAATTGCAGCCTTCCCGAGTTGATTTTTGTGACGTCCAGTAGATCTCCGATCAGGCTGGTTAGACGGTTCAGCTGTCCATCCATTTTGGATATCATCGCTGCCTCTTTAATAGAACCATTTTTCCGTAACACTCGCTCCAGTACTTGGGTATATGCTTTTATGCTCGTTACGGGTGTCTTAAGTTCATGGCTGGCAATTCCGATGAAGTTATCTTTCTGCTGCTGAAGGTACTTTTGTTCGGTGATGTCTATTCCAGCACCAATGTAACCCTCAAATACGCCCTGACCATTATATTGTGGCCTTCCGGTAGCTACACACCAGTGAACACTTCCATCGGCGTGGTGGATCCTGTATTCTATTTCGAAGAACTCACGGGTTTCAAATATTGCGTTAAAGTGATCTTCCAACCGAGGCAAATCTTCTTCGATCACAGCCTTTAGCCAGCCTTGCCCAAGTTGCGCTTCGAAGGGAATGCCTGTCCAGTCAACCCAGGTTTGATTGACGTAGATGATATTCCCTTCTGCGTCCGACTGCCATAAACCCGTCGGCGCTGCGGTTGTGATACTTCTTAACAGCGCTTCACTTCTTTCAAGCGCCTGCTTCGATGCTTGCTCGGGTCTGAGATCCCGCACAACTGCCCCAATAGCAATCGGCCTTCCCGATTCAGGATCATCGATGCGTATGCTGTTGTTGAATACTTCAAAAGACTCACCTGTAATTAAATTTCGAACAGACATCTTACCCGACCATCGTCCATCACGTAACACTGCAGGCATCACTTCCCGCTTCATCATCTTATAATCATCCGGCGAGTAGAGTGCCTTAACATGCGTCGTTCGTACCTGCTCATCGCTCATGAAACCCAAGAGCATCCGTCCCGCATCGTTCACATACGAATGCCTGCCCTCCAGATTCAAGATCGACATCATATCAACACTATTAGCAACCAGTGATAAAAGCTTTTTCTGTTCTCCCCTGGATTGCTTCTGTTCGGTAATATCTAATGTAACACCAAGTATCCTGACCGCGATACCTGACTCAAAGTAAACCTTGCCCTCTACTCTAACCCAATGTATGGAACCATCTTTCAAATTTATACGGGCCTCATAAAACAAGACACCAGACTTCATCGATTCGTCGATTGCTTTGGCTCTGGCTTCAAGATCATTTTTATGAAAGACGGATA
>Ga0265780_10003328_pt1 | contig 21195 bp, 13 predicted proteins | sample P1T30metagenome_FD_192432 | JGI IMG/M metagenome (GOLD analysis project Ga0265780, IMG submission 192432) | Plant litter microbial communities from East Loma Ridge, Irvine, California - P1 T30 | ecosystem: Environmental > Terrestrial > Plant litter > Unclassified | place: USA: California...
GCAAGTAGATGGCCCTTGCCGCGCTTGAGCATCGCGGGCACGATGCTGGAGATGACGTTGAGCAGGCCCTTGCAGTTGACGTCGACCGTCTGGTTCCATTGGTCTGTCATCGTGTTGGCCATCATGGTGAAGTACATGACCCCCGACACCGAGACGAAGATGTCGACGGGCCCGAGCTGCTTCTCTGCGGCGGCGACGAGCGCTTCCACTTGGGCTTTGTCGGTGATGTCCGTCTTTTGCGTGATGATCTTGCCTTCGCGGATCGTCAGGCGCTTCTTCAGGTCTTCGAGCGCGTCGACGCGGCGTGCTGCGAGCGCGACGTGGCAGCCTTCACGTGCGAGTGCGGCGGCGGTTGCAGCACCGATACCAGAGGACGCCCCCATGACTACGACGACTTTTCCGAAGAGTGGACCGCGCTGGATTCGACGTCCTGAGCCGCCGACGGCATCGTTCTGCGAAGGAGGTTTGGGAAGCCAGCCGCGAGCGTACCAGTGGCGGGTGTAGGTTTCCAGGAGGACTTGGTCGACCTTGGGGCGCTCGACGGCTGATCGCAAAGGTCGGGTCTTGCTATTGTCAAGGACTACGACGTCTCTCAGGAATTCGATGCTGGGCATACCGCTGCGGAGAATATCAACGGTGAAAGCACCATCACCACCCTTCGCGGAGCCTCGCTTGTCGTCCCACAAAGCAACCCACTTCTCAAATTCTAGTGGTTGAGTGGGATATCCGAGAGCGTTGAGGTCGCTGAAGACTTGGCTAATGTCTACCGGGTCTGGGTCGCCGATGTGGAACACAGTCTGCTCAGCGTCCATCTGGTTGCTAAGATGGAGAATGGCTTTGCTGACGAAGTCGACCGGCGTCATCTCTGCGCGCCAGCCCTTGACGTCTGGGTAGAAGCCGATCCTAACGGATTCCACGATCAGAGCAGTCAGCAAGTCCCATGCGTTAGCCGCACCAGTCTCGCTGTGGCCACTGACAGTACCCAGGCGGTGGATCTTGATGGGAATGCCGCGGTTCTTAGCTTCCAGTGCAAGTTGTTCGGCTACCCACTTAGTTTGACCATAGCCATCTGCAAGTTTTGTAGGGACATCCTCGACTGGCAGGTTGGCGTCTTCAGACCAGCCTTCGCGACCTGGAGCTGGAGGTAGAACACCGTTGGTTGAGACGTACTGTACGGTAGCACCGCCTTGGGCAGCAAGACGCAAGATTTCGCGTGTGCCACCGACATTGGGCTTTTGAAGTGCAGCGTAGGGGTAGACCAAGTTGACAGTTGCAGCAGCGTGAAGGATGACATCAGTACGCTCCGCCAACTGCTTGAAGGACTCAGGCGAAAGACCGAAACGTTTGCGTGATAGGTTGGCTGGCAGAATCTCTACACGCTCCATGACTGAGTCGTTCCAGAGACCGAAGTCCAGCAGATTGCGGCGAATCCTAGCAATACCAGCGGGAATGTCATCCTGTGAAGAGTCGGCGAAACGGACCATACATATGATTGTCGCAGATGTGGCCTCCAGTAGGTCGCGGAGAAGGAAAGCACCCAAGAAGCCAGTAACGCCAGTGAGGAAGACCGTCTTTGCATCTTTGAGCGTGCAGACCTTGGGGTTCACGGGTTGGATTTCCTTGTCGAGCACCGAGTCTGCTTGAAGAACCTGCGGTAGATTCTCCTGAACCTCAGCGGTGTGACCGTCGCGGATAGCACGGACGGTATCTAGATGCCCGTTCAGAGTCGCTGGTTGGGCGAGACGCGCGACTGGCACTCGGAAACCAAATGTGTTGGACAGACGAGCAGCCAGATCGGCTAAGAGGAGTGAGTGACCACCAAGATCAAAGAAGTTGTACTCTGGGGTGATTGTGTTCGCATTGACGCCGAGGATAGATGCCCAGCACTCGGTGACCTGTTCAATGGTGATCGGGCTCTGCTCAAACTTGCGCGCGCTGCCAGTTGGCGAGCTTGGTCTCGGAGGTGGCAGGTTCTTCAGATCAACCTTTCCAGATACATCACTGGTTGGGAGCTTGTCAAGCTCAACCCACATGGAAGGGATCATGTAATGTGCCAGATATGGCATGAGCATACGTCTCGCTGTTGCGCTGCGACCCGTCTTGTCGATCTCGACCACGGGGCGGTCTGCTGAAGCGTCCTGGTCACGAACAAAGTATACCACCAGCTGCCGATCGATCCCCTCGCCAAAAGGTACAACAGCACAATGGCGAACAGATAGGTGGTTCATGATTGCGCTCTCGACTTTGCCCGGAACCACTGAGTAACCCCGGATCTTGATCATGGCACCAACACGGCCAGTGATCTCAAGTAGTCCGTTGGGGAGTAAGCGCGCTTTGTCACCAGTTCTGTACATCCGGGCACCGGTCTTTGAGCTGTAGGGATTCCTGATGAAAGCCTTGGCCGTGGTCTCTGGACGATTCAGATATCCTCGAGCAAGTAGGTGACCACCAACAAACAACTCTCCGTTCTCACCCTCGTCGACCTTCTGACCACTCTCATCGAGAATGTAGATGTATTTCGGGTCTATGAGAGGAGGTCCGACTGGACAGTAGGGCGCATCTGTGTCCAATTTCTCAAGCATGTCTTTGATATCGCCGGAGGCAATCTCGTGTGTCTCGCAGGCGCTGTAAACGTTCAGTAGGCGAGTATTTGGAAGTGCCTTGAGTCCGCGGCGAGCAAGGTCAGTTGTCACGACCTCGCCATTCAGCCAGATTGTCTTGAGGTTTGGCAGGCGAGTGTTGAGTGACTGATGTCGGGCGAGCACAGCAGCAAAGAGGGTAGGTGTGAACAGCGTCTCCGTGATCTTCTTATTAGCAAGCAAGTCAACAAGCATTCGAGGATCGTAGCTTGCATCGTCAGGGACAGCCACAACGGTTGCGCCACGAAGAAGTGGTCGTATGATTTCCCACACGAAAAAGACATTGCAGGCTACTCGGTCACCCGGCTCAAGATTTGACAGGCCAAATCTCAGGTCGTATGACAGCACTGCTGCCCTGTGTGGGTTTGCAATACCCTTAGGCTTGCCAGTGGTTCCGCTTGAGTAGGCGACAAAGGCCAGCTTGTCAAGGTCGGTCTCCTCTGATACAGGCGGCAGCTCATCGTTCTCCACGTGACCATTGCTCGTCGATGATTGCTCATCCAGGATAACCAGTGGAGTGTTGCCCTTGATCTTGCCAACCTCGGCACTGATGGTGACGACAACCGTAGGAGCTGCATCTTCGAGGACATCGGCCAGAAGATCCGGGGGGTAGGCCAGCTCCAGAACCAAGAAAGCACCGCCGGCTCGCAGGGCTGCCAGACAAGCGATTACATAGTCGGCAGATCGTGGTAGTAGGACACCAACTAGGCAATCGCGGCCAACGCCATGACCTCGGAGCCGATCGGCAAGAGCAGCAACCTTGTCGTGAAGCTGTTGATATGTGTATGTGGTATGCTCGTCTTCTAAAGCAATGAGATCAGGTGTAGCCTGAACCTGTTGCGAGAAAAGAGCAGACAGGTCTTTTGTTGTGTCGATGACCGTCATTGTTTGAAATTGTTGAGGAAGGAGTAAGAGACGAATTGGTCCACTACCAGGAGACAATTGACGTTTATAGTGGTTCGAGAGCTGTCACCATACGTTCAAGGGTGGGGCGTGGCTAGGGCAAAGCAATTGCACCGTGCAGAAAATTCGGGGCGCGTTGGGTGTAGAATGGGACGACAGGCAGGGAAATTCGCTTAGGTTATCGCGTCATGTACTAGCGCGAGACTATACGCTCAGCGGTGCTCGAAAGCCAGCAACAAAAACTTGAGGTGGCTAGATCGATCCCACGCAGTCCGCCGCTGACATGTGGATTTCCCGGGGCATCGCCAGGTTAGCGTCGTTTGTCGGCACGTCGCTTTGGAGTGCATGTCTGGGCTACGAATCCTGGTTTCGGGGGGCGAAAGACATCTTGTGCGCGGGAATCTGTGTGTCGAAAGACACCACCAGGCGCCGGCAAAATTCGTGCCTGCGTTGTCTAACGAGAAGAGGTGAAGAGGTAGCCTGTATGTATTTAAGGATTTCTGATAGAATTAGGCTAGGCTCCTCTAAGAACTTGCTATAAGTTTACCTCTAACGACTATCAGCTCATGCTGTAGGTGTAGAGCGGGCACGAATTTTGCCGCTGCCTGGTAACACCCGGAATAGAGTGACGCCAAGCGGTGTTGTCATAGTACATAAAGACCAAGATGTTCCTATGACCGCGCAGCCTTTTCGAACAATGTCGCCTGGGCAACGCTATTGCAGCAGGTGGTCAACTAAAACGGAAAGTCAGCAAGGGTGCTCGATAGTCCGAAGCTATATACAGTATCGTGAGGCTTCAATTGAGACATCAAGGCCTCTTGGTGGCTTCAGTTACTCTTGTTGCTTTCTGTCGTGGGCAATGACCTGCCCATGTTCAGGATAAAGAGGGGGCAGGTATTGAACAATATGTTCGTGTAATGGCCTGGAAAGATCCAGAAAGGGATGTCAACTACCTTGCTAACTTGACAATGCATGAAATCGGCTGTACAGGTTTGTTTCTGGGCAGTGTTGGCGTATTGGAAGCAGTTGCATCGATTGCCATCGGCATTGCGTTCTGAATTCGAATACATCGTGGAGGAGACTGTCATGTATTTGAGAAATCGAAACGTATCTTGTCATGTATCACATATGATCGGAAGGTATAGCCGCATGGGGGAGGCATCTGACAGAGTTTAAGGGTAATGGAAGTTCAATTAAGCTCAGTGTTATGTTAGTGGTTGGCATACTTAGCGTATGTGGGGATGCTGATACGGTACCTACTGCGTCAATATACCTAGGTATGCACGCCCATCCATGACGATGTTGGCTCCAAATCGACCTTTTGCCTATACTCCGTCTGCTCAAAGCGCTTCAGAAGGGGAGCAAATAGAGTGATAGCAGAACAGCGAAAGGAGGATATGAAGACCTTCTGTAAACATGTGTGGCTTCCTCGTTCGAATTAGACGTCGCTTTGAAATGATGTGTTGTCGTTAAGATGTGTGAAGGTTATCGTGTGCGATGAAGGGTGACAGCCTGGCCATAGGCCGACGAGATGCACAGTTGAAGTATTGAAGTACCTGAAGTAGACCAGGGGCGACTGCAGATGTGGTACCGAAACAACCTAACCGCATTCGGTCAAATCCATCACATACTCAAATGCGATCTTTTGGAAAAGGTGGAGAGCTATTATTTAAAGTAGCATGGAGGATTAAAAATCAAAGGGCATGTTGTGAAGACGCGGTTACTGTTATGAGAAACCAAGCAAGGAAGCCTTCATCATCTTTTGTTCCTTCCCCATGCCAGCAATACGCCGCTTCCTTTCTTGACAATCGACAGTATGGGTTAGCGAATGGACTATCCATCACTGGCTTTAGTATACACAGAGCGATCTGCGTTTATACAAATCGCTTGCCCACTTGTATCTCAGGATCATACAAACGGTGATGACTCGATAGCGAGAGTCATGTTGGGCCGCGGTGGATCCGCAGCTGTCAACTCAATGACCTCGTACATGATTATGTTTTCAAACCCAGGCTGTTTAATCGCTTGGCTGAAAAGCTGATGTCGTAGTTTTGGAGACAGGCCGCCTTGTGAGCCGAATGAGCTTTGCATACACTGTTATGTCAGTTTGCAGGGATAGGACCGGCACACCTCGGTACTTTCGATCTCCACCTCCACACCAAGCGTGTCGCGCCGCGGTTTATATACCGAGCTCACCACCATCATGTAGCCGGTACACGTGCATGAGCGCATTGCTCCAGTTCTCTTACTCTTCAACCCTCGCCCTAGACTCTTGCGCCTCCGCTAAACTCCGTCGCCATGTCGTCCACAGCGTTCGTCCCCTTCAGCGAGCCTCCGTACATCGTCGGTCTGCCGTCGCCATACTACCAAGAAACACATTTGCAATGGCAAAAGGCGTGTCGCAAGTTTGTGGATGAACATCTGCTTGACAAATCGCTAGAATGGGATACCGCGGAGACGTTGCCTGAACATGTCTTCGAGACGTTTGCGAAGAACGGCATGCTGTTGCCCACCCTGCCAGCGCCTTTGCCCGTGGATATATTGAAGAACCTCGGGATCCATGATATCCTTGGTGTCGTGAAAGTTGAGGAGTGGGACTATATTCATACCATGATCTATGCGGATGAGGTATGTCTTGAACCTCAGCATGAAAGTCCGAAGGGTGTAGCTAATGCGTTACTAGATGGCTCGCACTGGTCTTGCAGGTCCAGCAGGATCTTTGACAACTGGCATGTCATTCGGCGTGCCTCCCATCATCAAGTACGGCAACAAGCAATTGCAGGACCGTTTCCTCCCTGAACTCCTCACTGGCAAGAAGCGCACTTGCATCGCAATCACCGAGCCAGAAGCCGGATCAGACGTTGCGAATATCACCACGACTGCTACGAAGACACCAGACGGCAAGCACTATATCGTGAACGGCACGAAGAAGTGGATCACGAACGGCATTTGGTCAGAGTACAGCTCAATGGCTGTTCGAACAGGCGGGCCCGGACCATCCGGCCTGTCGATGCTCGTCGTGCCACTGAAAGGCAACAAGGGTGTGAACATGCGCCGAATCAAGGTTGGCGGTCAAGTCTCTGCTGGAACCACATTCATCGAGCTCGACGATGTCAAAGTACCCGTAGAGAACCTCATTGGCGAAGAAGGCATGGGCATGCGATACATGTACGTCCACGCACAAGAGTATCGACTCCGAACTAACAAACATCAGCATGACAAACTTCAATCACGAGCGACTCTCAATTGCCATCGGCGCAACCCGCCAGTCCCGCGTCGCCCTTAGCGCAGCAATGGAATACGTCCTCAAGCGTGAGGCGTTTGGAAAACCACTGGTTGACCAGCCCGTTGTACGACACCGTCTCGCCAAGGCCGGCGCCCTTCTCGAAAGCCAATGGGCGTGGGTCGAGCAGTTCGTCTACCAGATGACCAAGCTCCCCAAAGCGACGGCAGATGTTGAGCTTGGTGGTCTCACAGCCATGGTCAAAGCACAGAGTGGCATCGTCTTGAATGAATGTGCGCAATGTGCGCAGTTGTTGTTCGGTGGAAATGGATACACGAAGAGCGGACAGGGCGAACTGATCGAGAGAATCTACCGCGAAGTTCCGGGTATCAGGATACCAGGCGGCTCAGAGGATGTGATGTTGGATCTCGGTGTGAGGCAATTGGTCAAGAACTTCAAAAATAAGACGAAGGCGTTGGAGAGGCCATCGGGTTCATCGAAGCTGTAAGCTGAAAGCGAAGCGGTGCCGCGGTTCTATACGATAGGTTGAAATGCATGACCACTTCGTCAAGTGTCATTCCAGTCAGCTGATGCCAGGTCAACGCGGTGTGACGAATATGCGTATCGCGTATCTGAACGGTATACCTACTTCAAGTCTGTAGAAGACCACCCGCTGGATAAATCGTGAAGTGGCCGAGTGTTAGATCAGTCCGGAAGGGCCCACCTCAAGCATCCCTTTCGTATCAGAGCGTCGAACGCTGACGTGTGAAGAACCATATCAGAACCTGGTGACTATGGCCAAGAGTTCCATAGGTATTCATTGGCTCTTCCCTTCAAACGCATACTCCTTTCTGAGTACTAGCTTGACTGGATATCTCAAGTGACCTGCCGAACGTTGCAGCATTTCCCCATTCGCATCTCAGCCAACAAGTGACTTAGTCAGACATCGCTCACCGGGCTCAACATGCCTTGTCGACCTTTTACCTTGGCCGTTTCATTGGAAACCAATCCATCAAACCCTCGAGAGAATCTGACTTCACCCAAGAGCTGCGTACAAATGGCTTGAGACATGCTGACGCTCAGAAACCTGCGTTTGGCATAAAAAGACGAAGGGTTCGCACAACTGAACATCATCACCATACTCCAACCTTTCATATCACAGATTATACAATCACTCAACATGAAGCTTACCATCGTCCTCGCAGCTCTCCTCACTGCTGCCCTGGCCGCGCCTTCCCCGATTCCAAACAGCGTTGCTGCATGCCCATGCGAGCCGGTGTTCTGTCCCCTGGAGATAATCGCTGTACGCTATAATTCAAATGTCTCTACAGATGAGAAAGCAGCTGCTAATGTGTGCAGGAATGCAGATGTAAGCGTTCCGCGGCGGAAGCGTGCTATGAGGCTGCTCTGGCTGGAGGAGTGATTTGCGCGAAGCCTATGATTGTGAGTCCCGTGTTTTTTCTTTGCTAGGCTAATACGGGTGCTGATGCAAGTTTCAGGTTTGCCCTGGGGATTTGTAGAGTGTATGGGTTGGGATATTTGGGTCGAGATCTGTTGTTGGGTAAATGTTTTGTATTGAAGCAGGAAGCTTCATATTACGACGGATTCTCACCTACGACGGAAAGCGACCAGGGCACTACAGCGGGTAGCCCATCTGAAAGCCTAGAGCTATGCATAGTGTCGCTAGCTTTCGCATTCAGCGGTATATTCCTATGTATAGCTTCAGGCTGTAAGATGCCACTGGTACCTTCCCTGAGTATGAGATAGTCAAGTATTTTGATACAAGTTAAAGCAATCAACAACAGGATTTATTGTTTTCACATCCTGTGCGCTTATGTGAATGCAACACAAAAGAAGTCCCGCAAAAGCGTGCTTTGCGGCATCCCTGATCGTGCTGGATATGTGGTTGAACTCAATGGAAAAGTACTCCTCGGACCCACTCCTCGGACCCAACGGCTTCGCTTTGAGAGTTTCGACCAAGCCGTTCGGCCCGGGTTTACTGTTCCGCCATGCTGGCGCATTCGATGTCTTGCATAGAGGTTTCGGACTTGGCAGTTGTGTTACGGAAAAGGAAACGAAAAATTGATCTCTCCCTGACAATCTAAGCATGATTTTGTTCGGGAGAAGGCTCCAATTGACATCCCTTCCACACTTGAGTCAAGTCGACGATCTTCCGTAGTGCTGGTCCACCGATATTCACACCGGGGCGAATCGTCGTAGCCCTATGGCTGAAACGTTGAGCATTATTGCGCACACTACCCGCACGCTCGCACAGTGTCTCATGGGCCGATGTTGTTTGCCAAACAGCAGTCTACTATTCTCGTACGAGTGAGGCTGGAGCTTACTTTTCGTCCGATAAAGTTTGCTTGGAAATTGGCCAGCATGGTATCTTGCACACAATCGAAATGATTGAGTGCGTCATGGGTAGCCTGGTGAGCATTTGCGACCATGTCTGCTGATCACAGTTCTGGAGGGCGTAAAAGTCGTTACAGGCGACTCAATGCTTGTGAGATCAGCCGCAGCATCGCGTCGTATTGCCGGTGATGGGCCACGGCGTGAAGGGCCGCATCTAGTCCCGTGTCAAAAAGCACTTTCCGGACCGTCTCAGAACTGCCGACTTTTACACCTATTCAAAGGAGACCTGACAAGAAATGACGGGCTTGCCCCACGAGTGCCCCTTTTCTATACACGATTGCTGATCCGGGATGCATTCACGTCTGTAAAATGATCGAATAGATCAGTCCGATGATGGAATCGATCGCTGAATCGAATCCCAGAGGCATGTGCTGGGGCTGCATGCGCCAATCCTAGAGAGAAATCTGGAAGGCTGCTAGCCACTTCATGCAAGCTGTGGACTTTTCCGAGTCTTCACCGACAACAGGCAAGCGTGATTCCCCGCAAATGGTAGGCCAGGGTCAACGGTTCGCTGCTGATCGCTTCATGCCACGTCTTTTTGACGTCTCCTCACTGCCAATCCGCAGGACTGCCTTTGCTCCGAACACCGATCTTGTGCTACCCATCAGATGTTCATGCACCCCCTTGCGCCTCCATGTAGGCTGGCTTTCCTATGCGCACGAAAGGATCGTGCCAACGCAGCGTCAACACTCGCACAGTGGAGGCGGCAAACACCGCAGACACTAACGCCTGGTGCAATTTTTCTGGGGGGCCTGGTCGGAGAAGGGCCCAGGTGGATCTCTCCGATCGTTGTCAAAAGGCGCAGCCAATTTGGTAAGACGGCAAAGGGTCTGTGCCATCACGTGTAGTCGGCGCGGCTTAGCAAGTCGGCTATGACAACCACAATTGTCTTGGTCTTGGATACCCAATTCCGCTTTTCCTCCCGCTTCAGATCCGTTTGCCAGGCATGGCACCCATCGTTATTCAGTTAAACTGGGGTCCCCACATAACGTATGTAGCCCCTGACTCGACAGAAGAACTGCATTGCCAGAATGTCATTGCGGATTGCCAAAGAGGAAGGCCGTACATGAGGACGGGCAGAATCGGCCAACGCGAGTCAACTTACCGCGGTAGCTTGTATCGCACAAAGCAGTCGTAACAGCTGACGTCGGACGTTCTCAGAAAGCGGCCTTTGTCCGATGGCTTCCGAGAGAGACCGGCGCCCCGAACACTTGGCGCTACAGCAAGCGGCCATCCCGCATCTGGGGGACTGGGGTCAGTAGTGGGGAATTGCACGGCGTCTTGAGCGTTAACGCATCAGGGTGAATGGCGGCTCGTAGGTGACCTAAGCACGCGACTAATCCCTGGCCTGGAACCCACTCCGAGAAATTGAAATCATACAAAGTCCTCGTGCTGCCCCGACCCCCTCGCGCGTGAGTGATTGTAACATTGACATTCCCACCTCCATCTCGGCACTCAGTTTCGAGACATCGAACAGTCTGCGACAATGTCGGATTACTCTGCGTCTCCGTCCGACCATCAAAACGATTTCCAACAAGCGCCAAAACGAAAAGCTACCACAGCAGGACTGGACGGAAATCCAACTGGGCGTTCAGTCAAGAGGAGGGCTTCAAAGGCGTGCCAATGCTGTCGAGCGAGGAAAGTCCGGTGCAATGTCACCGAGCACGGTGCTCCCTGCACCAACTGCCGCTTGGACGAAGTTGATTGCATTGTGTCAGAAAGCAGGCGCAAAAAGTTAGTCCACTCCCTTAGTGCAATTCTCAGGTCCTCAAGATCTATGCGATGCTTCGATCCACGGTTGGAAGCAACGTTGGCTGCGAATGTCGTCATGCGATTCGCTCTATCCCACCTTAAGCTAGCTACATGCAGCGCCTTCTCCTCACACTTTCGGTCTCCCCAGCTCAGCCACATTTTCCGCCTCGCATACACCGCACACGTTGGAGTTTGGCTAATCTGTATAGGAAATGGAGTAAAGATGACGAACAGACCGAATGCACAACCACGACAACGACAGCTACGCGTAAGCTCGCTTCACGCGATGCCCTGGACAACATGCACAATTCGAAGTCTGCCACATCGCGAGGATCACATGAAGCAGAATCGCGGCGAGACGAGCATGTGCCTCATTCAATTTGTTAGTGGCGAGCAAACCGCTCATCAACGTTTCGTATTAACTAAATTTAGATCAAAATCATGGACACCGCGTACAATCCATCAGCAACTTCTCCGATATGCAGCGACGACTCTCCATCACTTCGCAAATCAACGGCTTGCCCACTTTACCCTTCACACCTTTCGGGGAAAGTCGAGCCCCATTCTTTGGCAACATGCGACAAAAGTCGCCCTCTGGGGATCTTCCACGATTTATCAAACCGTTGCCATCCAAGATTGGACCCGACGAAATATCGTACCTCGAAAAGAAGGGCGCGCTGACTGTGCCAAACGGCACGCTACGCAGTGAGATGCTTCGTGCTTACGTCGAATTTGTGCATCCATACATGCCATTGCTAGACCTGCACGACTTCCTCAAGGTCATTGACAAACAAGATGGAAGCAATGGAAAAGTCAGCTTGATCCTGTTCCAGGCTGTCATGTTTGCTGGCTCAGCATTCGTTGATATGCAGCACTTGCACACCGCGGGTTACGCAACGCGCAAGGAAGCTCGCAAAGACTTCTTCCAGAAGACTAGAGTAAGTTTTGGACCCATTTTCTCATTTCGGTCGGTCTCTGTTTGGCCGAGATGATTTTCGTGGTTGATCGGACTCGCCGAGCAGTCCGACATTCGGTGCACATGCCAGGGTCGCACATGCCAAACATGTGAAAGAGCTTCTGCACGCAACCATGCTAGCACGTTAGTGACATTTCTAACGCACTGACAGATTCTCTACGACTTCGATTACGAGTCCGACCGCGTCTCGCTTGTCCAAGCTTTGTTGCTACTAACATACTATTATGAGACCCCTGACGACCAAAAAGACACCTGGCACTGGATGGGAGTTGCCACTTCCGTTGCGCACACCATTGGCTTACATCGCAACCCGGACAACACCAATTTAGACGTAAAACGCGTTAAGTTGTGGAAGCGGATATGGTGGTCTACGTACATGCGAGATCGCCTAATCGCACTTGGCATGAGACGACCAACGCGCATAAAGACTGAAGATTTCGACGTCCCTATGCTGACAATGGATGACTTCGAAATTTCAGCCATTCCAGATGATATTACATGCATTCCAGCCGACTGCCGTGTTGCGAGGGACATTGATATTCAACGTCAACTGGCTATCATGTGCATAGAGAAGGCACGATTGTGTCTGTGCATTTCGCATGTTCTGTCCAAGCAATATTGCGTACTGAACAACAATCACGGCCTCCAAAATGACCGGACTACTATGATGCTGCTTCCCAAGAAGCTCGACCCCGAGACAAGCGAAGTAAAGGCTTGCGATGACGAGCTACAGAAGTGGGTGTCTGAATTGCCAGAAGAGGCTCAGTATTCAGACAAGCCTAGCGGTGAGGCCGCGATTGATCTTGCCAAATCGCTACTTCACATGGTCTTCTTCACTACATTGTCTGCATTGCATCGACCACAAGTCTTGCCAAACTCACAAGGTGGGCCAGCAAGTGCACCGACGAAAGTCAATGTAGAGTCGGATCTCCTCGATGTCTCTCGTCGCAATGTCCGCCGTGCAGCATCAGCCATTACTTCAATCGCCCAGCGTCTCGATACTGGTGGTTTGGTAAAATACCTACCCACGACAGGTGTCACAGTTCTTCTACCAGCCATCATCATCCATCTCCTTGACATCAAAGCGCCCGAGGAAGAAACACGCCGTGTATCTCTCCGCGGTTTCTGCCAATGCATGGCTGTCATGGGAAAGCTACGCGATCTATACGCCGCCGCCGACTACTCCGTAGCATTCCTCGAAGCAGCAATTCGCAAGGCCGGAATCCACGTTGCACCCATGACCGCACAAGCCTCGCCCATGCCAAAGCCATCGCCAGTCACAAGCGTCGAAGATCTCGTAGACGCCGGACGCCGCCTCGATCTCGTCAACGCCGCTTCGTCTGCAAGCATGAATCTCCAGCGCTCGACACTCACACCGCCCCCAGACAGTGGTACAACCAACATGACAGCGCTCGAGAAACAGCCCAGCGACAACGTTACGGATGAAGAAGTTGCGCGCCGCCTAGAAACTTTCCTCGCTTCCACACCCCCTGAATCAGACCACGAGCAAGTCTCCAGCATCACCATTTCCCAAGACGCTGCGCCACAAAATATGGTTACCAATTCTGCCGCGCCGCTTCCGGATGCTTTTCACAATTGGATGAGGATGGAAATGACCCCAAATAACAGCCTCGAGTTTATCAACCACCACCAGGACGATGATACGCTGTTCTCGAGCTTACCGCTCAACAACGAGTTTGACGATGGGGACTTTGATTCGCTGCTGAATCTGGATGCCGTGGGCGAGACGTTTACCTTTGACGATACTGCGTTAGACGGCGGGCTCGGCGACGTCGATTGGTTGGCAAACGGAGACATGGGGGTTTCCGTCGACGCATGAGGATGTGGTCGTTACGAATTTCCTTTTTTATAATGGGCAGTGTGAAAGTGGATACGGATACAGGAAAAGTGCAGGGTCGGGATGATATACCACGACGCATTTGCAAGGCGTCCTTTTAATGACCTGGGAAAAGAACAGCATGAGTTTGAGTTTGAGTTTGATCTTGATCAAAATGACACCTAGAACCATAATTCTCACGCATCTATAAATTTCTCTTCACGTGTAACAGAATCAGAAAAAGCGCAGCGCGTGGCCTACCGCGATATCCAATCTGCCCTTGCCAACCCATACCTCCCCCACAGCGGCTTACACTTTCCAACCAAGCCCACTCCGCCACACTCCCACCCACCCCATGTCCACGATCTACACGCCAATCTTCAGCATTTCCATGTGCCGGGTGGCAAACGCTACAAGGGTCCAGCCCGCCCACCGCAGTGGAGGCCCCTCCCAAAGCGGGGACGTGGTGGGGTTGGGCAAGGTGGGACAGGAACACCGCACAGCATGAACATTTGGATTTCTCAGTGCGCTACCGCTGGAGATGAGTTTGGACGGTAGCTGGCATCCGCATGTCGGCGCGCAGGTCCGAAGATGTGTTCGGGTTGCATGTGTAGCTGTAATGATAATGCAGGCAGGTTGAGTTTGATGTGCCGAGATGCCGCTGTCGTATACTGCATGTTCCGATATGCTGCTGGGTAGATAGTTGCTCATGGGCTTTGGTGCGTAAGGGCATGATTCTTGTGTGTCGCTTGTGGGATGTTTGTGGTGTGTCTGCTATCTGTCTACCACCGTTTTTTATCAGGGTTTTCCTTGCATGGTTGAAATGCGCTCCATGTGGTATTAATAATGTGGTAAAGAGATGACAAAGAAGACAGGACAGAAGAACCGCGCTCTATGCTGCCGATATGAAGGGGATGACGAACCCTGACGCCTTTCCCATGAAACAATCTCTTGTTGAATCCCAGATTGCTGATGTGCACTCAGTTTCCGTGGGCGTTTTTTTTTCTTCTTCTTTCACTCTTCTTGTGCCCATCTCTTCTCTCTCTCCGTGGTCTTTTGCTCCTTCCATGCCCAGTATTCGCCTAGCCTGACTTCAGCGTAGCTCGCGTAGTCAAAGTCGATGAGCGAAATTTGTGCCTGGATTAGAGCCCAGATGCCCCAGTAGAAGCCAGGGACGCCCCTGAATTTGTCTACCTGCTCAAACAGCTCGTCCAAGTGTGACTCGTTGTATGTTCGGTTCTGGTGTGTGCTGAAGCTTCGCAGATACTCGCGGAGGAAGGCACGACGGGTGCTCCGTGTAGGCATTGCAGAGTAATCACAGTCAAAGCCGCCCCATTCGGCGAAGTGGTTTGCGATGTCGAACGATGCCGGCGCGGGCGTAGCGTATTCGTAATCGATAAAGGTGACTGTTGCAGCGGTTTCTGGTTCGTTCGATGCGCTCGACGCACTGGATCGACGCGAGGGAGAAGCGGATGAAGCTGATGGCTCGATAATCACGTTGCCAGACAGCAGGTCGCAGTGCGCGAATATGAATTGGTTCGCCCCACAGACGCCTGGAGTATCGACTAGTAGCTGTGTCAGGCTCTGGAGTTCGGTCATCAGTTGCTCTCGTCGGGTCGATTGCGCAGTGGTGCTTGTTGGAAGCGCAAGGATCCATTTCTGCATCGTGGTCCACACGTTGGGAATGGGCTTCCCTGGCGTGAGTTGTGCCATGTCTACCAGTGAAGCACGTTTGTTGTGTGGTGATAGTTGTGAAGGTGCAGGGCACGTGCTGCTAATACTCGAAATAGGTAATGTTGCATGCCATTCTCCCAGCCTTTGAGCTACCCCTCGCCATACTTCTGGTCGACGCAGATCGGCAGGCGCACACACTGTGCCTGAAACGTATTTGTAAAGGAGACCGTTCTCAAACCGAGCGTGGAGGGCGGGCGCGAGATTGTGACGGGCTAGGAGGCAGTGGGAGCGGGTCTCCTCTGTGCAACAGTTAGCCCTGGCGATTGGCTTCAGCTAGGAATGATACATACTCTCGCGGTCGATGAGTACATCAGTACCCTTTCCGTATGCTCGGAGCAGTATGGCATCCTCATCTATCCCCGCCTTTGAGAGGCCTGGGAGCTTGTTCACCGCTTTTAGGAGCTACCCATTATTTAGCCAAATTCCCAAGACAACTCAAGTTCTCAGAGCGCAGAGGCTTACATACCGTATTCGTAATGCCATCAGTAAAGCGAACGAACTCAATTGTGTCTTTGGAGTCTCTCCATTCGGGTCGCAGTGCGAGAATAAGGTTGAGTGCTGAGTTGTGCGAGTCGGTGTTGTCGTAGTACTGAGGTATGTGCCGTAGCGAATCATATGGTGACTGAGCCTTGCTCATAGTGAAACCTGCGGTACAGTTGTCAGCACAGGGTGTAGATTTTGGAGTGGTGGCTTGCGGTCGCAAGACGAAGAAAGAATACCTCGGCGAACACAAGAGGCAGGAGGAGAATGTGGGCACCTACGCAACGTGGAAGGAGCGACTATATATCAGCGCTGCCTGTGAATAGACGAGATATGTTTGTGTGACTTGTACAAATGGTGCAGTAGAGAAGCGCAAACTGCCAGAACAATCGCAAGTGGGAGAGAGCGTGGGGACGAAATCAAGGGTATCAAGGGTCGCTGCACGCGACCACTTGGGCCAAAGCGGCGCATACACCCCTGACCGCCTCCATGTCTAGAACTGTATTAAAGCTTGCCAATCATCTCAAAGACACCGCAAAGGTGGGAGCCAATGACTTCGCTCGATAACATGACATAAGTTAGGAGACGATCAGCAGGGTCCCCTTCCTCATTCAGCAGCCAATCACCTCGATCAGGCTAATACATGCATTCCTGTGCAGCACATTCAATACGTATTTGATAGACAGTCGCCTCCAGGCACATGCACTCGGCCTCATACGAAAGCCACAATGACGTCCGGCATTGACAGCCTCACGTGTCTGCGCAGTACTCCACAGCATACAATCGCTGCTAGCAATTCGCTCTCGCGGCTAAGTCGGATCGGTCAGCTCAGTATAACACACATACGTATTCTGTCACATGTCAGACGCACGTCGGGGTACTCGATGACGTTGCAGCGAACAAGTCCTGCCTGAATGCTCATTTGGGTGCCCGCGATGGTCAATAGTGGCGCAGTAATATACGTATGCCAATCGATAAATGATTGCTTGCCCCATCGCTTTTGTATATGATGCGATTGAGCCGCGTTATGTATGCGTCTATCTATGCCGTTAAATGCAGTCGTCCTGTCAAACACATTGCGACATCTCAACACTGTACACCCAGCTTCCTGAGTGTATCTTTGCCTGTCGTGATTTTCATGCCGATTCTGCAGAAAGTATAGTTAGCGAATCGCCCGAGTAGAATGGACGAGTGAAGAAGAGTACGAACCTGGCGTCTAGATCGAAGCCATCCCACTGTGTGACTTCCTGAAGCCAATCTCTGCACTTGTTCAAAGTCTCCATATGCTGCGCCGGTTGACCATCTACATCGGCCTCTCTCCAGAGATTAGCAGCCATTTCGTAGCGCGCACAAGGCGCGGTCCAGTTATCCTTCAAGTGGCCCTTGAACAACAACTTGTCCTGAGGAATAATCTCCTTCTCGAGGATCGCCTTGGCCTCTGTAGTCCTGTTCATATTTCTGTACGCAGACGCACGGAGGACGGCCAGAATAGACTTCTCGTCCAGGCCCTCCTTCTCCCAGTGCGGGTTCGCGGCAGACTCGCTCCAGGCCAGGTTTTCGAGAGATGTCTCGAGATGGCGGTCCTTCATGCGTTTGGTGCCGTTCCAGAAGTAAATCATCTCTTCGATTGGAGAGACACCGACAGCGTCGATCATGTCGCAATTCCACTCCTTGGCCCGGGCCTCCCATTTCTGTAGCTTGCGGTGGACGAAGATGTCGAAAGGCAGTTGGCGACCCATGAACCTCTTCTTGCCTATGTTCGGTAGGACGTTCTCGAAGAACTTCTTTGCTTCAGCTGCATACTTCGTGGCAGCCTCTGGGTCGGTCGTCTTGTTTAGACGATAGAGCTCGACGTACGCGGCTCCGCAGATATACCAGTACAAGGCATGGCTCCAGTTGTTCAGTTCGACGCACTTCTGGAAAGCAACTGCGGTGGCCTTGTAGTCGTGCATATACATGTTGTCTAGACTGCTCTCGAACCAACTGAGCGCCTCGAGTTGTCTCAATTGTGACTGCAACACATCAGCTTTTGCACATGTACCTGGGCCGCTCGATACTAACCTGCCCCGCTTCTTCAATAATGAGCACAGCCTTCTCCAACTCGCAGTCCGCAGCCGTCATGCGCGACTCTTCGAGAAGCCAAAGGTGGCTCTTCGGGTATCGCTCACGCATCACGCGCAGCAGCGCCTTGCACCGCTCCTTGGGATACGATCCGTCGCCAGAAGATGGAATAATGTCGCAAATGCTTGTGAAGCCGTTCAAGTAGCCCATAAGCACAACACCAGCCATGGCACCGTGTATGTCGTGGAACTTGGTAGCTTGCCACAGCATCTGCATACCACGCTCGCGGTCGCCCTTGAAGCCTACAATCTTCAGCAATGAAGAGAACGCTGGCGGTACGAATGACAGAAGGAGCAGAAGCATGCCGAAGCAGAAGTTTGAACCCGCGAGGATGAATCTGTCGACTGGGTGTTCGCTGAAAGTCGAGATGTCCATATCGGGGTTATCGCTCATTGTGAGCTTCTCGAAGTCGTCTATTGTATCTGGAACGGCGATGGTCGGGTTGTTGTTCGAGGCGGGCAGGCCACTGGCTGAGCTAGAGTCAAGATCAAGCTTCTTCTCTGAATTGTCGAGCGCAATGAAGCCATCCTTGCCAGCAGGTACATTGATGTGTCCCATGTATTCGCCTGGTGTCACGTTCCCACTTTTATCCTCAGCGACATCCACGAAGTCGAAGTCTTCGTCGTCTCCATTGCCTGTCTTTTTCGAAGGAACAGTAGAAGCTGGTTCCGCAGACTCTAGATTCTGCTTGAGACTCGCAGTGGACGCGCCTGGCTTGAGACCATTAGCCGACGTTTTCGAGCGCAGCGACCCAGTCTTCGAACCCGCCAATCCCGGCTTCTGCGAACCGCTAGAAGCAGCCGTATTAACACTGCTCGTGCTCCTCTGCTTCAAGAAATTCTTCTCGTACTCCATGATGCCTTCCAGCGCCAGATACGCCTTCCTCAGCTTGTAGAAACTCTTGATAGCCTCTGTCAAGCTCTCGTTCAAGAGTCCAACCACCGCGGCCATCAACTGTGCCTCTGCCTGGCATACTGCGTATTCTGTTCCTGGCGGGTATATTGGCGAGTGGTATGCGGTGGGATCTTTGGCGGCTCGCTTTTGTTGCTCGTAGGCGGTGCATTCGGCTTGGTAGAGAGCGTCTGCGGCTGTATTGTGTGTCAGCTTGTAATCCAAGTATAGGGATATTGAATGTGGTCGAACCTTGTCGCATGGTTTCTTGTTCGAACCCTAGAGTTGCTCGCATGAACATACACACGCCAGCCCCAAGCTATTCTCGTAAGCTACATGTACTCGAACCCACATAATACAGCCAATTCGCGTGTGAGGTATTCGTACTTGATGAAAAGAGGAAGAGCCCTTGTTCAGATGAGCTTCAGCCGAGTCGAGGTCATCGTTCATAATGTACGTGACGGAGCTCATGGCATCCTCGACTGTGTATCCCATCAGTGGCAATTAATCAACATTTTGCTATCACACTCACTCTGAGCCAACTCATCCACAGTATCGAGGCTTTTCGTACTCGTCGGCGCTTTGGCCCTGAGCCATCCTCCAATTTTGAGCATTTCGTAAAGGCAATACCTCAACAAGAAGGAGGCAAGAGTGTAGGAAAGTGCGAACGGTGATGGAAGAAAGAAAGAAAGGACAAGCGAGTGCAATTGAAATCCCCAGAATAGCACAAGTCCAACAGCCGGCGTGCGACGCGGCTCCAGCAGCGGAGACACCAAGCGCTACGACCCTCCCACAGCGGCCTACAGACTGCTTCGTCCGTTCGGAGTTAAAACCAACAGTACGTCATCTACGCCTTCGGCTTATCATGGTGAACTGAAGCACCAGCAGCGCTGGGACGAAATTTCGCAGAATGACCAAAAGTCAACCCTTGTCAATACGTATCAGCCCTTGTACCCGATCTGAGATGCTGTCGCGATCCAAGGTACCCCGCTGTGCAGGTGTCGAGACAAAATGCGTGAGCACGTGATCTCACCTGGAGCCCGCACGCGCCAAGACCCTCGCCGCTTCCGCCGTGAGAGCCGCATCAAGCTCCAATCCAAGCTCACCTTGACGAAACCACAAACACACACCTCCCTCCAGGACCGCACCTCTCCACGCGCAAACAAACACTCCAAAAGCTACCCAACCCTCCACAATGTCCGCCCCACCCTCCAAACCCACAACCACAACCACAACCACCACCACCGCAGCGCCCGACTCCAAACCCCCCGCCGACGCCAAGAAGCCCGCCGTCCTCGAGGAAGACGACGAGTTCGAGGACTTCCCCGTCGAAGACTGGACCGAGGAGGAGACGCAGATTCCCAACGGCAATGCGCATCTGTGGGAGGAGAGCTGGGATGACGATGATACAAATGAGGATTTTGCGGTGCAGTTGCGGTAAGTTGGATGAGCAGTGAGAGGGATGGGATGGAATGAGGGCTAATTGTGTGTCAGGGAGGAGTTGAAGAAGTTGGGGAAATGAACATGAGTGGAGGAGTAGCGGGATGTGCTGAGGGAGTGAAGCTACATGCATGCAGGATGGATATGCGACGAGCCTGGGAAGGCACGAGTTGAAAAGTCACGAGCATGGAAGATACACATGACACACGGGATTATGCATGGGGATGCAGTTCAGGCTCTATTCCGCTCTGGCAAAGCTACTCTACACGAATCATAATTTCGAAGAAGTGCCTTTTCTCCCACTAAGCTTCTACTCTTGCTTTCAACGTCCAAGTCTACTTACTTGACAGCGCAGACACACCGGGCAGGTCCTTGCCCTCGAGCAGCTCCAGCGACGCACCACCGCCAGTCGAGACATGGCTCAGCTTGTCCTCGACGCCGTACTTGGCAGCAACAGTCGCGGTGTCGCCTCCACCGATAATGACAATCTTGCCGCTCTGCGCCGCCTCGACAGCAGCATCGAGCGTCTCTTTGGTGCCCTTTGCGAACTTGTCGAACTCGAACACACCAGCGGGTCCGTTCCAGAGGATGGTCTTTGCCTCGCTGATAGCCTCCTTGTACAGCTTGATCGACTTGTCTCCGCAGTCGAGACCCATCCAGCCATCTGGAATACCGTCCTTGTCCTCCGCATAGCCCGTGTTGGCATCCTTGTCAAACTTGTCCGCAGTGATGTAATCCACCGGCAGGACAATCTTGACGTTGTTCTTCTTCGCCTTCTCCACGA
>Ga0265780_10003330_pt1 | contig 21192 bp, 19 predicted proteins | sample P1T30metagenome_FD_192432 | JGI IMG/M metagenome (GOLD analysis project Ga0265780, IMG submission 192432) | Plant litter microbial communities from East Loma Ridge, Irvine, California - P1 T30 | ecosystem: Environmental > Terrestrial > Plant litter > Unclassified | place: USA: California...
CACAACTGCACACCCGGCCGGGGCGTGGGGTTGGGCACCGAAGGCTTGCGGCGCTTATTAGGCGTGGTATCAGACATAAAAAAGTTGACTAGATAATAGAAATTCGGGGTAAAACTGCGGGCCGCGAACTTTGCCGGTTGGCAGGTGCCGCCCCTACTACTGCTAACGCCGCAAGGCCCCGAATACTTTAGCGGGAAGCCTCGGCAGGCTCTTCAATGTAGGTAAACTCGGCATCGCCCCACAGCTCTTCGAGCGCGTAGAACTGACGCCGGTCGCGCAGGAAAACGTGCACTACCACGTCTACGTAATCCAACAAAACCCACTCGCGATTGGTGCGGCCTTCAGTCTGCCAGGGGTACTGGCCGGTGAGTTTTTCTACTTCTTCTTCTACTGAGCGCGCCAAGGCGTCGAGCTGGGTATCGGAAGACGCCGAGCAGATGACGAAATAATCAGCTACGGCGTTTTTTAATTGTTTTAGATTGAGCACCACGATGTCAGTGCCCTTTCTTTCTTGCATGCCGCGAACGACTACTTCTGCCAATGTGTCCGAATCCTGCCGGACGAGAGTGCTCTTCATAGAGTAAATTTACTATTTGTCTTACTAAAGTACGACTGCTAACTCCGTTGGTCATCAGCCCCGACACCTTATTCACCGGCCAGCAGCTTGTTTGGCTGCCCGCCTGCCCTTCAACCAATACGGTGGCGCAACAGTTGCAGCGCGAAAACCGGGCCAGCGAAGGCTGCACCGTCATAACCGGTCACCAGACTGCTGGCCGGGGCCAGCGCGGCAACCAGTGGGAAGCCGCCGCCCACGAAAACCTCACGCTTTCAGTGGTATGGTATCCCACGTTTTTGGCCGCCACCGAGCAGTTCTTGCTGAGTCAGGCCGTGGCCCTCGCAGCGCTCGACTGGGCCCGGCGCTGGCTCGGGGCCAGCGGCGAAACCAGCCTGCGCGTGAAGTGGCCAAATGACCTGTACGTCGGCAACCAAAAGCTTGGTGGTATCCTGATTGAGAACACCCTGAGCGGGCCAAAAATTCAGTATAGCATTGTCGGAATTGGCTTAAATGTCAACCAGCAAGCCTTTGCTGTGCCCACCGCCACCTCGCTGAGCGCCCTCACCGGCCGCCAGTACGACCTGGCCGCCGCTGCCGCTCGCCTGCTCGAATGCTTGGAGGCGCGCTACCTCCAGTTGCGGGCCGGGCGCGTGGGGCAACTGCGCCGCGACTACCTGGCCGCCCTCTACCGCTATCGGCAGCCGCACCGCTTTCTGGTAGATGGCCAGGAGGCTACGGGCGAAATAGTGGGTGTGGAGGACGATGGCCGCCTGGCCGTGCAGCTGCCGGGCGGCGTGAGGCTCTTTGGTATGCAGGAAATCCGGTATTTGCACTGATTGTTCGGCGGCGGGGTTCTTTGGATGGTATTTAGGCGCTTGTGTCGGCTCAGAAGCGCTGCTGGTCGAATCCGCAACCCGGCACGGTGCTTGCGCTAGCTACCTTTGAAGCAGTAAATTACTTATCGCTTTTACACCCTCCTTCCAATCTTATATGCGCCTCTTTACTACGTTGCTATTTCTGCTCACTTTCGTGCAAAGCTGGGCCACGCCGCAAGGCTACCACGGCCAAACCCGCCAAACCCCAGCGGTAGTGCGCCGCTTCGAGCAAGGCATCACCCCTACCCTCAGCGTATTTCCTAACCCCAGCCAAGGCCAGCTAACCGTGCAGCTCACGGGCCAGCTCAGCCAAGACTACAAGCTGCGCCTGACCAACATTTTGGGCCGCGAAGTGCGCCTGCTGGCTTTGCGCCCCGAGCAAGCCGCAGCCGGCTTCACGGTCGACCTGGCGGGCTTGCCGTCGGGCTTGTACTTCTACTCGCTGCTGGTAAATGACAAAGTAGTCAGCACGAAGCGCCTGACGTTGCAAGTCGGCTAGCCAGCCAACCCCGCCATTATTTCTATATTTAAGGAAAGCAGCCTCCAACCCGAGGCTGCTTTTTTTGGGCCTAGGCGCAACCTGACGCAACCTCGGGGTGCTTCATGCCTACTTTTGGGGAACTGTTGCCTAGCAGGCAGGTAGTTGTTTTTTAGCGTTTCTGCCTTTTCAGGTTACCACCTCCGGCTTCGGCCGCTTTTGCGTTGTATGAGTTCTTTTAAAAAACTAAATAATCTGGTTGGCTGGCTGGTGTTTGCCATTGCCCTGGCCACCTACCTGCTCACCCTGGAGCCCACGGCCTCGTTCTGGGACTGCGGCGAGTTCATTGCCTGCTCCTACAAGCTGCTGGTGCCGCACCCGCCGGGCGCACCCACGTTCCTCATTTTGGGGCGCCTGCTGTCGCTTTTCAGCTTCGGCGATGTCACCAAAGTAGCGGTGCTCGTCAACGCCCTTTCGGCCCTGAGCAGCGCCTTCACCGTGCTGTTCTTGTTCTGGATTATTACGCGGCTGGGGCGCAAGCTGCTGCTGGCGCGGGATGAGTCGCAGATAGAAACGCCCGAGCCCATGACTGGCCAATCGCTGCTCATCCTGGGCGCGGGCGTCGTTGGCGCACTCAGCTTTGCGTTTTCCGACTCCTTCTGGTTCAACGCGGTAGAAGGCGAAGTGTACGCCATGTCGTCGCTCTGCACGGCCGTAGTCGTCTGGATTATGATGAAGTGGGAAGAGTACGCCGACGAGGCCGACTCGGATAAGTGGCTCATCCTCATTGCCTACGCCATCGGCCTCAGCATCGGCGTTCACTTGCTGAACTTGCTGGCCCTGCCCGCGCTGGCCTTCATCTATTACTACCGCCGCTCGGCCAAACCCACGATGGTGGGGGGCATTATCACGCTGGTCGTCAGCCTTATCATTGTCGGTTCGGTGCTGGTGGGCATCATTCCGGGCCTGCCCACGCTGGCGGGCTGGTTCGAGGTAGCCGTCGTTAATAATACGCCGCTACCTTATAGCTCCGGCCTGATTGTGTTCCTACTGCTATTTGGCGGGCTTATCTGGTTCGGCTTCAAGGTGTCGTATCGCCGCCGCAGCCAGCTGCTGAACACAGCCATGCTGTGCTTCGTGTTCATATTGATTGGTTACTCGACCTACCTCATTGTGCCGATTCGGGCTTCCTTCCTGCCCACCATCAACGAGAACAACCCCAACGACGTGCTCTCGTTTGTGAGCTACCTCAAGCGCGAGCAGTACGGCTCGCGGCCGCTGCTCTACGGCCCGCAATTCACGGCCGACGTGGCCCGCGACGAGGAAGGCCGGCCAATTCAGCTGCCCGCCAGCCCGCGTTACGTGCGCGAAAACGGTAAGTACAAGGAGATTCCGGGCCAGGGCGAATACGCCTACGACGCTAAGGATAAGGTGCTATTGCCGCGCATCTACAGCCCCGAACCGGCGCATATTGAGGAGTATAAAAAGTGGGGCGTGGACATCCGCGCCTACACCGACCCGCAGACCAACCAGCAGGTGTACTACCCCATTACGGCGGCCGACAACTGGGGCTTCCTCTTTAAATACCAGATGGGCCACATGTTCTGGCGCTATTTCGGTTGGAATTACATCGGGCGCGAGTCCGACATTCAGCAGGCGGGCGTAATCACGCCGATGAGCCCTGCGGCCAGCTCGCTGCCGCCGCGTATCGGGCAGAGCTTCGCGCACAACAACTTCTTCGCCATCCCGCTCATTTTGGGGCTTATTGGCTTGTTCTTCCAAGTATATAAGCGCGGGCACGATGCGCTGGTGGTAGGCTTGCTGTTCCTGTTCACTGGCTTGGCCATTGTAGTATACCTCAACCAGCCGCCGCTGGAGCCGCGTGAGCGCGACTACACCTTCACGGGCGCCACGTTCGCGTTCGCCATCTGGATAGGTCTGGGCGTGCTGGGCATTGCTGAGCTGCTAAAATCGGCGGTGCAGGCCGATGGCGTGCGGGCCTCGGCCGCCATCTTGCTGGGCGTGATTGCGCCTGGCATTATGGCCGCGCAGGGCTGGGACGACCACAACCGCTCGGGCCGCTACAACTCGGTGGACTCGGCCAAAAACCTACTCAATAGCTGCAAGCCAAACGCCATCCTGTTTACCAACGGGGACAATGATACCTTCCCGCTCTGGTACGCTCAGGAGGTGGAGGGCGTGCGCACCGACGTGCGCGTGGCTGTGCTGTCGTACCTGAATACCGACTGGTACATCCAGCAGATGAAGCGCCGCGCCTACAAGTCGCAGCCGCTGCCCATCTCGATGAGCGACGCCAACTACGTGCAGGGCAACAACGACGTTCTGTACTACAACCCCAACGCGGCGGTAAAAGACCTGAACCTGAAGGAGTTTATCAGCCTGCTGAGCCAAAATAGCCCGCTGCTGCGCCAGACGTATGGCGAAGGCGGCCCCGACGTTTCGACTTTCCCGACCAGCCAGTTCTACTTGCCCGTTGATACTACGGCGGTAAAAGCGCTGGGCATTATCCCCGAAGACCGTAAAGGCCAGCTCGTTGACCGCCTCGACTGGACGATGGGCAAGCGCGCCATCGAGAAGAAAAATCTGGTAATCCTCGACATGATTGCCACCAACAACTGGAAGCGTCCCATCTACTTCAGCTCCACGGTGGCCCCGCAGGACTACATGAACCTGCAACCCTACTTTCAGCTCGAAGGCATGGCCTACCGCCTGCTGCCCCTGAAAGACCCCAACTACAGCCCCCGCGGCGACGAAGGCTACGTAGAGAAGCCCATTTGCTACGACGAGTTGATGAAAACCTTCTCGTATCGCGGCCTCGACAACGCCAACATCTTCTACGACGAGAATAACCTGCGCTTCCCGGCCAACTACCGCGACAAGTTTGCCCGCCTGGCCAATGCCTACGTGGCCGCCGGCGACCTCGCCAAAGCAAAAGAAGTGGCCAACAAGTGCCTGGCCGTGATGCCCGACGAGGCCATTCCTTACGACTACTACACGCCGCAGCTGGTGCCCGCGCTCTACGCCGTGGGCGAAAAAGAGAAGGCCAATGCCATCCTCGACAAGCTCACTGCCCGCAGCATCCAGATTCTGAGCTACTACCAGACTCACGACGGGGCCAGGTTCGACGATGCCCAGCGCGCCTACCTGCTCACCTTGCAGAGCGTGGCCCAGGCCTCGCAGCAAGTCGGTGACCAGGCCCGCTACCAAAAGGCCATGGCCGTGCTAAGTCCGTATTTGGGCCAGGGCCAGTAGTAAGCTTCGCCTGAACTAACATAAAAGCCCCGCTGGTTTTCGACCAGCGGGGCTTTTTATTTGATAATTCGCTATCTATCAGCGTGTCACTTGCAGGTGCTGACTGCTTACCAGCACCCCGCCACTCAGCAGATGCACCACATATAACCCAGCGGGAATCTGGTTGGTTGGCAATTGAATGATGGCCGTATTTTGAATTGATTGTTGCAGCTTCAGCTGGCCATACATATTGTAGAGTTGCACCGTGTCGATGAGCAGCGGGCTGGCAATGTTGCTACTGCTGCTACTGAGGCTGCCCTTGCTTTCACTGGCCGGAACCTTGCTGACCCGTGCGCTACTGGTACTGTCCGGTAATTGCTGTATTTCTACCTGGCTGTCAGCCGGATTGGGCGAAAGCGCGTACCGATACCCACCACACGGTCCGAAGTCGTACAAGTAACCCTGCGAAGTGGTCGAGCCGCAAGCGTTGGACCCCGTAATGGTAAATGTGCCGGTTTGCGGGACACTGCCAACGCCTTTTAATCGAAACGCACTGGAGGCCGGATGCCGAGGAATGGCAGCAGTCCCGCTTGGCGAATCGATAGTATAGTAGACGTTGGGGTCAAAGTTAGTGATAGTAAAATTTGCGATTTTATTTAGGCAGATACCCGGCGGGTCCGTCTGGATTACATCGCCTTCAGGAGGCCCAACAAGGATAGTCCGCGTTAGCGGGGCGCTGGTGGCATAGCCTGTTCGCATAGCCACCACCTGCACGGTAACCGCACCCGTAAAACCGGGTAGCGGCTGTAGCTGTACTGTGGCCGTACCCTGCCCACTTACCAGTTGCAGGCCGAAGCCAACTATCCAAGTGTACGTATTAACTGGTGGGGCCTGTCCCGGACGACTGGCAAAGCACTCAAGGTTTACACTGTAGGCCGTGGCACTGGCGTTAAGGCAAAGTGCTGGCTGAAAAATCGCAAACGTTGGGGTTGCAACGGTGCGGCTTAGCTCGCGGCCCAAAAACAGCAGCCCTGTATTATCGGGCATTACGTGGAAGGTATTACTACTTGTGGGACCGTAGTACGCATCAAAGGGTATTTCGCCAGTGCAAACCAGGTCGCGACCCAGCAAATTGGCAAACGGATTGGGCAGGCTGCTGGTCGATTGGTAGCTGCTGAGTGTTTGATACTGAAAGCCCAGCGCACTAATGGTCGGAATAAAGCAATGATTGGGGTGAACGTCTGTCACCGATATCTTGTAAGGCTCTCCCTGGCCAGCGCCTTCAAACTGGTCGCGCAGCTGGCGGTGGGTATCGCGCAGGCCGCCGGGGGCCAGGTCCCAGCAGCCTTGCGGGCCGCCGGCTGCGCGCACAACGCCGATTTTGGTAGGTGCGCCCACAATGCCCCAGTTTAAGCCACTCGTTTGGTGAGTAAGGCCGTAGAAAATAGTAGCCGAATTGTTCGGATTGGGTAAAAACCGGATATTGCTGGTCGCAATAGTCGTGAAGCTGGTGGTTTTGTAGCTAAACCCGAAGAAGCCGATGATAGCCGCCCCTAGCCCCGACCAGAAGCGGGTGTATACGTTCACGTCCAGTATGGTACCGCCCGGCTCGCCCTCGGCGTTGTTGATTGGCAGCAGCCCATTCAGCTTGCCGTTGGCTAGGGCTATGCGCCGCAGGTGCACCGGGTAGCCGGCCGAGTTGCGCTCGCCGTTGTCGCGCAGGGCCAGCATAAAGCGGTCACGAAAGCCAGGGGCTCCCCCGATGCCTGGTAAGTAGCTGTAGTGCGCCACCAAAAACTGCTTGGCCGCCACCGAATTGAGGCGCTGGTCGAGGTTGTCGCGGGCGGCCTGCACGTTGCTGAAGAAGCTGAGCAGGTGCTGGTCGGCCAGCGGAATGTTGGCCCCCAGGTGCGGCACGTCGAGCGAGATGTACTCGGCGGTGTTGTGGTCCCACCAGGGGTCTGGGGGTAGCCCGGCATCGGTGCGGAGCTGCTACTGCCGCTCCATGTGGGCCAGGGCGTAGCGCGCAATAAGCCCACCCATGCTCGGCCCAATAACGGTGTACTTGTAGGGCTGCCCGGTGGCCGGGTCGAGGGCCCGGCGCGTTTTCAGGATGTTGAGCAGGGTTTCGAGCACGTAGGCGTTGCGCTCTACGTAGTCGGTGCCGCCGTCGACGTCGTCATTCGTGAGGCCACCGCCCACTTGCCGCCGTTGCGATTTGGGGAAATTCAGAATAATGAGGTCGCGGTTGAGGTCTTCCAAGCCCTTTAGGATACCTGATTCATCAAGCTGTGTTAGATAGGCTTTTTGAATCTTTGGTATCAACATCTAATTTACTTTCATCATTCGGGTCAAAGCCATCCATGATAATGACCGGATTACGCAGTGAAAAACCAGTCCCTTCGCTTTTCGACGTAGGATGATGCAGAACGGCCAATGCCTCGCCTCTGCCGTAGAGGCTACGCGAGCCATTATAATCTTGGAAAGCATCGCGCGCTTCAATCAGATTCGGATTTAGCCGAATAACCAGCCCCGTACCGGCAGTGCGGCTGGCGGTGCCCGCGCCCCGGCTAGCTACGCCCGGCTGAGCCTCAACCAGCAGGCGGGCCCGCGCCTGCGCCGTGCTGCCATCGGCAAACTGCACCGTGAACTGCAGCACCTTGGGGCCTACCGATGGGTAGCTGACCGATACGGCCTGGCCGGACTGGCACAGCACCGGGGCCGCGCCATTGTCAAAGTTTACGAGCAGGCTGCTCACGGCGCGGCCCCGGTTGCCGAGCAGCAGAGTGGGGTCGAGGTAGAAGCGGGCTTGCTGCGGCACCGAGCGGACCAGCGGCGCGGCCAGCGTGAGCAGGCGCTCGCGGTAGGGCGAGCCCGCGCCGGGCCCGTCGTAGTAGAGGCCGTTTTGCAAGCTCAGTTGGTTGTGGTACACGGCCAGCGTATCGAGGTAGTGCAGGCGGTAGTCGAGCACGGCCAGGGGCACCGAGTCGCGCCGGGCCAGGGCCTGGGCCCGCTCGCGCAGCTGGCTGGGCGTGTGAGCAAAGCCCGCTTGATTATAGGCGCTCAGGTACAGCTCGAGGTAGGCCTGGCGCAGGTGCTCGGCCGACGACGTATCGGCCCGGAAGCGGTCGAAGTAGGGCAGCGCGGCCAGCGGCAGCACCCGGTCGTAGAGAATGCCCGAGGCGATGCGGCTTTTGTCCACGTATTGCAGCAGACTGTCTACCGAGTGGCCCCAGGCCGTGGTTTCGGGCACATAAACTGGTGGCAAAGTATTGAACTGTTGCGCCCGACCTGGCAGGCTGAGCAACAGGGCAAAAAAGAGAAGGGAGAGCTGTTTCATAGAAAAGAGAAAAAAGGGGGGAAAGGAAAAACCTAGAATTTGATGTCGAAGCGCCCTTGCGTGATGTCGTGCGTGGCCGTGCCATTTTCTTCCAATACCCGCGCTTCGAATGTGCCCGACACTATCCGCGCTACCGTATCAAAACGGGTGATGATGGCTTGGCCGCGAAAAAGCGAGTCCGTGTAGAAATTTCTTTTTGGACTAGGAGCATATATGGTATAAGCCCCATAGGCAGGTCTGTGCCCCGATATCACCGAATGATTAAAACTTTGATTAAGCTGATAGGTACCCGGCTTGCGGATATTGCTAAACCAAAGCCCAAATGCCTGGAGATTATTACCATCTTGATACCTAGACATATTCACTGACAAGTAATTTGCTCCCTGCATACGCCCGAAGTAGACGTTGACTGGAAACGGGGTTTGACTTGATGGAGTAAGCTTAGGTAGCCAGGGCTGTCCATCGAGTAGAGAGCCCGCCGTGTTGTTGCCGTCTTGCGTCGCCTTGGGCAGACCATTGGTATCCAGGCCGTCTTTTTTACAGGCGCTCAAGCTCAAGAGAGTGAGGCCGAAGAGTAGTTGCTTCATGAGGAAAGAGGGAAAGATGACGAGTTGATGAAATGAATATACTATGGATAATAAGTAATTAGCTATTAATATTTTAATTCACAAACAGAAAGAGCCGAAGTGCCTCCCGCACCAAGACAACCTAAAGCTACCGGAGCTAACTACTAAGTTGGTAAGCTATTTTAGTCAAAGCCTGACGTTACCGCTGCTGCCGTACAAGCCAAAAAGAGCCCCTAGCACTACTGCCAGAGGCCCTTACAGGTAACTTGTGAAGGACTTAAAAAACGCAGCCCCTACCCCAACTCATACCCAGCAAAGTCTTTGCGCAGCTGCGTCTTGAGCAGCTTGCCGGTAGCCGTGTGCGGCAGCTGCGCCACAAACTCCACGGCGTCGGGCCGCCACCAGGTGGCGATTTTGCCGTCGAAAAAGGCGAGCAGCTCCTCGGCCGATACCTCGTGGCCGGGCTTGCGGACGACTACCAGCAGCGGGCGCTCGCTCCATTTAGGGTGCGGCACGCCGATGACGGCGGCCTCGGCAATGGCGGGGTGGGCGATGGCCAGGTTTTCGAGGTCGATGCTCGAAATCCACTCGCCGCCCGACTTTATCACGTCCTTCGAGCGGTCGGTGATGCTCATAAAACCGTCGGGGTCGATGGTGGCCACGTCGCCGGTTTTGAACCAGCCGCTGGCCGTGAGCTGGCCGGGCTGCACGGTGCCGAAGTAGTCGCTGGCAATGAATGGCCCGCGCACCAGCAGGTCGCCGAAGGCGATGCCATCGTGCGGCAGCGGCTGGCCGGCCTCGTCCACGATTTCCATATCGACGCCAAAAATGCTGCGGCCCTGCTTGATTTTGAGGAAGAACTGCGCATCGCCGGGCAGGTCGAGGTGCTTGGCTTTGAGGGTGCTCACGGTGCCGAGCGGCGAGGTTTCGCTCATGCCCCAGGCGTGGCGGATTTCGATACCCAGCTCCTCATCGAAGGCGCGCAGCAGGGCCGGCGGGCACGACGCGCCGCCCACTATCATCTTGCGCAACGTCGAAAAGCGGCGCTTTCCCTCCCGCATGTAGGTCAGCAGCCCAAACCAGATGGTGGGCACGCCGGCCGAAAAGGTCACATTTTCGCTCTCAAACAGCTCGTACAGGCTGGCCGCATCCAGCGCGGGGCCGGGCAGCACGAGCTTGCAGCCATTGAGCGGAGCCAGGTACGGAATGCCCCAGGCATTGACGTGAAACATGGGCACGACGGGCAAAATCACGTCGCGCGCGCCGCAGTTGAAGCAGTCGGGCAGCGAGGCCGCGTAGCTGTGCAGCAGCGTCGAGCGGTGCGAGTAGAGCACGCCCTTGGGCTCGTCGGTAGTGCCCGAGGTGTAGCAGAGCGACGAGGCCGTATTCTCATCGAACACCGGCCACTCGTAATCGCCGCTTTCGGCCGCCAGCAGGCTTTCGTAGTCGGTGAGGTCCGGCAAAGTGGACTCGGCCGGCAGGTGCGCCGGGCCGGTCAGCAGCACCCATTTTTCGACTGTGGGGCAGTGCGGGGCCAGCTTTTCGACCAGCGGCAGAAAGGTGAGGTCGAAGAACAGCAGCCGGTCCTGCGCGTGGTTGATGATGTAAACCAGCTGCTCGATAAACAGGCGGGGGTTAATGGTGTGGCACACCGCGCCCAGCCCCGAAATACCGTAGTAGAGCTCAAAATGGCGGTGCGTGTTCCAGGCCAGCGTGCCCACGCGGTCGCCATTTTGGATGCCGAGCTTTAGCAGTGCCTGGGCCAGCTGCTTGGCGCGCCCGTGGGCAGCGGCGTAGGTGTAGCGGTGCAGGCCGCCTTCGGGCAGGCGCGACACGATTTCGGTATCGGCGTGCCACTTGGCGGCGTGCTCGATGAGCCCTGCGATGCGCAGCGGCGTGGCCATCATTAATCCTTGCATGGGAGCGGGTGGGAATTGGGTAGCGGAAGATAGGCGTGCGGCCGCCTTTCCGCTAGCGCCCAGTGTCCTAAGCCCACCTGTGCGCTGCTAAACATTCAGCAAGTCGGCACGTTAAGCTTGCTAGCTCTCCTGCCTAGGTTGCCAGTTTGTTTGCTTCGCCATGCCGCTTTTTGTTGCCGCCACCGATTACCTGGAAATCATTTACCAGCGCGATTTGCACATCCTGATAGGCCGTTGGCTGCGCCTCGTGAGCGAAGCGGAAGCCCGGCAAGGCTACGCCGACCTGCTGGCAGCAGCCCAAACGCACGATGCGCACTATTGGCTGCTCGATATTCGGCGGCGGCACCGCAGCGCCCCCGCCACGCTGGCCTGGCTGCTCGATTCGTACTACACCCAGCTCGTGCGCGAGCTAGGCCCGCCCGTACGCATGGTCTACTTCATGGCTCCCGGCCTGCGCGAGGAATTTCAGCAGGATGGCACCGTGCCCGAGCCGCACACCTACGACCGCGACGAGCCGTTTCGCATGAACCAGTGCATCACGGAAGCGGAGTCGGTGGCCTGGCTGCGGGCCGAGCAACAGGCGCACGCCGTGTAATGGCGCGGACGCACAGGGTCCACATTACTTTATCGCCTCTATTGCCACCTGCTGAATCTGCGTCCGCACGTTTAGCTGGCTCAACTTATTGTTGCGCCGCGACGGGTTGAGCCGGTTCGTGAGCACCACTACTATCAGCTCCTTCTCCGGGTCGACCCAGAAATACGTGCCCGTGAAGCCTGAGTGCCCGAAGCTGCTGGCCGACGCGCCGGGCGCCGTGTTGCCCGCCGCTGGGCTCGCGGGCCGGTCGAAGCCTAGCCCGCGCCGGTTGGTGGTGGCGGCAAATTGCTGGCGGGTGTAGTCGGCCAACATGCTCTTATCAAATAGTTGCTGGCCACCGTAGCGCCCGCCCCAGGCGTAGGCTTGCGCCAGTTGGGCCACGTCATTGGCCGAACCAAACAAGCCCGCGTGGCCCGAAATGCCGCCCAGCAGCGCCGCGCCCTCGTCATCGACGTAGCCGTGCAGCAATTGGTGGCGGAAGAGCGAGTCGTACTCGGTGGGCGCAATGCGGCTGAGCGGCCCGTGGTGCAGCGGCTGAAAGTGCAGCCCCGAGCCCAGCGGCCGGTACACCTGCCGGGCCAAAAACTCGGCAAATGGCTGCCCCGTGCGCCGCTGCACCAGCCACGGGTAGAGGTAAAACGACAAGTCGGAGTACACGTAGCCCGGCTGGGCCGTGAGCGGCGCCGCCCCAATCTGCTCGTAGATATAGCCCGGCAAGTCCTTACGCGCCCACAGCCTGCGGGCCACCGGCAGCGGAAACCGCGCCGATGAATCGGGCCGGAACCAACGACGGCGCAGCGTGCCATCGTCCTTCGCCAGTGCCTTCCAGAACGGAATCCAGGCCGGTAGCCCGGCTTGGTGCGCGAGTACGTCGCGCAGCTTCAAGCTGGCTTTGTCGGTTTTTTGCAGGAAAGGAAAAAACTGCCCCAGCGTGCTGTCAGGGCTGAATTTGCCTTGTGCCTGAAGCTTCATCAGCGCCGGCGTAGCGGCCAGCACCTTCGTGAGCGAAGCGAGGTCGTACACATCAGTATTATGAACCAGGCGGGCGGCGGGCTGACTGGTGGCCGTCGTGGACTGGCTCGGGCTAGCTGCGCTACCCGGCTCACTGCCAAAATTGCCGTTGCCAGATGCCACCACGCCATTTTGCGCGACGGGCAAGATGCCTTTATCCGTAGCCGACTGGTAGCCATAGCTTTTGCGCAGTACTACCACGCCGCGCCGCGCTATCAGCACCTGCCCGCCCGGCGTAGCGCCAGTCTGCAACGCTTGCTGCATAATGCTGTCCACCCGCGTTTCGAGGCGGCCGTCCATGCCGGCGGCTTCGGGGTGGGCGTAGCTGAGGCGCAGGCCGGGCTGGGTGGTAAGGCCGAAGCCGACGGGCAGGTTATTGGCCACCGTTACGGGCAGCTTGCCCCGCGCCCCGATGCCGCCGAAGATGAGTTGCGCCGCCAACTGCTGGGCGTCGACACTTTCCTGGTAGGCCAGCACCACGGCGCTGGCGCGGTCGTAGTCGCGCACTTTGGCCACGGCGTAGGCCGAGCCAAATACGCTCAGTATCACCTGCTGGCCGGGCTTGGTAAGCTCGCGCAGGAGCAACTGCGCCTCGGGCGCGATACCGAAATTGGTGGCGGGCAGGCGGCCCAGGCTTTGTAGCGCCACCAGCACCACATCGTAGCTAAAAAGCTTGGCCCGCACGTCGGCCAGCTCGTCCATAGTGGGCGCGGCGGGTAGGTGAAAATGGGCTATTTGGGCATCATAATCAGCCACGGCACGCTGGAAATCGGTAGTATCAGCGGGCGCGCCGCCCAGTACCAGCGTAGCCACGCGCAGGGTATCGAGCCGCTGCAAGGGTAAGATGTTACGCTGGTTGCGCAGCAGCGTGATGCTATGCGCTGTAAGCCGGTGGCTAAGGTAGCGGGCGTGCGCCGGGTTGAGGTCGGCAAAGAGATTTTTTTCGGCAATAGGCCGGTATTTGCGCAGGCCAGCCCACTGCTTGAGGGCCAGCACGCGGCGGCAGCTTTCGTCAATGCGCACCTGCGAAATGCGGCCGCTGTCCACGGCCGCCAGCACGGCTTTCAGGGCCACCGGCACGCTTTTGCTGAACTCCAACACGTCGTTGCCCGCCAAAATAGCGCGGATTTCGGCCTCGCCCGTCGGCACCTTCTCAATGACGCCCTTCATGTTCATAGCATCGGTGAATACCACCCCTTTGAAGCCCATTTGCTGGCGCAACAGGCCCGTCACGACGGGCTTGGAGAGCGTGGTGGGGGCGCCCGTATTGTCGAGGGCGGGCACGTTGAGGTGCGCTATCATCATACCGCCGATACCGTTGGCAATCATATTCTTAAACGATGGAAACTCCAGCGAATCGAGCCGGCCTTTATCGACCCGCACGATGGGCAGGGCCAGGTGCGAGTCAGCATCGACATCGCCGTGGCCGGGGAAGTGTTTGGCCACGGCTAACACGCCCGCATCCTGCATACCGCGCATGTAGAGGCGGCTGAGGCGGGCCACGGCCGCCGGGTTCTCGCCCCACGAGCGGAAGCCGATAACCGGGTTGGCGGGGTTGTTATTGACATCGACCACGGGCGCGAAATTGACCTGCATACCCAGCCGCGTAAACTGCCGCGCCACCTCGCGCCCCATGTCGTAGATGAGTGCCGAATCGGCGGCGGGCACCGCGCCCAAGCTCATCTGGTACGGGAAGCGCAGCACGCTGTCGAGGCGCATGCCCGCGCCCCATTCGCCATCCATGGCCACCAGAAGCGGCACCCGGCTCTGGCTCTGAAAACGGTTGATGAGCCGCGTCTGGCGCACCGGTCCGCCTTGGAAGAATATCAGTCCGCCGATGCCATAGTCGTTTATCAGCGTCGAGATAGAATCCTGGTAAATAGCTGGCTTATTTGAGTATGCGGCCACCATAAACAACTGCGCCACCCGCTGCCGGGGCGTGAGGCTGCGCATAAGGCTATCGACCCAAGGCGAGTGCAGGTACTGCAAAAAGGCTGGGACCTTAGCAGCAGGTGGGGCCGAGCGGGCAGTTTTTGGCGCCTTTTTGGCGGCTGGGCGGCGCTGGGCGGGAGCCAGCAGCGGGGCCGCCAGCAGCAACAGAAACAGTAGGGATTTGGGCAGGGACAACGGCGTGCAGTTTGGGAGTAGAGACCTGTAAAAGTCGGGTATATTTGGGTAGCGCGGCGCGTTCGCCGCGCTCAGTTTTATCCCATGCCAGCTAAATTCTTGTTTTTCGGCAGCGCATTGCTGCTAGGCCATTTTGCCGGCTTTGCGCAGGCAACCGGCCAGCCGTTTCTTAAAATCTCGCACCTCGGCACGCAGGGCCGGCCGATTACCGACCTCTACCTCACCACCCAAACGCCAGAAATAAACGCCGCGCAGGGCATGGATGGCCGCTACCGCTTCGAAAGCGTGTGCCTGCTGCCCGAAGCCGAACTGACGCCGCTGCTACGCTATGCCGACAGCTACGCGGCTGCTAACAAGAGCGATAGCAAAAATGAGAAATACGGCACTTTCGAAATTACCCTCGGGCCCGATGCCACGCACAAGTTCATCTATACCCGCAGCAAAGCGCTGGCGTTTCTAAACGGGGCCGTGCTGGTGCTGCAAAAGCAAGCCGCGCCCATCGACACCGAAGAAACCTTGCGCCGCCTAGAGCTGACCACGCGCCGCGTGAACACGGGCGCGAAGTAGGGCGGGCTGTTGCGCGGACTTTGTAGTCCGCGTTTGTTGAGCGTGCGGCTAGACGCGGACTACAAAGTCCGCGCAACAATTACCCCGGCAGCAAATCGCAAAACCAAAAGCCCGCCGCAAACGGGTCGTCCGCTCCCCCACTATTCCCGGTGGGCGATTGGTACGTGCGGCGCACTACCTCGCCGCGCACCACGGGTATGGGCCGGCTGAAGTACGGCGCGTCGAACACAAAACTGTGGTACTCGCCGTTTTCGCCGCATGGGTCTACGCCGGGTGGCAGGTCGCGTATAAAATCGCGGTCGAGCAGCCGGCCGCAGAAGCTGGCGTCGAGGTGACAGTCATTTACGCAGACTACAATGGCCTGAAAACCCAGGTCCCAAAACTCCTCCAGCACCTCTAAGCTGCCGCGCTGCCACAACGGAAAATCGCCTTGCAGCGGCACCCGCGCCAGCTGCTGCTCGCGGTAGGCGCGCAGGTCTTCCAAAAAAATATCACCGTAGATGGCGCGGCGCACGCCCTGCTGGTGCAAGCCAGCCAGCGTAGCCAGCAGCGCCTGGTCGTAGTCGGCCATACTCGGCATTTCGGGCAGCCGTAGTTGCGTGAGCGGCAGGGCTATGCGCTCGGCCTGGGCTTCGAGCAGCGCCAGGCGCACGCCATGCATCGACACGCGCTCGTGGTGCGCGTTTACGCTGGTGAGCAGGTGGGTTACGGCGAGGTCGGGGTTGCGCAGGGCGTGGTGCAGGGCCAGGGCCGAGTCTTTGCCGCCGCTCCAGCTCATGAGGGCTTGGTCGGGCATTGGAGGAGAATAGCAACAAAAAAACGTCCTGCCACGCGGGGCGTGGCAGGACATTTTGGCAACGTAACAAACCTTACTTCAGGGTAAACGTCGTTTTTCCCATCAGCGCACCGCCTTCGTAGAGCTCCACGGTGTGCTGGCCGATTTTGTAGTCGCCACCCTTGGCGTAGATAAAGTTAAGACCTTGTTTGGTGTTATCAAACACGACATCCTGCTTCTGGGTGTAAAAAGCTTCCTGTCCATCGACGGTGAAGGTGCCGCCGCCGGTGCTCAGGTTGTAAAGGGCCGCGCCATCGGGCTCTAGGATGCGCATGTAAATCTGCTTGGTTTCCTTCGGCGACACATCGTTGCGGGCCAGGTTGAAGGTCACTTTCACGCGGTCCACGCGCTTGGCCTTAAACTCTTCTTTATCGTCTTCCTTCTCTTTATTTCTGGAAGTCAGGATACTAACCTTAATGTTATCGGCCTGCAAGCGCGAAGCTACGTTCACTTTGTCGCTTAGCTCGCGGTTGGTTTTGGCGATGGTGCTGATGGTGTCGGTCAGCTTGTTTTGGCGCTCTTTCAGCGTCGTGGTTTCGGTGTAGAGGTTCTCGTTGTTCTTGCGCAGCTCAGCTATCTGGTCGTCTTTTTTGCGCAATTGGCTTTCCAAATTCACGGCGCGCTGCTTGAAGCGCTGCTGCTCGGCCAGCGAGAATGAGCCCGCCTTAAATGAGCGCAGCTTGAGCAAATCGGCGTTGATGCTGGAGATGCGCGCCACCAGCGAGTCGTTGTTGAGGCCCAGCTTTTGCAGGTCCTGGCTCTGGCGCTCGTAGTTGGCTTTCAGGTCTTCGTACTCCTTTATCTGGGCTTGCAGCTTGGTGTCTTTAGCCTGAATCTGGGTCGTAAGCTGCTCATTCTCCGTCTTTTTCTGCGTGTTCAGGTAAAACAAGACGCCATTGATACCGAGCAGTACCAGCACGAGGGCTACCCATAGCAGGACGCGGCTGTTTTTCTGGCGGGGTTCGGGATAGTCGTTCTGAGGTTCCATGCGGCAAGGTGGGCCAAAAGGTGGGGGAAGAGAGAGGCGCAAAGGCCGCCTGCCGGGGCAGCGGCTACCTTTGCAACGGGTAAAAATAGCGTTTATTTCTACTCACGCTAGTTTGCGTTATACTTTGCTGCCATGCAAACGGTTTCCGACACCTTCGATGCCGCCTACTGGCAGGCCCGCTACGCCACCCCCGGCCGCGCCGGCTGGGATGCCGGCCGCATCACGCCGCCCCTCCGCGCCTACTTCGACCAATTGGTAGTAGCCCAACAGCCGCGCATCCTCATCCCCGGCTCGGGCCGCGCCTACGAGGCCGAGTATCTGCATCAGTTGGATTTTCAGCACGTCGTAGTAGCCGATTTTGCCTCCGAGCCACTGGCCGCGTTCGCCGCCCGCGTGCCCGACTTCCCGCCTCAAAACCTCTGGCAAGCCGATTTTTTCGCGCTGGATGCGCCCGGTACTTTTGATTTAATCATCGAGCAAACGTTCGTGAGCGCCCTGCACCCCAGCCAGCGCCCCGCCTATGCCCAACAGTGCGCCCGCCTGCTGCGCCCCGGCGGCAAGCTCGTGGGCTTGCTATTTGACCGCGATTTTGCCGGGGCCACTGAGCCCCCTTTCGGCGGCAGCCGCGCTGAGTACGCCACGTACTTCGCGCCGTATTTCGAGTTCATTCATTTTGAAACCGCGTACAACTCGCTGCCTGCAAGGGCTAGCCACGAGCTGTTTATTTGCCTGCAAAAGCTGTAACACTAATCTGTCATTGCGAGCGTAGCGCAGCAATCTTTCCTTATCGTCTGTTGACGTTAAGGTATGCGTGAAGGAAAGATTGCTGCGCTGCGCGCGCAATGACAAACACAATTAACTCGATTCTCAATGCTCACCTCCCTCGCCCAGGCGCTCCCCCACTTCCGCAACACCAATTCGGGCCAGTTTTTCCTCATGGCCGGCCCCTGCGTCATTGAGGGCGAAGATATGGCGCTACGCATCGCCGAGCGCGTGAAGCACATCACCGATAAGCTCCAGATTCCCTATATTTTCAAGGGCTCGTACCGCAAGGCCAACCGCTCGCGGCTCGACTCTTTCACCGGCATCGGCGACGAAACGGCGCTGCGCATCTTGCAGAAAGTAGGGCGCGAAATCGGCGTGCCCACCGTCACCGACATTCACGAATCGGACGAAGCCGCCCTGGCCGCCGAGTACGTCGATGTACTGCAAATTCCGGCCTTCCTGTGTCGCCAAACCGACTTACTAGTAGCCGCTGCCAAAACCGGCAAAGTGGTGAACATCAAAAAAGGCCAGTTCCTTAACGGCGAAGCTATGCGCTGGGCCATGGACAAAGTACAAGGCGCAGGCAACCCGAATATCATCCTCACCGACCGCGGCAACTCCTTCGGCTACAGCGACCTGGTAGTTGATTTTCGCAACCTACCCACCATGCGCGCCTTTGGCGTGCCCGTGGTAATGGACGTGACGCACTCGCTGCAACAGCCCAACCAAAGCAGCGGCGTAACCGGTGGCCAGCCCGCCCTCATCGAAACCATCGCCAAAGCCGCCATCGCCGTGGGGGCCGACGGTCTCTTCATCGAGACGCACCCCACGCCCGCCACCGCCCTCTCCGACGGGGCCAATATGCTGCCCCTCGACCAACTCGAAGGCCTTTTGCAGCGCCTAACCCGCGTGCGCGAGGCCGTGCGCCCCAGCGGCGACCTCAATCGGCACGGGCTGGATGCGTAAGCATCGCCTACTAACACAAAAATAAATCGGGTAAGCAGCGGCGCGAAAGACCTCTCGCGCCGCTGCTTACCCGATTTATTTTTACTACTTGCTTACTGAAGCTTGTCTTTCAGGAAATCAAAAAGCTGGTCAAAACGCTGGCCCATCGCATCAAAGCGCTGGGCCATCTTCTCAAAACGCTGGCCCATTGCATCAAAGTGCTGGTCCATCTTCTCGAAGCGTTGGTCCATCGCATCGAAGCGCTGGTTTACTACTTCAAACTTTTCATTCATTTCCTGGCGTAGCTCACGCTGGCCTTGATCTAACTGAGTAGTCTTGTTAAGCAAATACTCGATGTTAGTGCTTTGAACCGTTGTCGTATTTACGAAAGTGACGGTAAGCTGACGCACCTGTGCAGATACGCGCTCCACCTTGGCACCTACCTCATTCTGGCGGGCAGTAAGCTCATCCTGCTTGGCGCTAAGCTCGTCTTGGCGAGCCAACATTTCGCTGATAACGGGCTCTAATTGGTCAAGACGCTGGTCGGCAGGTGGCATGATAGGGAATGATTTAGCGCGGGTGAATACCGAAGTTACGGGTAGAGCTGCCTTAGCCGCTAGTACCGCAGCCAGAAGTCCTGGCGTGGCTGCTTCTTGCGAAAAAACACCAGCCCCACGTAAAAAAGGTCCACCGTCACGGTCACGGCGGGGTGGGCTTTAATGGCTTCCCAGGCCTGCTCCATCTCGGCCGACCAATGGATGTCATCGAGCACAAATACGCTGTTCTCGTGCGCGTTAGCTAAGCATTGCTCGAAGTAGCGCAGGGTGGGCTCGCGGCGGTGGTTACCATCAAAAAACACGAAATCGACGGGTTTTTTCAGCGTGGCCAGCGCGGCGGGTAGCGTCTGGTCGAGGTTGCCTTCGACTAGCCGCACGTTGCGCAGGCGCAGCCGGGTGAAGGTTTCGAGGGCCACGGCGGCCGTGTTTGGGCATCCCTCGAAGGTGACAACTTGGTTGCGCGAATCGGCCATGGCCAAATACGCGGTGGTGAGGCCCAGCGACGTGCCCAACTCCAGAATAGTGGCCGGCTGAAAGTGGTTGACCAGCCGAAACAGCAGCTGCGCCAGGCGCGGCGGCTTGGCGGCGTGGCGCGCAATGGCACTCACCCGGCGCTCAGTACCGCCCGCGCCCGCCACCTGCGAGCCCGCCCCAAAGTCTTTGACCGTAATTATTTTATCGCTTTTCAGCAGCTTGCGGCGGCGCCACTCAATGCGGCCGTAAGCTCTAAACGCGCCTTTCTGGCAAATAACTGTGGTATAAAGGCCGTACACGAAGGGCGAGTGCAGGCCATGTGCATTGCCCGAGCGCAGCCGGTAGCGGAGGTAAGCGGTGGGTTGGTACAAATTCAACATATACAGCGTCATGCTGAACGTAGTGAAGCATCTCTACCGCCTCGTTGGGATACTGACCAAACGGGGCGGTAGAGATGCTTCGCTACGCTCAGCATGACAGACGTTTCTAATTCATCCGATAGGGCACCATCAGGGTAAACTCCGGGATGTTGACCTGAAAGTTATCGCCGTTGCCCAGGCGTTCCATGAGGTAGGTACCCTGCATTTTACCCATGCCCGACTTGAGGTTGCAGCCGCTCATGTACTGGTGCGACTCGCCGGGCTCCAGCACGGGCTGGCGGCCTACTACGCCCTCGCCCTCCACCTCGCGCACGGTGCCGTTGGCATCCGAAATAAACCAATGGCGGCGCAGCAGTTTCACGGTGTGGCCGCTATCGTTGCGAATATCAATGCGATAGGCAAACACAAAGTGCTCCTGCGACGGGCTCGAATAATCGGGCAAGTAATTGGTCGTAACCGTAACGGTTACGCCCTGCGTAGTGGTAGTGGGCATAGCGGCAGCGGGACGAAGGTTCGCTACAAGGCCAACAGCGGCCCGGAATCTTTGGTTTTATACGAAGTAACGCTGCCAACGGCTTGCGTACTATTTTATTTTTCGTTTTTTGTCTTCTCCTTCTCCTCTCTCATGGTCAAAATTGCCGAAAGCTGGCGCCCCGTTCTGGCAGCCGAGTTTGAAAAGCCTTACTTTCAAAAGCTAACGGCTTGGGTACGGGGCGAGTACGCTACCACGACGGTATACCCGCTGGGCTCGCAGATTTTCCACGCCTTCGATGCCTGCCCCTTCGACGAGGTCAAAGTCGTCATTTTGGGCCAGGACCCCTACCACGGCAAAAATCAGGCGCACGGCCTCGCTTTTTCGGTGAGTGAAGGCGTGCGCACGCCGCCCTCGCTGCAAAATATTTTCAAGGAATTGCAGGACGATATTCCGGGCACGCCGCCCGCACCCAATGGCAACCTCGACC
>Ga0265780_10003331_pt1 | contig 21177 bp, 15 predicted proteins | sample P1T30metagenome_FD_192432 | JGI IMG/M metagenome (GOLD analysis project Ga0265780, IMG submission 192432) | Plant litter microbial communities from East Loma Ridge, Irvine, California - P1 T30 | ecosystem: Environmental > Terrestrial > Plant litter > Unclassified | place: USA: California...
TATAGAATGGCAATATACGTGAACCAAAAAAGACGCCTTACTCCTGCCAGTGGAAAGTCTACAACCGTGATCCATAGTCTCCGCCGCGCCCGGACCTCTCCTTTACAAATGAATGCGATCAAAGTCGAAAACCAAACAATATCGCGTGTGTCGTATTTATTCATCACGCCTCTGCCGATGCTCCAGGTTGCCAGGCTGCTTTACTATTCTCGAAGTCAGCACGCGTACGCCTGCTTGTTCGCTATTTTAGTCTTACCCTATTCGGACAAACATTACATGGTGTCTCGACCTTGACAGTCGCCAAGATAGTGCCATCCTGCCCACGAGCGCACTTTTGCTGTTTCATCTGGCCCTTGGGACAAAGCTGCTGGAGCACCATCTGAGTGTGGCCGCACCTGTGGGAGTATGCGTGGTAGAAGCACATGGCAATGTCGTGGGATGTGGTGTATGTGCGAGGTAATGACTGGGATGGTGGACGGTACTGAGTGAGCGTCGACGAAGGTGCAAATGCTACGTTGGACGGAAAGAGGCTCGAGGCTGTCATCAATGTCAGCCGAAATTCCATCGTGTTTTCTTGGCATGCTTCGTACCTCAAGCTTGTTGTCTGGTGTCCAAAAGGCCGATGCGATCAGGTACAAAAATGTTCTGAAGTAACGACTGTGTGAAAAAAGCTGTGAGAGTCACGATCGATGAGGTCTGTGATCCGTGGTGGTTTATCTCTCCTGTGACCTACTGATGTCCTTATATGTGTTATGCTATAATTCGTTGGGCCCATCATGGTGTATCGCTTGTTGTACTGTCCTTCAGTTTGATGCCAGCGGAAGCAACCTGCATCCTTTCGGAATCCCTTTGCTCATATGCTCGAGCAGCCGACGCGGATGTCAAACTAGGCAATTGCGGCAGCGTCGCAAACTATGACTTGATTTGGCTAATGTGGTTACACTGATCTTCGCGCGCCTCGAAAGTCTTGTGATGTTTTTCCTTTCTCGGCGATCGCTGCAATCTGATTCGGGTACCTACTTTCAAGCGACAGCGGGAAGATGCCTATGGAATCAGCTCAAGGTTGCAGTTTGGGTTCCTTGAAGTGTGACATCGCATGAAGATGCGGCCACATACATGCTGCGGGATGAACTCAAAGCTTAACCGACATGATGGTAACACTTGTCACCCTGTCCAACAAGGACCATAGGAAGGCGCCACTGGGTACTTCCCGTTTGTTTGTTCTTTGCGGCTTGCTCATACTATCGGTGGTCATGTCACTCCCATTCAACCCCCCGGAAAATCTGCGGGAAGCACACTGGGATCGACGCTCCTGTTGCAATCTGCGCGATAAGGAAGAAGAGACGGGATTATAAGACCAGATCACCCACCCAATGGCCTCAAGGTACAAAACGGACGCGTATATTGAGTTGCAACTGAGTTATCTTGGCCGGGCTTCCACGCAGTCAAAGACCTGCGATGATTTGGAGAGAAGTCACAACTCCGGCAACCCTTGTCCGGCTTCGACGGAAGAGGAGCGAGCCATGATCGGGCCGCTCAAGCAGCACTAGGGGGATATATCTCGATTCAGAGTACACCGACACCTGGTACAGGGTATGGTCAACATCGTGGTGCGACTTGGCAGCCGTCATTCGATCCACGTGACATCAAGTCAAGGCTCGTACCTGGGTGTACTGAGATAGAGCAGATTCGAATAGTAGGTCCGAAAGTGCTCATGTGTCCATGTAGTGTAGAGGTGTCTTGAGGATGCTTGTCGAGAGCCCGCCAACTGCGTTGGCCTGCATTTTCAATATTCCAGCCAATCAAAATGCACGTTCACCGCCAATTCGGAGTGGATTCGTTTCGATGCAAACTCGCGGCGAGTCTGCATGTCAGCGCACAGGTTATGACGAAACAGTAGCGGAAGAGTATCAGTAGTGTTGTCCCATGCCTGTTCGGTCGACAATGGTGGTGGGTATGAAGGCTGGGAGATGCAGTAATGCTCCACCTCACAGCGTCATCCAGCTCTTGGGGACAGAGTACCATAATGCGGCCGCGAGCTGTCGGCTCGCCAGCGAACCCGTCAGCTGCATCTGGTGGACTCCACCGTGGGGTCTGGCGTGCTGTAGTTGCCAATGGTGACAGCTTCAGCGCGTGCTGGTCTCTTGTGGCTGGACTGGCGCGCTGGAGGTACACAGTAGGGCTGTCGAGAGCCATCTGCGTGGGATGGAGAATGATGAAATGCTGCACACACCAGCCGTGTATTGATGCGCTGGCAGCCGGTGGTATTTCATCTGAGACCAGCTCATGAGGCACAGCCCTGCACGCGCTGGCAAGCGTGGAAAAACGGCGATTTTGCAGTATAGGTGGACATGGTGGTGTGTCGTCAGATGGCGGTAGAGGCAATATGGCAGCTCTAGGCTCGAATGCCAGCTGGCAACGCCCCCATCTGAACTATTAACGGGAAAGATGATGCAGGCGAGCGGGTGAGGTTTAGCGGAGAACACGTCAACGACCAACAGCGCTCGCCTGTCTGCAGATTGACGCAGGAGTTGCACCTGCATTCCCAGACGGCCGGTGCAGATGGAGAGCGGGTTAATACTCTCGTCGTCGACGGTTCGCGCTCGCCCTGCCAATTCTCGCCCCGGCCGTTGTGGTTGTGGTTGTCCTACTCAGTTGCCAATTGCTGCGCACGCGCATCCCGCTCGCTTTTCGGACCACGATACCGCCTCCAAGCCCTCGAGTCGCGGAGGAACCCCCGCTACGTTCGACGAGACATCCTCGCGCAAATCCGCAGGCAGCTCGAGTTCGTCGAGTGTGCCGCCCAGTTCGCTTCCTCGGGTCTAAAACAGCTGCACTGACCTCTGCTACACCGCCTGCTGACCGTCGCGTCCTTAATATCGTCCCAGGGCCGCGCGCCCAGGACCGCAGAGCTCGACGTACCTAGGAGGTCGCAATGCGCTGTCCGAGGCCTCGCAAATCCTTCTCCCAGCCACAATTCACATCATAACCCATACCTAGCCCTTCTAGCCTGTCGCAAGGAAGTCGCCGCGCCGCCTCATCCACTGCGCACTGCCATTGGCTCAACCGCCCTCCCGGCCATCGAATGGGAGTACGCCATCGACCCTGAACAGACGCTGCGACTCGACTTGTCCTAATAGAGGTAAATGGACATCTCCAAGCCTTGATGGACACCTCCTGAGGGCATCTCAACATTCGAGCGCATAGCTGACACTTCATCAGATATTCCCAAATAGTCCTGGCGCCCATCTGCGCACTCTGTACATTACTCCCAACCCGCGCATCTGCATTACGCCTTCTTCAAGATTCGCACACTGTATCATTGTTACTTCATCAGCATTGCCTAATTCAGGAATTCTCCGAGCCGCGCCTAGGTCAATGCTCAATCTCCGAATAGGGTCATCACGGGAATCACAATTCACTCGAGGGGCCCAAGCGCACGGCTATCTGATCGCCTCTCGAAACCCATCAACTGGCCAGCACTCGTGGCTAGGTTCCACATTCTCATCTCCTTGAGCGGCGTCATCGCAAAACACCATCGGTCAGCTCGGACCGGGCTGCACTGTGTCTTGGTCTTGAGATACAGGCAACGGTCCGGGTTGGTTGACAGTGAGTGAATACTTTCCTAGTTGCTTGTGCCTACTCCGGAGGGTCGACCTCTACTTTCACAACTTTCTGTTGTCTGGGATACACGATTATCATCCTGTTAGTCTTTGATTTCACGATCGAAAGGCTTTGGCTGGTATCGTCTTCCACCAGCAGTCGCCCCTTCCCTCGGACCAACCACATCATCGCACCCCCCTCACGAACATCAATCTAACAGAACCCAGCACAAAAAGTGCCAATACGATGGCATCTTTAGACTTCGACCAGAAATTTCTCGGGCGGATAGCCAAGCAAACAGAAGAGTCCAACCCCTTCCTATCAGGCGCTCTCTACCAAATCTTAGGGCTCTCAGTGCTGCTAGCACGACGACTCATCCGCGCAAGGAAGCTTCGCAAACTCGACACAAGTCGAGATACACCGTCACTCGCCGCCTACCAGCACATATTATGGATGTCTCGAGAAGGTCTGTCGATACTGGAGCTCTACGTACTCCCGTACGCACAAGACAACCAGCATGGGCCCGAATGCAGGGTCCTGAGTGTCAAACTACGAGCAAGCTTCTACCACATCTTCTGCTTGTTCCATAATCAGCCGCCTGTCACCACAACGAACATGACTTCGACAGATCCACGGGTACCGGGCTTGGTTCCTCTACCACTCTCGCCAGGACGCAAAGCAGGCCCACCCGGCCTCTCACCTCCATCGAAGCGCGCAGGAAAACAGCCCACCCTTCGCGAGCCCATAGATTCGATCGTGTCGGAGACTTCCTTCGTCACGAACCCATACGCAGCTGGTGGACCGGTCGGGACACCGTCGCCAGGACCGCCAATCAACGCGCCACCTGGTCTGAATCCCGTTCCAATCCCTCAGCCTTCCTCCTTCATCCTGCCGCCCCTCAACTTCGTGCCTTTGGCAAGCGGCTACTTTGCGACAGCTACTTCGTACGCAACTCAGTTCCTCCACGGGTCGCATCCATTGAGATTATCAGTGGCGCTTGAACACAGCGCATTTCTGTGGGACTGCTGCCATGACCATGACGGCTCAAGACGAGTCGCCAGGCGCGCAATCAAGGACGTGTACCGCGCCCAAGAAGCTATGGACGACACTGAATTTGAGGATGCAGCAGAGCTGGTCGGCATCTTGGGCCGCATGATGAAGCGCAAGAGCTGGGAAGGGACACCGCGTATAGGTGGTATGGGTAGTCCAGAGCCCGTCGCACAAGGTGGTGTTCAGGCTAGTGTTGGCACTACATATGGCAGCAGTGCTCCTGTCGCGGCTGCTCAGCGGAGCCCACAGACTAGCAGACGGGCAGCCGAAGGTCATCCGCTTACAGATCCTGCAGCGCAGAGTCAGTCTAGAGCTGCTGCACACAATCGATCAACGTCCACGAGTAAGCCATCGCCGAGGCAGGGTAGCAGCCACGAGAACACGCCCAGGGTAGACGCACAACGACGTTCTGGAGGCAGTCAAGAAACCACACCGCGTCCCAGACACGTCAGTATAGAGAGTGGTGCTAGCACAACACCACGAGCTCCACAAGGCGTTGGCGGTAGATCACCCGCCACGCCATTCACGGTCCGTGCCACACACCACTCACCCGGCAGCGGGGGCTCTCAGAAGGGTACCCCTGCAATAGGAAACTCCATGCCCATTACTCAAAGCGCAGCTGCAACGCTTGCTTCAGACTCAGTCCGACGCTCGCCCAACCTTCGCCGCTCGCCACGCTCATCGCCGACGCAAGAGAGCTCACACAGAAGTCAACAGCGGTGACTCGCAGAGACGGGACAGGAACGACCAAGAAGAATGGAAGTACAATGGGCCATACCCGGCGAAGAGGCAGAGGTCTATCTTCTGCCATCCACACAGCCCTCATCTGTATCTTCTACTCCAGTGGATTACTCAAGGCCTATCAGCATACACCCTCACCCCAGACCTTGATCGTAGCAGCACGATCTAAGCAGCTCTATTCTGATCCACTGATCACGTCCGTCCCGTCGCATACACCCTTCGCGCACCATCCGAGAGCGATGCTCACCAACCCACACCCACATCCCACGCCACCTCCGGGCCCTAGACCCTCTGTACAATACCAGTATTCCCATCGGCTTACATACACTCCCGCTCGATTTCGGTCCCGCACCACCTCCCTGTAGCATATCGGACTCAACGATCCACAAAAGGCCCCGGCCCACCCCCTTCACCAGCGGCTCCCACCGCACTAATACTTTTTGGTGTCAACGATTTTTTCCCTCTCCTCGAACAAACGGCGTAATGATTTGGTTGCTTTTGTTATCTGCGCAAGATACCACTTCTTGTTTAGGTCCCTGGGTGTTTATTTGGTATGATAGAGGAAGCGACTGCCGAGTCTTTAGACGAATTGGATGATTTTATTCTTTGGATATGGGTGGTGCCGTCCGGCGCTGCGTTGATTTGTGGTTCTTTTGTGAGGGGTGTGCTTGCTGACAGCGTAGTGATGACCAAGACTCTGTCGCCTTTCCGACACTTTTTTCAATGGACTTCTTAGGTAAGGAGAGTAACTTGAGACACTGACCAGTACACCCACGACGCGGCACTAAAAGCTATATCAAACCTCGCGTGCTGCGAATATGATGGAATTCTGCTATTCGCTATATAACCAGAGTACCTTTGGGGCAGGATCCTTCCAACGCCAACCAATGCACATACCTACGAAATGGTATCGTCAAAGCGCCATGAAAATGCTAATATACCTGAGTGTCGAATCCCCATCTACGACTCAGTCCTAGGCCTCTTCGCCGGCAACGCAGGAACCTTGAAGCCGCCTGCATCCACCTTTGACGAGCCGCCGAGCTGCGTGAACGAACCGCCCTTGAACCACCTGTCCTCATCCGCCTTCCTCTTGCGATTCATCTCGTCCCTAGCTCTGGGGTCGACAAGCTCCAAGCCCTGCACAGGCGTAAAAGCAATCGAGCTCGTTCCAGTGCCTTGAAGTCCGACGCCACCGGTGCGCAGACCCTGTGCGCGGAGAGAAGTAGCTGTGCCGCCAGCACCGAAGCCCTTGAGCGAAGATGCTGCGCCGAGAGTGGTGTCGCCGCCCCAGCCAGTGCCTTGCTTCTTGGAAAGTTTGGCGCGTGTCTTGGGGTCGATTTGTTGTGCGCGGAGACGTCCAGTGTCTTTTGCGCCGACCATGCCCATGCCTTTGACTGAATCGCCGTAGCCGATTTCCTTCTCTTCTTTGCCAAACGCCATGCGGTTTTGGGCGGCTCGAATCTCTGTCATCGCTACGCTTGCTTTTGTAAAAGTTAGTATCAGGTAAGTCATGACTGGAGGAGAACGTCTTACCTTTCTGAGCTCTTGCTCGTCTTCCTCCACGCTTGCGGCTAGGCTTGTCGTCTGGAGCTGGTAGAGCTCGGACACCGTTGTTCTTGGGCGGCTCGGTGAGCTTGTCCAATCGCTTTTCGCATTCGTCCTTGAGTTGGTTGCCCGTCTCGCCGTTGCGAGATTGGCCCACGCTGTCGACTCGTGCCGCAAGAATGACCTTTCCGCTCAAGATTCTCATCGCTTGCTTCTTCAGATCTTGTCTGATGGTCTGAAGAATGGGGCTGTGGTAGAGGAAACCCTGATTTCGCACGCCGGTGTTGGTTGCGAGACCAAGACCAGAAGCCTTATTTTGACCCAACGGCGCGATATTGCACGCAGGCGTCTTGGCTAGTCCGTGAATACCACCAGCATGGTTGATCAGCTGGGCTGCCGTAAGTGAGCCAACAAGTGCTGTGAGATTAGGCGCGAAGATGGTCATGCGCGACTGCACAAAGTCCCGGAAAGTATCCTTGGTCTTGTTGAGCTGGAGAAGAAGTTTGCATGCATCGACAACGATCTCCAGCTCATTGTCGTCAAGATCACGGCCCTCTGCACGGGTGGCTTCGACTGATATAACCATGAGTGTGGGGGCGGGCAGGATAGTATTCAGCGCGATGCCAACGACGTTATCGGAGCTCTGCGCAATTGTTTTGATCTCCTTGAGGGGCCGGTTTCCAAGCACGGCAACAGTAGCAGCATAGTCGACTGGATTCTTGACGAGTTCCTCAAGGTAGGGAAACCTTGCAGAATAGCGGTCGCGAATGAACTTGTGAACAGCCTGTATCTCTCCATCTATCTGTGTCGAGAACTCATTGGCCTCCTTCAGCAGCTGGTACTCGGGAGTGTCCTCGATAGACTCGCCGTCCAAGATCTCCGGTGTCTGATTCTTGACCACATCGATTTGTTCGAGCACTGGGGTGAGTTCCTTCATGAGCGTTTGAGCGCCTCGGATGTCTGCGGGTCCCTTCTTCTCTTTCTTGCCGTGTTCGGCAGCATATTGCGCCTCTTCGTCAACCATTTCTTCGTCGCCATCCGCGTCCGCCTGTGGTGATGCGCCTCCCGCGAAATCGTTCTCCAAATCGGCCAAGTCCTCGTCGCCAGAGTCGGCGAAGTCGGCCATCAGCTCCTGCTCGAGAGTCGCCATCTTAGACAGTATGCGCGCGCTTGCGTAGTCCTGCGAGAGTGGTGGGTGCGCAAAGGCGGCCGGAGGTTTCCCTCCTGTGGGGATGTGGTTGAGTGACGAGCTCGAAGAAGCGCGCAAGCTGATACGTACCTTTGCCTGGTGGAGCCGACAGAGGTTGGTGTGGATCGGATTATTGCCGAGGGCGGATTGATGGAAGAAGTCGCGATTGTGACGTGGGAAGCTTGAGGCTTGGCGTGGAGATAACTTTACTGCCAGGCGGTAAAGGCGCCGCGGTATGAATTTCACGACCCGCGCTTCCTTCACCTCTCCGCAACACCAACTCGACGCGATCGGCCTTGTTTAAGGATTTTCGACGCGACGTCGGAGCGTCTTTGAACATCACGAAACCACCTCAAATCATCCCAACCCGACCGACGACATGGAGAGCTCACGAGGACCTCCGCGCGTCAAGAACAAGGCCGCCGCGCCCATTCAAATCAGCGCCGAACAGCTGCTTCGCGAAGCCGTCGACCGTCAAGATGACAAGCTCAAGGCGCCTACGCAGCGCTTTGCCGACCTGGAGGAGTTGCACGAGTTCCAGGGCAGGAAGAGGAAGGAATTTGAGGACTATGTGCGGCGCAACAGGATTAACATGAACAATTGGATGCGGTATGCACAATGGGAGCTCGAACAGAAAGAGTTCAGACGTGCGCGATCCATCTTTGAGCGTGCGCTGGACGTCGACAGCACTGCTGTTGCACTATGGCTGCGTTATATCGAGGCCGAGATGAAGCACAGGAACATCAACCACGCGCGAAACCTGCTGGATCGAGCCGTCACTATCCTGCCGCGGATCGACAAGCTGTGGTACAAATATGTCTACATGGAGGAGACCCTCGGCAACATCGATGGTGCTCGTTCTGTTTTCGAGAGGTGGATGCAGTGGGAACCAGATGAGGCGGCATGGTCATCATATATTAAGCTGGAGAAGAGGCACGGCGAATTCGAAAGAGCCAGGGCCATCTACGAGCGCTTCACCGTTGTGCACCCAGAGCCGAAGAACTGGATTAAGTGGGCAAAGTTTGAGGAGGAGAATGGCACCAGCGATCTTGTCCGCGATGTATACGGCACGGCAGTAGAAACACTCGGTGATGAGTTCATGGACGAGAAGCTGTTCATGTCGTACGCGAAGTTCGAAGCAAGACTGAAAGAGCTGGAGCGCGCCAGGGCAATCTACAAATTCGCCTTGGATCGGATGCCGCGATCAAAGTCGGTGAATCTGCACAAGGCATTTACGCAGTTCGAGAAGCAGTTTGGTGACAGGGACGGTATTGAGGACGTCATTCTGTCAAAGCGAAGGGTGCACTACGAAGAGCAGGTCAAGGAGAACCCGAAGAACTACGACGCATGGATAGACTTTGCACGTCTGGAAGAGACGTCTGGGAACACGGATCGCGTGCGGGACGTGTACGAGCGTGCGATCGCGCAAATACCACCAACACAAGAGAAGCGGCATTGGAGACGATACATATACCTCTGGCTGTTCTACGCAGTTTTTGAAGAGACGGTGTCACGGGACGTCGAACGCACACGGCAGATTTACCAGGAGTGCATACGCCTACTCCCGCACAAGCGCTTCACATTCGCCAAAGTCTGGCTCATGTTTGCACACTTTGAAGTCCGACAGAACCAGCTCACGACTGCGCGGAAACTGCTCGGTCAGGCTATCGGCATGTGCCCGAAGGATAAGCTGTTCAAAGGCTACATTGAGCTCGAAATGAAGCTGTTTGAATTTGGTCGGTGTCGACAGCTATACACCAAGTACATTGAGTGGAACGGTTCAAACTGTCAGACCTGGATCAAGTTTGCAGAGCTGGAGCGAGGGCTCGACGATCTCGATCGTGCCCGCGCCATCTTCGAACTCGCCGTGGACGAACCGCAACTGGACATGCCGGAACTGCTCTGGAAAGCCTACATCGATTTCGAGGAAGGCGAAGGCGAGTACGACCGCACACGCGCTCTCTACGAGCGCCTCCTCCAGAAGACCGACCACGTCAAAGTCTGGACCTCCTGGGCGCAATTCGAACTCTCCGTCCCCGACGAGGGCGACGAAACCGCAGCCGAAGACGAAGACCGCCCCGTATCCGACGCCGCCAAAGACCGTGCCCGCGACATCTTCACTCGCGCACACACACGTCTCAAGGACCTCAATGCCACCACCGACCGTGTCGCCTTGCTCACTGCCTGGCGCTCCTTCGAGGCTATCCACGGCACCACAGACGACCAAGAGAAGATCGAGAAACAGATGCCGAGGAAGGTCAAGAAGAGGAGAAAGTTGGACGATGGCGAGTTCGAGGAATATGTCGACTATGTATTCCCAGCGGACGACGAGAGCGCGGCCAAGCTGGCGAAACTCATGGCAAATGCGCAGAAGTGGAAGGCCATGCAGGCGGCGAAGCAAGCTGGCGAGAATGGGGAGTAGATGGTGGAAGATTAGGAGTTCGATCAGGGGTTGAATGTGTAATTGTAGATAGCGTGTACAGCGTCGACGCTGATGTGAATGGTATTTCGAGCTATAACAAGCTGATGTCGTCTTCCCGGTGTGCTGGCGTGTTCAGGAGAGTACTCGACTGCAAAAATCATGTGCTGGTCACTACGCGGATCGAACGCGCGACCTTGGCGTATCAAGGATGGAATCTATTAGCACCACGCTCTAACCAACTGAGCTAAGCGACCGTTGTCGGGCACGTGACTTGACGGAATTTGCATTTGGAGGGTACAGATTGTGACTTTTTGGCTGGATGATCTGGCGAATCATGGCTTGTGCAGCAGTATCTTGTGGTTCGAGAATAGGTATCGAGAATAGAAGGGGCCCCAAGTTCGTATTAAACATTGGTCTTGACTTTTTTGTGACTTTGAAGAGACGGGCGCGAAAGTGGAGCCCAGATGTGGGAAGCACGATACGTAAAGACAAAACGTCAACGTGGGTATCTGTTGAGCCCAAGAAGACGTCTTGCAGAAAGCATGCCTTGAAGTAGTGCGCAGCAGTATCATTTGTAACATACATATGGATATGTACCAACTTCAATTTCAAGACTGATGAAGGTTACACTGGGGCACTGGGATCTCTTCTCTTGCAACCTTTATTCGGTAAGCTGAGTGCTAGATATTTGATATGTAGAAAAGCAGATAACATCGCCTGAATGTATACACTGCAGGTTCAGACAATGTGTGATGCACGATGAGGCTGTGAAGGTGTCCAGGAGCTACTATGCTTCGGTGCCATAGCTCCCGTGGTCTTCTCAACATCTCGTTTCACCAGGTATATTCGGGCGACATGTTGGTAGCGCTGGAAATAAGTTTTGGTGCTTGAGCAATGAACGAAGGAGCACTACTGCTAGGAAATTGACCGAGTATCTCAGGCTAGTGGCTCGCCATCTTCATTGACTGCAATCGGAGCATATTGTTGAATCATATCGAGATGGAGCTGTATGGAATGCTGGTTGAGTTCTCATTCGCCCCCACAAGCCCGTGTATTCAAGATCGCTAACCTCTCTGGGCCACATCGGCCATATAGTATACATGCTAAAACGTGATTTGAAGGCTTGTGCTAGATGGTCATTTGGAGATCTACCCTCATATGACCCTGTACTTCGGCGACCAGATATCGTCTTGCGACCCAAACTACGAGACTGTTGTTACAAAGCTGCCGAAATTATACCTCTACCCTGAAAACATGTGTGTACGTCCAGCTTACTCGACACGGACGCAGTCTAGAATGACATGGTAACTTGTTTGAGAGACAAAGGCGGCTGTCACCTACCGACCATATTGTGTGAAAGGTCGTTTTGCGCCGCGAATTGAACTCATGGATATGCCTGATTCAGACGACCGAACGGACACCCCACGCTCATAGCACCAAGAGCTAAATGCACTGACCCCAAGAGGATATCCATAGTTCACGTCCAAAGGGAACCTAAGCGCGAGACGCAGACAGTGAAGCCTGAAGCTATGATCGAAATTTCGGAGAAGCGGCGGCGATGTGATGGACGCATGCCGCAAACACTCTTAGACTTGTTTTTTGATACAAGAGGAACCACAAGCGACATGTTGGACGCGGAAGTGTGCTACCAGGTCTCCTTGCATGGCGAGTCCAAAGCAGCCAGCTCATACTGCTGCTCATTTCCAATCGAAATAGGTCTCCGAGCGCTCGAGGTCGAGACGAGAGAACGGTTTTGTAGCGCATCACGGAGCTCAGGATAATGGAGCCTGGATGCCTTCAAAAGTTTGCAGCAGAGTACTTCGATCCCAAAAGCAGTGCGTACACATCCAGAAACCACAATGAGGTCAACTCTTGAGATTCACGCTCGGTACGAGTAATGGTAGGAGAGTCTTTGCCCGCTGCAAGAACATCGAGCAGACGGCAAGACTCGAGCATTCTCACGACAGCCGCACAGTGGATCCATATAAATTTGTAGAACGCCGAAGTTGCGCGGTGACACTGAGCACTCAAATACCGCTGCGTCGACAAGCGGTGTATATCTGCGAGCAATTTACGTAAATTGGGCAATTGTACCGTAGATAGTCTGCACAAGAGGAGAATTGTGTGAGATGTGTCGTGCATTCCATGAAGTTTGGTACCACCAGCCTCGGGCCGGCTGATATTCGGCGTGCACGGTCAGCGCACGGAGGGCGCACGGTCAGTGCACAGACTCGCAAATTTTCGCTACGGTAGCGGCTTGGCGGTCTTCCATCGCATACTTAAGCACTGCGACTCCCACACCCTTAACATTTTTAATCATGTCGACTGTCAGTTTGCGACCCTCCCCCTACATTGGTTCATTCTAACAGCCTCCAGTTACTTCATAGAATCATTTCTATAGTTTGTCTTCCTTCATCTGAGCTTCTCAAAAAAGCCACAGATTCTCCATCCTGGTTGATGACTAGCAGCCCCGATGTCCCTGAGTGAGGCCTTATTACGATTGCTTCGGCGAACGTGGCGATGATCTTCAGCCAACTGGTTTCGTACTTCGGTCGAGCTGGACGGCAGGACGTTGGTGGCAATCTGACAGGCCTACCTTTTTCATTGAACCGATTGGCTTGTGCCGGTTGCTCGAGGAAGAAACCAGATCAGTCTTGAACTTGCATGTACGACCTACACTCCGGTATTGGCGGCGTACCGACAGTGTCTCTAGTCTGGCGGATTTCGTGGTGCTGCTTTTGTTATAGCTTTGGTCAATACAGAAGGGGGTAATGTTGCATGCAGAGTAATCGTAAAGGGTATTTAGGTGAACTGTACCCGTCAGTAGGTAAGTGGTATGCATTGAACTACCACCTTTAAGCTCGGTTACCCCATCTCTTCAATTTGTTAAAGCCGTTTTGCGAGAGCTAGTGTAGAACACGATGTGTAATTTTTGCTACATGGGTACTTATGGCTTCAATTTGAGGCTTGAGTGCAAAGACGGCTATCATCCAGGTTTATGACAGTCATCGACCGAACATTGCGAAGCACCCGCTCAACAGCCCCAGATCTGCTGCAGCACCACGCCCCTCAGCGACGTGATTACGCGCACCTCATACGACAGGACACTGCGAAGTACCCGCACAGTCCCAGACAGACCCGCAGCACCACAACCACCACAACCACGCCCTGCCCGCCGAGACCACTCCACAATCCTACTTGGGCACCGCGGGAAGAGTTGCGAAACGAACCATCACCTCCACCATATCGAGCCCGTTTCCTCACTCTCGTTCCGCTCAGATGGTCTCTGAAACTCAGTTACATCGAGCACGGATTACCGCGGTTCTACACGTCCATGATCGAAACAGTCTCTGAAGTCACATCCTCATGACTACTTGCGTACTCCATGCTGTCATATGCGATACCGTATTATCTAACATTGAAGACTTACAGGCTAGCATGAGCGATCCTATCATATCAGCTCCTTCGACCTTGAAGGCATCCCCGGTAGCGTTTCAGATTTTGCTATTTAATCTAGTACCTAACAGCTAACGACCTCTAGCCTTAGCCTAAGAGTTTTTAACGTTTGATAATACGGTAGTTGGAAAGCTACCAGGGTATAGCAGCAGACGACCCATTGAATAGCCTGAAGCTGTACACGTGACCTTGGTCATCAGCAATGAATCTGGTGGTGCTGTGTATAGCTCCAGGCTATGCAATGCTCCCGTGGAGTTTCCCTCAGCACGTCCAAACCCAATCGAAGCCTACGCCAGCCAGCGGCAAAAACGAAGCGACATGCACCCTTCACAGTATGACAAGCTCCCGCGGACCTAATATGGGCACTGTATCTACTCCCTCTTCCGTTGAAGTTACGGCGTTCAATTCCCACATCTGAATCTTGAGCGACTCTACATCAGCTCTGAGCTTGATCGTGGTTCCTGGGGCTGTTTGAGGGGTTGTCCGGTTACGACTGACAGATAACGGTGCTTCGAACACATCCAGACATGAGTGAGTCTAGAGCATCAGTGGTTCGTTGTGCTACTGAATGCTCCCATCACTCGTATCTTTAAGACAGGCGAATCACGGGAGTTTGGAAACGAACAGTCCATCATTTTTGGAACACTTGCCATTTGTTCTCGCACTACAATAACGCCGCAAGGGTACCAAGACTGCAATATGCCTCAACAACACAGAAAGCGGCCGTCGAAAGCCGGAGAGTTACGCAAACCATGAGGGAATCTCGTCTTGGTTCCATTTCCTGCGTGAGAAATACTCACTCAGCACCATCCATACTTCTCGTTAGCGATCCAATCAAGCTTCTCCGCCATCGGCCCATCATGCTTTGGGTACCACTGCAAACTCGCGATGCTCTCTTGGTCCCTATCCACCACCTTCGCGCTGGGGTGCAGCCGTTGAGCTGCTTTGACAGTCTCTTCCGCTGGATTCCATATCTCAACATGCTCCATCTTCCACGTCTCCGCCTCTTGCTGCGCCATCGCCATCAATACCGCAATAGAAGCTTCGTGGCTGTGATCCTTCGAAGCTCCATTCCTATTGCTCGCCGCCGTGTCAGCCCAGCTGCCGTCCTCGAGTACGAGTCGCAATATGTGGAGCGTGTTGCCTTTCGCCTCGGCAGGATTGTTGTTGTACCACATGCGTGTCCAGTAACACCAAATGCGCTTTCCTTTCTCCGTTCCGACGATTGCTCCTTTGACTTGGGGCTTCTTGCCGTGAAGCTCTGTTCCCACAAAGTCTTCCCGAGCATGGTGCCAGCGGATCGTGTCGATATCGGGTACTAGGGCAATCGCGGGCTTACTCCCTTGTGGCCGCGACTTCAAGCTTTGTTTGATCGAGCTCACATCGTTATCACACAGCTCTTCCAGGTCCTCCGCGTACAGTGGACGAGCAGTAGGAAGAGCAACCCCCGTCGCAGACCTTTGTCCTGGGATGGCAATGTGCGATGAATTGAACGGCTCCCACCCAAAAGTGTTGTAGAATTTCTGCCCTTTTTAGCACTTGTACATCGCAGGAGTCCGTCATACTAACCTTCCCAATGTCCGAGAACAGAATCGAGAACTCACACTCCTTGCCTTCCTCCATCTGGTACGTCCTCAAAGCCTGGCTGAGCTCTGTCATCAAGCGCTGTGCATACCCTCTCTTTCTCAGATGCGACGCACAGAATACACTTCCAATACCGTGGCAGATACTCTCATGCAGCTCGCCGTTCTGCCAGATAAGGGTCTTCTTGCGGTAGGTTTCGCAGCTTGCCAAAGGCAACCGGGTTCCTGACGAAGGATCTAGAGGGTTACCATCGAGGGCTGTATCGATCAAGATCCAGTACGAGATGCCGCCATCCCGGGTGAGGGCCTGCTGCGACAGTGTTTCTTCGCGGCGAAGGTACGCGGGCAATGAAAGGGCGCCTCGCCACTCTGCCCCGTTCAAGTTGAATTGCATGAGCTTCTCTTCATCGGTGGGATGCACCAGTCGAAGCGTGGGAGAGTCTCCCCTGGGAAGGTCGGCAATGGAACCCATGATTGTAGTTGCTGTTCTGAGATGTTCAAGTTGGCACCGAGGGCCTTATAATTGTCCCGAGACTAGCTCTTTTGTACTTGTCGTTGTAGGGCGTCGGGAGTTGACGATTACGGTAGTCGTTAATGCAGTCCAACACGCAACGAGACGTCGCAAGGCGTGGGGATGTCCGCAAGTCGATGCGGTTGGATGAAGTTGCGAATCAGATGAAAGAAATGACGACGCTTTGTCTAGGTCGTTGGGTACCCCACGATTATCGGACACGCCAACTTACTCCAGACCAACCCCATCCTTTCTTATGCACTCTTGCAGTGTCTTACACATGCCGTCTGAACATGTTCCCGAGACCTTCTCCTGCTCTGCCCGATCTGTGCCGTGGGAAAGCGAGGGCATGTCATGGCTTACGAGTGTCATGTGCCGTGGTCAGGCTTCGACTGCACTATTACATAAAGACGCTTAACCTGCTGTGGCTCTCGCCAAACATGCCCATTGGCGATATGTGCAGCAGCTGTAACACGAGCATCCTTCCCTAGCAGCCCTGCGGAGGTTTCGGTGTTGGAGCAGCGCGGCAGACAAATTGGCGAGCCCGCAGCGGATCTAATCCTGGAACCGCCTGGTGCCGCCGACTGGGCGCGACGCGGACCTCTGCTCTTGTAACCGCCATCGCGACTACATTCTGCTTCTGCTTGCTGTGAGCTGTCGTCGTGAGGAACGCCGTAATTTCGGTCGGTGTGGTACTACGTAGCTGCCTTCCTCGCCTTGCAGCCTGGTGCGCTTGCCAGCTTTGGCACAGTGCAGCTCCGCACAGCAAACAGCACTCCGGCGACCCGTGGACCTGCACCTGCTGGAGTACCGCCAAATTCAACCGATCGGGGTGCCGCATTTCGTCGTCGTCTAACAATCTCACTCTTTTTCTTCGGTCGCCATACCCCTCATCGCAGCCTGCATGCCCTTCAGGCTGACGAGTTCGGACTGACAAGGCCGTGAAAGCAGCTGCACCAACTCACGCGATTGCCCTTCCTTGCTCTCTCACTACTTCGTCCCTCGCTAGCTACAATTAATGTTTATTTCACCGTTTCGACAAGTTCTCATTGGCCCGATCCGAGCCACCCGTGGTTTTGCGGCGCAGGACCTTGCGTGAGAACAAACACTCGCTATCACGACTGCCTGTAGATACTCGCCGCACAATTACCCAAGTACAAGGACTTCACTCACCCTCCCATAGCCTCTCGCTCGGCCGATTAGCTCCCTTACATCTCCACTCGAGAATCGACCCGCCCTCATCAACTACAGAACATCGCGATGGCCAGGGCGCCTAACGCATTCGCGGGCCATGACATCGTCGAATTGTCGTCGGACAGCGAAGACGACGGAACTTTGGTCGATTTCTCCGATTTCTCCGATGTCGATGAGCAGCCTCAAAATCTTAACGCACATCTCCCTGCTGACCAGGACCCGGATCACTTGATCGGGGAGCTTAATGCGCGCTACAACCCCGTCTACGAAGCCGCGGACGGTATCATTGATCTTACTGGAATTCCTGACATCGACGTTCCGCCATTCGATCCGGTTCCGGGAGATCGAGATTCTCCGGCACAAGACAAAACCGACAGCTACGACGAAGATTTGGTCACCGAGGCTGTGGCGCTCCAGATGGTCATAGACATCTTGCCGGATATCTCCATCGACCATGTGCTCAGTATCATCAGAGAGAAGACCACCGATCTCACAAGAACAAACGCAAAGTGTCACGAGATTGTCTCACAGCTTGTCGACACTGGAGACTACCCAAAAGAGGACGAGGACGCAAAGAGCAAGAAGCGGAAAAGAAGCGACGAGGACGATTGGCAGGAGTATGACAAAGATGAGCGAGATCTGGAGATACCGGCATATGAATTAGACGCGTAAGTTGTCCCCTTCACTAGCTCCATTGCAGGTGTCCGGCGACCCCTCACCTCCCGTCATTGAAGAGGCCATTCAGTTCACCAGCGCTACTTCAAGAATTCCGTGTGATCTGGTATGGATCGCGAATTGCATACTTCGACGTCTGAAACCATGCACATTTCTACGTACAGCTGGCTTTAGAAACCGTTCCCATGTGTCGCAGCACAAGAATCTGCCAGCAGCGCTCTGACGATCACCAGATCAGCCATGTCGAGCTGGCGATCTTCAAGTTGGCATTGCAGCAATAGTCCTTGTTTGCTCACTACACATGCTTTCTCCTACATACCACTAACTAATTTACCTTCTAGTACGGAACTGCTCAAAGACGAATTCCTTTTTGTCCCAGTTCGCCACATCGCCAACGTTCTCAAGGAGCACAAGACCCTCTTCAAGAGCTACATCATTCTCGAGGAGCAAACACGAAATTACGAAAGCATTTCAAGGAACAGGTTCTCCAGGATCGGTAAAGCGCGCAACAAGCGAGGCACCGAGAATCTCCTGATCGAACGAGGAAGTCAAGTGCCCAAAGAACTCCACGCCGTGAAGAGGAAGATCGCGGTCGAAATGGGGAAGCGACATAAAGCTGAGCAGATGGAGAAAGCAGAAGTCGACAATCGCCAGCGCGCGGAAGCCAGTGGCCGAATGGGCGAGTGCGCCTGCTGTTTCGACGACGTACCTCTGAATCGCATGATCTCCTGCAATGGCGAGCTAGCTCACGTCTACTGCATGGAGTGTCCAAAGCGGCAAATCGAGACACAAATGGGCCTTTCAAATTGTCGACCAAAATGCTTTGGAGTCGACAACTGCACTGGCACCTTTGCTCGGAAAGACCTTCAACAGGTCCTGGGCGACAAGACTTTCGAACGCCTAGAGCACTTGCAGCAGCAAGAAGACCTGGCCGCTGCCGGTCTTGACTTTCTGTCAGAGTGCCCCTTCTGCGACTACAAGATGGAATGTCCTCCAGTTGAAGTTGACAAGGAGTTTCGCTGTCAAAACAAGAAATGCGGCAAGACTAGCTGTCGGCTTTGCGAGAAGGAGACGCATATCCCTCTAACATGCAAGGAGGCTGACAAGGACGGCCAAATCACATTACGTCATATCGTCGAGGAAGCCATGTCAGCAGCATTGATTCGGCAATGCAACAGGTGCAAACATCCGTTCGTCAAGGAGTATGGCTGCAACAAAATGACGTGCTCGCACTGTAAGAATGTGCAATGGTACGTCGTCGTCACATCACACCGCTGAGTAGCCTACTAATATGTGCCTAGTTATGTCTGCTCCAAGAACGTCACCAATTATGAGCACTTCGGCGAAGTCGGACAAAAACGTTGTCCTTTGCATGAGAACGTCGAGGACCGGCATGAACAAGAAGTCAAAAAGGCAGCCGATGATGCCATGGCCAAAGTTCGAGCAGACAATCCCAGTCTCTCGGATGCTGACTTGATGATCAAGGTCTCTGACAGAGTCAAGCAGGCAGAAGATGCTCGCAAAGGACAGGCTCAAGCTCAAGCTAACGCTTTTCCATACCACATGATTGGTGATCAACTACAGCATCTCGTGCCAGCAGCTCTCCGTCGACCGGGCCAACCAGACCCACCAGTAGCTCAGTATGTACCCGTCCACCCTTACGCCGTCGCCCCCATCCCTCTCTTCATGCATCAGCAACCGTTCGCGCAACCTCCTCAACATCTACTACCTGCACCATGGTTCGGACATCTGCCACATCAACACGGCGTTATGGGTAATGTTGTTCTTGAACCACATCAGTACGTCTGCTTTTGTTGCGCAGCGCCTTACCATCCACCTCCGCCCCCATATCATTGGTACCGTCATTGCCCACCTAACATGTACCACTAGGCCTGCTGGACTTGGCTACAACCTCGGAATCGACCCGCAGCGAGCACCAGATGCTCTAGCTCAACGACCAAGAATCCAAGCTCAACAACCAGGCTTTTTCGACAGACTCCTGCAAGACCCTCTACTCCGGCCCCGACATGCTCAGTTGGATGCTAACCATATGGACCAGAGGCTAGAACAGCTGCGGCAGAGACAGCAACAACAGCAGGCGCAGCTTGCTATGCAACGGCGGTTGAGGCTTATGAACCTTCAGCAGGAGAATTTGGCTCGGCAGCGGGAATTGCTGTTGCAGGACGATGATAGGGCTGCTATGCGCAATCTGCGAGCGGTGAGAGATCACCTGGAAGAGGCTATGAGAGCGCAGCCGAGGCCTCGACACCGTTGAGATGTGCTTTTTTTACGATTTTATTCGAACACGACTTTATGATGTGCGAGGATGAGGGACTGTTTCATAGGCGCTCGGAGAACATTGATACCCGTCAGCATTTCGCGTCATACTCGTCACAATGTATGCTTGAAGATTTTATATCACAGTCTTCGTTATGTCGTGTTCTACGTGATGTTCAGCTTCATCATTCGTGTCGTGACTTTCCTTGCAGATAAAGGGCGTTGCTTCATGTGCGCAGCTGTCATGATTTCCAACATGCTCGAGGTCGTAATCGCCGCATTATCGCAGGCCTCATCCCTCCATTGCCATGTCATATCCGCGTCGTTCCGTGACCTGCATTGTCCCCATTATCCCTGCACCATACGATCTTCCATCTGGCCTTGACGAACTCGGCTCTTCACATGCTTCAATGCTTATACCTTGCCTGCACACTCGCATCCAACGGATCACCATACCGCACTGCAAAACCGTCAGTCCCCACGCCATCCCACACCCACCCCTCACTACAAGTACTCACACTTAACCTGCGCCCCCTGCTCGACAATCGCATCCAGCGCCCTACTCTCATCCTCCCTGGCCCTGGTATTCCTCCACTCCCAACCCGGCGCATCCTCCTGGCGCGCCCAACTATACCCCGTCTCGGGATCCGTGTGCGCGCTGACGCCGGGCTGCGCGAGGCTCAGCGGGCGCTTGCCGTTGGCATTGACGGTGCCGCTGAGGGTCGAGGTGTCACGGGACGGGGCGGGGCCCTGGGAGTTTGGCGGGGAGAGCTCCGAGGTGGAGGCGAGGTTTTGGATGGAGGCGTGCAGGGGCGTGGCGGGGTTGTTGGAGAGGGCTTCGTCGGGGAACATTTCGTCGCTGGAGGCGGACGAGTGCATTGTGGAGTCGCCTTCGTGGTCTGAGGGGGGTTAGTGGGTGTGCGGGGGGTGG
>Ga0265780_10003333_pt1 | contig 21176 bp, 24 predicted proteins | sample P1T30metagenome_FD_192432 | JGI IMG/M metagenome (GOLD analysis project Ga0265780, IMG submission 192432) | Plant litter microbial communities from East Loma Ridge, Irvine, California - P1 T30 | ecosystem: Environmental > Terrestrial > Plant litter > Unclassified | place: USA: California...
GGATGGCCGGCGCTGGTGCTTTGATTCAGGGGATCGATTCGGAACAGACCCTGTTGCGCTGCTGAGCACCTGGGAACACCAGACACTTGAGCGACTGCTAAAAGCGCTGTGAGATGAGCCTTTGGCTCGGTGCGTGCCCCTCCGGGGAAGGCTGTCGTGAACCAAGCCGCGCGCGTCTTGGCCCTGCGGGCTTCCATCCTCACGCCTGCGCGCTCCGCTTGCAATTCTCGTCTCGATGCCCTGCTCCATACTCAGTTGCTCATGCATGTGGAGATTCTGGAAAGGATCCTGCTCGATCATCAAGCAGTGAGGATCGTGTTATCTGCCAGCTGGGTGCGTTTGCTGTCATTCAAACGGGCGCGGGGTGTGCTGCCAGCTTCTCTTCAAGCTCAAGTAATTGGGGCGACCTGGCACTCTAAGATGCCACGTGCACCTGAATATGGGTACGACCTACAGACTCGCTATGAGCAAATCCGCGCAGCAGCTACGCGTGCTGGAATGACTCGATGGCTCGCACTTGACGACGATCCGGATCACTCTTGGCCTGAAGGAGACGAGCGCCTCATTCGCTGTGACTCCGCTCAAGGATTAGGGCTGCCACTAACCCAGGATGAGCGGCGAATGAAGCTTGCCGCATTGCTGGAGGCCTGATCAATCAACGGCGTTATCTGAGCATTGCCGTTTCTCCTCTGCGGCTGACGGCAGGCAATGGTCATTCGGCAGTGGTGATCGGCCAGGTACTGATCCGGTGGCGTTGCTGAGCACGTGGGAGCACCAGACATTGGAGCGATTACTGAAGCGTTGTGAGATCGCCTGCTGGAGCGGGGCGTGCCCTTGCGGGGACGGAACCAAGCCTGCCGGCGGGCGATCCTCGCCGTCGTCTCGGCCCTATCGGGCTTCCATCCTCAAGTCGGCAATTAGCCCTGCGCGCTCGTTACCAGATCGCCAAGCCCCTTTATACGGCCTATGAGGAACCCTTCATAGCATCCGTAGTGGCTTTGATAATTTCTTTGGCCGCTTCAACACTTATTGGTAGAGGTGTCTGCAGATCGTCTTGATTGGACTTGGGGCGATGGTGGAAATATCTAAGTAAGGCGATCAATAAGAGAGTTGGTACAGTTGATAGCGATACGATGATTGGAATATCACCAGTAGTGTGGGGCCTAATCGAAGCGAAGAAATACCAGAACCCTACGGTGATTCTTATATTTCCAAGAAATACAAAACCCAACAGCGACAAGTAGAAGATTATGATCAGGGCAACAGTTACATTTGTCAGCCGCCGCTCCCAACGAAACCTCCAGCCTTCTTTATGTAGATAGTCCTTGATCAGGTCAGGATTGTCCGCCTCCCCTAAAGAGAGGTCGTCACTGCTATCTATCATAGTAGGCCGATGGCCTTGAGACGGAACTCCATGGCTGCGGTCGAGACGCCAAACGTCTTCGCCAGCTTAGACAAGTCAGTAACCCGCTGCTCCAACACCAAATGCTTCACCAGAGCGGCAGGCATCAGTAAGCCAGCAGCGAACCGGTTAGCCGCCACTTCCCTAGGGTCACGAGCCCGCGCGCTGAACTGCTCAGAAGTATCGCGGGGCGCATCGAGGTCACCATAAACATGGTGGCCTATCTCATGAGCAACCGTGAAGCGCTGCCTGACAGGAGCGTCAGTGAGGTTATAGGTGATAAGCGGTCGCCCATCGCGATACGAATAGTGCCCGCTTTCATTTGGATTCCAAGAATCCGGCTCGAAAGGGGTCATGGCTTTGACCTCAATTCCCATCGCCTCCGCGATCAAATGCGGGTTCACGGGGAGTCGGCCATCCCAATGTGACTGGAGGACGTCGTTTGCAGTTCTATACTCCATTCGGCCTCCTTATCTGTGGGTCGTTAATCAAAAAATGAGGGGTGATTTTGCACAAGTCAAGCTGCTCGGTCAAATTTTTGTTGACATGTTATAACCATCTCGTTCTAGGTACTAAATATAGCACATGCTGTACGTTCATACAGATGCCGCATCTCACGCTCCCACTCATCTAGAAACTTCTCCCAGTCGGTGGCGTAGGGGCCGCCAGCAAGCCCTGTTGATCCGATGCTCGCCTGAAGGAAGAGGTTTCTCCACGTTTGGGGTTTGTCGTGCTGCAGGAAGATATAGATGCCCGAATGGTGATGCTGTTTAGGCACGGCGTCACGTACGCTCCTGACGGTGAGCGGTGTGTGTCCGTAAAGAGTGTGTCGCTTTGCTTCTAAGCTTCGATGTGATTTGCGACCGCGAGAAGCTTTGATGCTTCTGGGTCACCAAGGTAGAGACTGGCAAGCGCCCATAGTGCTTTCGCCTAGCTTTTCCAAGCTTGGGGAATTAATCAGGGGGCATTCGGCTTCTTCGAAATTTCCATGGCCCGGGAAATGTTTGTGGCGTGCTGCCTTTGGCAGATAGGCTGTCGTGAATCGAGCCACGGCAAGCCAAGTCTCGACCCGTTGGGCCGACATCCCTCACGCCGCGCGCTCCGCTTGCTCGGGGCTCGCACACTATTTCGTAAAAGAGTGCCTATCCCATGCTTCACTCCATAACTGCCGCTCGCCATCAGGCTAAGTTTTCTCGTAATGCCTGTGCTTGGCTGATGGTCGATGGCGTCGGCGTAGAGCAATGGGTCGCGCACCATCTGAACTACGAGCTGGGAGCGATGCTAGGTCTCTCCCTGATTTGGTTACTTGATGAGGAGGAAGAGGCTCTGGCCAAACGCCGGTTCGCTCCTGGTGAGGATGGCACATCAACACTGGTGCCGCTTCTGGTCTGCGGGGATGACATGGATTTCGATTGCACCGTCCTCATGGTGGAGCAGGTCGTGGCAAATGGAGTCGTCACTTGGGCACGGTTTGGTCTGAGTGTTTCAGGCGGGCTTGAGGTCGGCGTACAGACGCGGTGGATGGTAGGCTGTAAGCCGGTATCATTTGCTGTTTTAGATTTTCAGCGAGCGCTGCATGACTTCGAAGCGATACTTGCAAGTCAGACGCCTGGCACTTGAGAGCACTTTTTACTCGCGCAGATCACTAGACGACCGATCATGATTGATTGAGCCTATAGCTTGAAACCGCAAAGAGCATAAGGAGTCAGCGATGTATCAAGCTGTCGTATTGAACCACACCGTCATTGATGTCAGAGACATCGTTGATGACCTTAACGATCACCACGTGGTGGTCTTAAATTCCGTCATGGATGATACAGCTAGCCAGCTCAGAAAACAGGCTGAGGCCGAGATAAAAAACTGGCGTGGCGAAGGCCCGTCCATCTACTTTTATCAGCCTCGTATCATGATTGACGGCGATCCCTGGTGGCTCTCAACATTCATGCATTCCACAAAACATCAGCTCAATTTCTTCGAAACCACAAAGCTCGTTCAACGGGCTATCGAGATTTGGATATCACGTGGTTCAGCTGAGCGCTTCCTGTACACCAACAGAGTCGCTCGACGACCGGTGGGATATCAGGCTGATGAAGCGCGTTAGGCTTCTTCGTCACGGGGAAAGCGCCGCTAATGCGGGCGAAGCCAGTACGGATCACACAACCATTCCTCTCACGCCGAGAGGGATCAAGCAGGCGAGCCTCCTAGCTCATTCCTTCGCCCATGCGCCTGATCTGATCATTGCATCGCCGTTTTCGCGGGCTCAGCTAACTGCGATGGCCACCGTAGCGGCCTTTCCCGGTATTACTGTTGAGACTTGACCGATCCAAGAGTTTACTTACCTCGAACCTGCTAGATGTGCAAACACGACTGTCGAACAACGCCGGGCCTGGGTCGACGCTTATTGGTCGAGGTCAGATCCTTCGTACGTGGATGGTGCCGGCGCCGAGTCGTTCCGGGACTTCATTCATCGAGCTCAGTCATTCCTGGATCGACTTGCAGTGCATCCTGCTCATGACATCGTAGTGTTTTCGCACGGGCAACTTCTCAACGCCGTCGCATGGCTGATCGCGCGCAACCCTCAGACAATCGATGGCCAGACAATGACCGAGTGTCGCGAGTACGAGATCACCAATCACGTACCTAACTGCTGTGGATACAAGCTAACCAAGCACCCAGGCGATGCTTTCTGGAAAATAACTTCAGATGACTCAACGCGTGCTGCTCAGAGCTCACCAGGCAGCTCGCTCATCCTAGGGAAGTAGCGTCATCCACCGGCGCCAGCGAGCTGCTCCTCTACGAACTCAATCGATGAGATAAGCTCGTGCCGCATCTCGTTGAGGACTGAATCGAGCGCAAAGTGCTTCCCTGACTCACGTAGCTCAGCGACGAGTTGCAGGAGCTCGCGTCCTTGCGGCAACGGCATCTGAATGTTGCAGTACACCGTGTCTTTGCCATCACGACTCATAAATCCTCCAGACTATTCATGCCAATCACTTTCCACGAATCTCTTGGCGGTACGTCGGAATCGTCATCACTCCGTGCCCTTCCGCGAAACCTGAGTTTATGCTGAGCGCGCCCCTGTCGGGGGCAGACTGTCGTAAACCGAGCCGCCATGGTGTCGCTGCGCTTCGGGCTTCCATCTTCACGTCTGCGCGCTCCGCTTGCCAGTTCATGTCATGAGACGCAATCGACGCCCTCTCTAGGAGCTCGGCGCAGCCTGCCTCCCTGCAGGATGGTATTCAAGTATTCTATCAAGGCCACGATACACCCGGTGCCCCTCACGAAGTCAGCCACATTGGTCGCCGGATCCACAACGGCCATAAATGATCAACTATAAGCAGGAAAAGTCGTAGACATGCCACTAAACCGCCGTGAACTAGGGCTCCGTTTTTCCGGCCGTATCTACGGGCCACGTTCGCTCGGATGCTTATTGAGTAGTGTGTTTATCGGTTCGGTTTTACTGGATAAACCCGACGTCCTAAGCTGGGTGTGGTTGGTGATGGCACTCAACCTTTTTGCGTGGCCAACACTTGCCCATAGGTGTGCGCGCCGCGCCGCTGATCCTTTCAAAACCGAACTGCGCAGCATTGCGATTGATGGCTTATACGCCGGGTTTTGGGTCGGACAAATGGCGGCAAACCTGCTTCCTTCAGCGCTTCTACTTTCAATGGTAACCATGAACGCGATGGCTGCTGGTGGATGGAGATTGGTGCGCACTAGCGTGGCGTTGCAGTGCATAGGGCTATTCATGACGCTAGCCCTGAACGGCTTCTACGTATCGCTCCCGAGCAGCACTCTGCAATTGGTTGCTTGCTTGCCGATGCTGATCATCTACCCGCTTATGGTTGCGCGCGTGAGCTACGGTCTTTCTGTTCAGCTTGCCGCGCATAAAACTGCGTTCAAGTTGATCAGCAAGCTCGATGGAATGACGAGGTTGCTGAACCATGCTGCATGGAAGGAAAAGCTAGATGAGGTCTTCCGGCGGTGCCGAAAAGGCGAGCTTTTGGCCAGTTTGGTGCTGATAGATATTGATGACTTCAAAAGCATCAATGACCGCTATGGCCACCTCGTAGGAGATGCCATTATCAGCGGGCTCGCAGATCTACTGCGGTCGGGGTTTGGGGAAAAAGGCATAGCAGGACGCTATGGTGGTGACGAGTTCTGCGTTCTGCTGATCGATGTAGGCGTCGATGAAGCTACCGAACATTTGAACGACATTCGTAAGCGATTCGCTAATTGGGCTGACGACGCTGTGCCCGTCCTGGCGGGATTAAGTATTGGCTTGGTACCTTATTCGACCAGTTATGCTAACCAGAGTGCTTGGCTCAAGGCCACAGATGAAGCTTTATATCAGGCAAAGCGAGACGGAAAGAACCGGCTCTGGGTACAAGAACTGCCGATCCAAATGCATGGCTGAAGACGCCGATTGCGCTTGATTACTGCGAAGAGTCCATCAGTCCTGATGGGCGACGATGGTCGTTTGGCTCGGGGATTGGTTTGGAACAGAACCTATCGCGATGCTCAGCGCTTGAGAACATCAGACTCTTGAGCACCTTCTGAAATCGCTTTAGAGCCATGGCCGGGCGGCCCTCTTCGAGGACGGCTGTCGTAGCCCTTGCCGAGTCTTGGCCCTGTGGGCTCCCATCCTACCGCCTGCGCGCTCCGCTTGCTTGTTAGCGCATTGACGCTTTTGAAGCTGTGGTATGCGTCTTGATAGGGAGTCCCTAGGAGTGCGAGAAAACATGGACTCGAAAGGGAATGCTCTCGTCGGAGCTTCCCTTTCTCCTCACTCAGCGGCGAAAGAGACGGTCTAGAATCAGCAAAGCAATCCCACCAATGGCCGCTGCAGCAACTGGTTTCTCTTTAACAAACGCAGTTACGCTGTCCATGGCATCCCCGTAGGCTTGGGTCAACTGACCAGAAGCTTGGCGACCAGTACCTTCCGCCTCCAGTTTCGAATCACCAAACAGTTTTCCGACTGCGCTCTGCGCTTTGCCGGTAACCTGTTCTACAACGCCTTCTACCTGTTCGCTCTTCATGATTGACCAAACCTTCGTGTGTGAGTGACCCAAGATCGACCTGGGATTGACGCAACGTGCGTTGAATTAGGGGCCAGGCGCTGCGATTAGTTCAGGGAGGATCAGCCTCTGGGTTCGCCGCATGACGCCTAAGCGGGCGTGTTGGCCCTTCCGGCTTCTATCCTCACCACTGGCGCGCTCCGCCTGCCAAGCTCGCCTAGCTACGCACCAAGTAAAGGGCGTTTAATGGTGCTAACGATTGCCTCTTGGCCTTAGAGTCAGCTGCCAGCAGGTCTGAGCTTAAAGCCAGCCAGTGAGCCAACGGAGATGTGATGGGAACCCTCGTTCGCCTAGACCTATCCACTCTTCATGAGCTGAACGCCATTGAACATCTCGCCAAAAAGCTTGGTACCGCGAGATTTCGCGTCCTAGCACTGCGACTCGCTTTTGATTTCCAGATCGACGCTGAAGAGTCCTATCAATCAATACCCGAACTTCGCGACAGCTCGGGCATTGGGATGCGCCATGCCCCGTTTGAGGTAATGCGAGAGTGCTGCGAAGGCTTCATTGATCGGGAACCGGAGCTACTACGGATTCTTTCGTACCGTTATCGCCACGAGAATCGCATCAACGTACCGCGTCCGTTTTGGCTCGATCTCGTGGATAAGGCCTACCTAGACGGCGCGACTCTTGAGGAGCCTCCGATTCGGATATCCGACGAGGCCGAGTACGTAAGCTTCGCTGCTAGGTGTGGTGACTTGGTGGCAAACAAGCAAGCACAGATTGACTTCGAATGTCTCCGTGAGCGCCAGCTGCGTGGCGTACCGACCGCTGTGGCCGTAGAAGAGTTGATCGCTAGCAGACGACGCCTAGACGCTTCTCGGGCGTAAGCTCAAAGCCGTGATCCGGCGCCGAGTGCGCTTCCAGATCACTTCATACCGGTGCCGTAGCATGGGGAGGTGGGTGTGACAGCAGCTCGTCGGACAAGCCGAACATTGAGACATTCTTGGTCAATTTCGACGGCACGGATGAGAGGAAAGCGCGACTGGCTAGCGAGGTGCTGCCCAGTTTTGGGGGAGTTACAGCCAATCTTCTTCGCGTAGGCACATGTGGCATCCCTCAAATTTGGTGATGTCTTTAAGCTAGCTGACAGGCCAGGCTAGGTCAATGGAACTGGGTGGAGGATTCCGGAAATCGAACAGGCCTAGCGTCTAGGTGCCAATGAGGCATTCGTTAGCGCAGCAGACTAAAATGGGGTTCCTTCCTCGGAATTGCGCCTGTTGCTGGCGAACAGCCATTTGTCCTCAAAGCGTTGCTGTCATTAGCCACAGGCCATGTTCAATCTTCTACCGTTCGGCCTAAGCGAAACGGCTGCCAGTGAATTTTTCCTAACAGTCGTGCTCTCTGAAGAAAGACTCAGAGGATCAAGCAATGGCTCACTCAGCGCATTACCGAATCGATTATCTGCTAAATGGCGCCTACAAAACGCTGGTCGTCAGCTCTCCTAAAATGGACTCTGCGGACGCTTGGCATTGGGCAGCGGTGGATGCTGGCTTCGCTCAGATTCCGAAGTACCGAAGCGATAAAATACCCAAGCTCACCAAGCCCCAAGTTGAACGCCACGGGATTGAAAACGTGCAATGGTCAGCCGCTTGATCGTAAGCTTAGGGGGCGTACTTGCACATGCTTGTAATATCGCTAACCCATTATCGCCAAGGTACGTCTATTGCCCACGCTGAAGGCAATTTATACTGACGCTACGCACTATCCATGGGCCTTGACACGCACCGGAGCCGACCACTATCTCCCCCCGATTTGGGTGGGCGGCATCTTAGGAGCTAGGCGCGACTTGTGACATTCTAAGACGTACATACAACTGGAAATTATGCCTACACGCCACGAGCCCACCCCTACGCACTCTGCGAATGTTTCAATGGCTCGCAACGAGCCTGCCGGGGGGATGCCAGATGAAGATCTGTCTAGGCGATTTAGATCTTTTGCGAAACTACTATCAGCTGCAGTATTCCTTATCGCAGCGGTGGTGCTTGCCGGGTACTGCTGGGGGCTTGAATCGGTCGTAATCCTCTATCCTGGGTTTGCGGGCATGGCGCCACTCACTGCGTTAGGGCTGATGGCTCTTTCTGTAGCCAATCTCTCGGTATCCAGGCACCCAGTAACTGTCTGGGTCTCGAGCAGCATCGGCTTGGGTATCGCCGCCAGCCTGCTGGCCAGTCACCTCATCGCAGGCAGCGACACCCTTAATCAGCCCTTAGTTCGTGTACTTTTTCCAAGCTACGCCGGGCCGACCGGCCTGACCTCCGTTGCTACTGGTATCTGTCTGGCTCTACTTGCGTGTGCACGGATGATGCGAGCGGTGGGTAGGCACAATTCGTCAGAGATAACCGCAGCCGGTGCGGTGATAGTCGCGGGATTGGGCTCGCTCGGCTATGCCTACGGCTGGCGGGACTTGTATTCGCTCTACCCATTTAAGACGATGGCAATACATACCGCGCTCTCGTTGCTGCTCCTCTCAACAGCAATGTTGCTGTCCCAAACCAAAGGCTGGATGTCAGTAGTAATTTCTAGCAGGCGACCGGGAGTGGTTGCGCGTCGGCAATTGGCACTGACTGCAACGCTTCCCGTCGTTGGCTGGGGTCTTATCTTCGCGGTCGACAAAGAGTTGGTAGGGCCCTCAGCGGCCATTGCTTTGGTTGTTGTACTTATGTTTTTGCCGCTTGTGACCTTGATCATACGCGACGGGGTGGTTCTGTCCCGATTAGACGAGGAGCAGCTTGCCAAGCAGCAACTCGAGCGGCGCCTACGCGCTGCACTTGAGGCGGAGCTTAAGGAAAAAAGCGCGGAGCTGGAGGACGAGTCCAGACAGAGAATCGATGCCGAAGCATCCATGTTTCGAGCTCAGCGGCTGGAAGCAATGGGGCGGCTCACGGGGGGGATTGCGCATGATTTTAACAATCTGCTGATGGCGATCTCCGGCAACCTCGAATTCATTCAGCGAAAACTTCCCCCTAATTCGAACGTGCACAAGAATGTCCAGCGCGCAGCTCAAGCAACCGATAAAGGGATAAAGCTCACCACGCAGCTGCTCGCATTTTCACGCACGCAACGGCTGAACGTTCAATCAGTTGAATTGGGTAAAGTCCTTCAAGAAGCACAGGATTTGCTCGGCAATGCTTTAGGCCCGAATATCGACGTTGAAGTAAGCCTGCCGAGCCAAGCCATATGGGTGTCCACCGACCCGTTACAGCTTGAACTGGCGGTCTTGAACCTGGCGCTGAACGCCCGTGATGCGATGCCCACCGGTGGCCAGTTCTCAGTCAGTGTCTCATCAGCTTTACCAAATTCGGAGCCCAGTCGAATGGTCACGATCCGCGTGGCCGATACTGGAACGGGGATGACCCCAGAAACTCTAGCGAAGGCTGGCGAGCCGTTTTTCACCACTAAGGAACACGGCAAGGGCACCGGTCTTGGGCTGGCCCAGGTATACGGGCTGTGCCGCCAATGCGGCGGGGATCTGCGGATCTCAAGCGAGCCAGGCAATGGCACGGTCGTCGAGATAATCCTGCCAAGCTCCACTCCAGTTGAAGTCCTCCGCAGCGAAGTGGGCCTTTCAGTAGGCGTGCGCGACGACCTGCCAGCCGATACGCCAATCTTGTTGGTGGACGATGACGAGTGCGTCCGAGGTGTACTGGCAGAGTCTCTGCGTTCAGCCGGTTATGTAGTCAGCGAGGCTCATAATGGATCATCAGGGCTTGAGCTGATTAGAGAGCAACACTATGCAGCGGCAGTCATCGACTTCCTGATGCCAGGAATGAATGGTGCTGAGATGGCTAGGCAAGCGAGGGAGATTCAGCCTGATCTACCCATCGTGTTCGTCAGCGGCTACTCAGACACGCTTGCGCTTGATGCTATTTTTGACGCCGTCGTGTTAAGGAAGCCGTTTGAGCTCGACACACTTCATGAAGCACTGGCCTCTATCCGCTGACAAGCTAGGATTGCATAACCGTACTGACGAAAGCAGAGCAGGACTAATGGATGCTAACCGTAGTGGTGGCCTTGCTAAGCTTTGATCAGCCCTCGCGGTGGGCGTCCCGAAATGGAAGACTTATGCCGAGCAAAGAAAGAGCATTCTCAATCCGCGATCTCATTATCGCTCTCATGCGCGATCAAAATATCCATTCCGGTTTCTGGGGTTTAACGGTTCATTTCGATGCGTCGGGCACATCCATCGCGAAGCCGAGCCAGCCCGAACTGAGTTTTCCAGGCTTGGCAGTGGGCGTAACCGGCGTGACTTTGGTACCTGCTAGCGCTAATGAACCTGGCAGCCTGGATGCGTCGATACATAACCCGGTAAAATCGCCCGCAGCCAGAAAGCTGTCTAAGCCGAGAGCGTCGAACGATGGTCTTTAGGTTTAGATGGCGAGATACGCTCTAAAGCGTAGTCCGGCAAAGGCGTCCATCACCCCAGCCATTTGCGGAGAATGCCATCGTAGACGCCGCTACGGCGGATGGCCTCAAGGCCTGAGCGGAACTTTTCGACGGTTTCCGTCGGCGTGTCTCTGCTGAATGCCATGCTTAAGCCTCCACGGCTGAGCTCAGGAAGCTCAAGCGAGCGGACAAGCAGCCTTTCCGGCTCCTCCCCGTTCTGCCGAGTGAGGTACAGCGCATTCAGTTCGTTCGAAATCCACAGTTCCACATGATCCACTTTGAGCTTGCGATAGTTCTGCTCGTACTTATTGCTCGACTGCAGTTCTTCACCAACGCGGAAACCATTGGATATGAGGTACTGCTCGCCCACATCTTGATGGACGGTGGCGATCTGGTGACCGCGAGCATCAGACAGTGAACTAAGTTTTACAGGCCGGTCAGCAAGCGAGTAGATGTACCAGTTGGTCGGAGCGATAGTACCAACCCATCGGAATAGCGGTTCACGCTCAGGCGTTCGGGCAATAGAATAAATGAGCACATTGCTTTCACGGAGCGCCAAATCGTATGCCCGAGCCCAAGGCATGGTTTGGATCGACGCGTCCAAACCAATCTCCTTAAGTACGGCTTGTACAACCTCTGTGCTCATGCCTGTAACCCGCCCGTCCTGTGTCATGTTGTAGGGGGGTAATTCCTCTGTAACGATACGCAGAGGTGTCTCCGCTGCAGCCAGAGCAGCAAACCCATGCGTAGTCATAAGCGTTAGGATGCGAAGCCATCGTAAGCAGATAAACAAATTCTCCCCCCTGCGCCCCAGATCTCGGCAGGCATTCTGGTTGTTGCCCAAGAATTATCGGCAGAGCCAGCGACGACGTTAATGTCATCCGTCGACGATGCGAGGCGTATTAATCGGCCTCGGCGTGACCTGCTTTCAGCCAAACGCCCACTTGGGGCAGCAGGTTCGAGCAGGTCGCTCATTTCACTGATCATCACCAACACGGCTACGCCCAGCGTTCAGCGTACGCAGTGTGGGTTATCACCATCAGGAGCTGAGGCGCTGATGCGCTGCAGTGCCTCAGTTTCCAGCTAAGTATCTTCAAGCCGGAATTGATCTCAGCCACGACTGACGCTGTCAGCGTTGTTTCAACCTCGGCGTTTGGACGCAGCGCGGTATGCTGCCTAGATCAACTTAACCTTTTCCCCGAGGATCTAATGGCGATAAACGAACACACTCGAAACATCGTTGTGATTGGTGCTTCAGCGGGAGGCGTCGAAGCGCTGCAATGCCTGTTTCGCTCACTACCACCAGACCTACCTGCGGTCTTTTTGGTTGTGCTGCACATTCCTCCATATACCCCTAGCTCGCTAAGCAGCGTTCTTTCCCGCGTAACGTCAATGCCGGTGCTTTCCGTCATCGAAGACCAAGCGCTGCAAGCTGCAACTGTTTACGTTGCCAGTGCTGACCACCATCTGGTAGTGGTCGATGGAGGATTACGGGTAACCCGGGGGCCCAAGGAGTGCCGGTCACGGCCTGCGATAGATGTGTTGTTTCGCTCTGCATCTGTCATCCACGAGGAGCGAGTCATCGGGGTAGTACTGTCTGGGGCACTGGACGACGGCACTGCAGGGCTCTGGGCAATCAAGGACAGAAACGGACTGGCGATGGTTCAGGATCCTTGCGAAGCGGGCCATAATTCTATGCCCAAGAGCGCCATCCAGCACGTTGCAGTCGACTTCATCGGTACGGTCAAAAACCTTGCAAGCGAAATCGCAAAGCAGGTTCAAATTCGGATTGACCCCAAAAAAGCGCATCCAGCTAATAAACGGCATTTGATCGAAAGCGGTATCAGCATCAACGGTAACGGCCTTGGTGCGGGCGTCATGGGACTTGGCAAGATTTCCAACTACACCTGCCCCGATTGTCACGGCGTGCTTGTGCAAATCAAGGAAGGATCAATCGTAAGGTTTCGATGCCATACGGGGCATGCATTCTCGGTCAAAGCACTCATCGCTGATGTGAATGGGGCCATCGACCAGGGCCTTTGGGATACGCTAAGGGCCGTTGAAGAGCGCATCATGCTCCTGCGGCAAATGGCGGGGTTAGCTGAAGATGACGGCAATCCCGACGACGCCGAGCGCTACCGAACGCAAGCTACCAGAGCTGAAGAGCGGCTGATCCCCTTGCGAGAGCTCGTGTTAGATCCAGAATTTTTCAAGCTTGAATGATACCGGCGCTCACATTCATCGGCGGTTGCGGCGCGCTCGATTGCCGCGATAAGCATATGCAGCTCCTTGCGCACAACGAGGGCATCTTGATGATTCAGTGGCTCACCGCCTCAATCCCGCGCAAAGGAACAATGTGTCAATGGCAAGCGGGGCAAATGGTCATCTACCAAACGTCAGGAGGGTCAGTCTTGCATCATCAACCCTCTCCATTTGCAGAAAAACAGCGGGCGACGCCTAGAGAAGCCTGGCGAGCTGATCGACGCGCTCTGACGAGGCTGCTTTGTAAAGAGTGCTCAAGTCCATTACCTGATTCCAAGTAATCCTCTTGGCATCCCGCCAATCTGCTACAGCACGTCGAGCCCTAGCTTCTGCCAGGAAGGTGGCGGTGACTGAGTCGGCACTCAGAATTTGAGCCATCAGGGAGTGGGCCTCTCCGACAACATCTTGGGAGAGGAGCAATCTGGAAATGTCGTTAGGGGACAAGCCGGATGAATTAAAAACGTCTCTACTGCCGAGAGGTTTGTTCATGAGGCTGAGTCCATACAAGGTATATTCAAAGATCTGGAGCCAACGGCGGCCATCGTTAACAAGTCTAGACGGTTATCGCTGGTACCACTTTTGTACCATTCGCTTTCAGGGCAGGGGGGGTCGGAGTGGAGGAATACGCCCGGCTGGCGTCATCCCAACAGTTCGCCGGAGGTTTTCTTGCCGACCAGCTTTGGCTGGCCGTTTCGCCTACCAAAAACGAAATCCGGGGCTTCGTTGCCCGCCACTACGGCCAGTAACGTCCAGCCCTTGTCCAGCAGGTCGTTGGCCCCCATAGCGCTACTGACCGTGATCACTTCAGCGACATCTCAAATTCCATGTGGTGGTGCTCCTTTGAGTGCATGGACTGCCGTGCCAGCATGGCCCGGCGGGGTACATCCAAAAGTGACGCACGCCGCGCATCAGCCCGCCAGCGGCACGCCGTCGGAGTCCACGTTCGGCTGCCAACCGTCTGCCGCATCATTTACGGCGATTACCAAGGCCTGAAATTGCGCCGCGTTGATGACGCCCAGGCGATGCGCATGCTCAATATAGTCGAGGGTCAGCGCGGCGTTGTGCTCCGCGAATGCATGGCTCACCCCGTGGCGGATCGATCCGATCAGTTCTTCGACGCGCTCAATTACGCTTTCGGGGGACATGGGCATGGCTCACAGCGTTCCTTCAGTCCGTCACATTAAAAAATTCTCCGTCGCACTCTATAGAGCACCTGCGTCGACTCTTTTCAGGTGGCCATTTTCAAGCTGGTCGGCGTCATGCCGAGGTCTGTCAGGTTTTGCCGAACGCGAACTATGCTATTAGCAACGGGGCCAAACGCAAAGAAAGCAGGTGGCCGCGTATGGGAGCTCCCGAACCGGGTCAGGTAGGGAAACCAACTTTTGTGGAACGCCATCTGGAACTGGCCGCCGAGGTGGAGCGATTGAATGGTCGATGCACCCCGCATTCATTTGATAGGGGCGAGCCTTTAAAAGCCCGCCACACTTTCCCCGAGCGGATGAACGGTAGGCCTACATGCGAGTCTCCGCCCCCGACGTCAGCCTTTTCCCATTAATCTGTTTCTTCGGTTCCATAGGATCCTGCTCAGCAGCAGTGTCCGGTTTGTTTCCCGGATCCCTTCGTAGCCTGCCCCAAGCGGCTTCGATAATTCATTTGATCGAGTCGGCGCGTATCAACAGGCATGATTGGGACGCTTATCTGACAACCCGGTAGAGGCCTTTGCCGATGCAGCGGGCGTTTGAAATCGATCAGGTGCCTCCGCATGGACAGGTAGCGCCGCTAGCTACGATTGGACATCGATTCGATAATGCGGCACTGCTCGATCACGCCGCCGTCGCAACAAGCTATCAAGCGCTCCAATTCAGCCTCCAAGCCTTGCAGGTCTCGGATACGCATTCGAACCTGCTCTAACTGCGCTTCGACTTTTGAGTCCACCCTGGCGCAGGAAGCGTCACGTTTATCGGCAAAACCCAACAGCTCTCGAACATCGTCAAGGCTGAAACCTAATGCGCGGCTACGGCGTATGAACTGAAGACGGTCGCGCTCCTCGTTCCTGTAGAAGCGATAGCCCGAGGCTGAACGCCCGGCGGACGGCAGCAGGCCGACCTGCTCGTAATAACGGATAGTCACCGCTTTGGTATCGGTCGCCTTCGCCAAGGCACCGACTGTGTATGTGGTCGAACTCATTTCGCTTGACCTTATAGTTGCTAGAACCTCAATTCTACGCGCCTTAGGCGATAAGCGAATCTGCGCGCGCTCAATGGAAAAGCGGACTGAATCCTATGGAAGCTCCCATAAAACAGCAACAATCCGGGGATTGGACACCCTTGTTCTGTGCCTGGTTGCTTGCCTTGGCATCGACAATCGCCGTGTTATTCGTGGGTGAAATCATGGGGCAATTGCCCTGTTTGCTCTGCTGGTTTCAACGAGCTTTCATGTTTCCGCTCGTTTTTATATTGGGTGTTGCCTGCTACTTGTCGGATATCGGTGTGTGGCGCTATGCACTGCCACTGGCAGTTATGGGCTGGCTTATCGCTCTGTATCACAACCTGCTTTATTTCGGACTGATCCCCGAAAGCATCAAACCTTGCGGGGCTGGCCCATCCTGCTCCGATGCCGGCATGACCATCTTGAGTGGTGTGCCGCTGCCACTGTTATCGCTGGGCGTGTTCACCCTGCTGATCATTCTTCTCGTTCTTGTCCGTCGGAGATTTACCGTATGAGCAGACGCGCCGTCGTTCTCTGCATCAGCCTGTTAGCCATCATCGGTTTTGCCGTCGCTGCCTTTTTCTACAACCGCGCCGCCACCGTGCCTCAGGCTACAGTACCTGTACCGCAAACAAGCGCCCTAATGCGGTTCAACTCACCAAGCTTCGGCCCGGCCAGCGCCCCGGTGACTATCGTAGAGTTTTTCGATCCATCCTGTGAAAGCTGTCGTGCCTTCTACCCCATTGTCAAAAAGATGATGTCTCAGCACCCCGGCGATGTTCGCCTGATACTGCGCTATGTGAAGCTTCACGTAGGATCAGAAGAAGCCATCCGGCTGCTTGAGGCCTCACGTAAGCAGGGTGTTTTTGTGCCCGTACTTGAAGCTGTCCTGGCGGCTCAACCGCAATGGCATGACGACGCAAAAGCATCAGCAGCGTGGGACGCAGCGGCACAAGCGGGCCTGGATGTGACTAAGGCGCGTCAGGACATGATGTCGTCGGAGATCACCGCCACGATAGAAAGAGATGCCGCCGATGCGAAAACCGTTGGGGTGAAGGGAACGCCGACATTTTTCGTTAACGGTAAGCCCCTGACGAACTTCGGCGCCCAACAGCTCTACGATCTGATTTGGAGCGAAATCAACGAGGCTCGTTAATCACCAAAGAGCGCGGAATAAAAAGCTGATCCAGTTCGACAATCCCCTTGACCCTATAGTGGCTATAGGGTGTTCACTCGTCACCATTAATTGTGGGGAGTGCCCTTATGAAAAGCTGCTGCGGTGATAAACCGACACCGATAAGTGATGGCGCCGTTGAAGTATTTGACCCGTCCGCACCGGCCGGCTGCTGCGCACCTGCCTCGACGACGTGTAATACAGTTACGCGCCAGTCGACCAGCAGTTGCTGCTCCGCTAAAACCCTGGACGTTAGCTCATCGTCCTCTACAGCAGAGGGCGGGGGTTGCTGCTCCGCCCGCTCCGACACCGGTGAACCGAGCTGCGCTGTCGTAGCTTCGCCATCTGCCTTGTACACCCTTGCCGAACCGAGCAAGCCTGCCGCCACGGTTGATAACGATCTCTTTACCGATGCTTGTTACCCGCCATCTGTTGCGCATAGCTCAGAAGTCAGAACCGAAAATTTGGCGGCCCTCAGCAGCGACGAAACGACTCGTTTGGACAGTTTCAGGATTGGAGAAATGTGCTGCCCTTCCGAGCAGACCATGATCGAGGGCAAGCTCGCGAAGATGAGCGGCATTCAAAAGCTTGAGTTCAACATGATGAACCGCACGATGGCTGTCTGGCACGATTTGCCCAACACCTTGGTTATCGAGGCAGCAGTATTATCGCTTGGCATGCACGCCGAGCCTTTACAAGCTGATGGTGGTGTAACTGATTCAGACACGTCAGAAGCCCTTCCCCAAGTGGAATCCCACAAAAGCACGTGGTGGCCGCTAGCGCTGTCCGGTGTCGCTGCCGTGGGTGCGGAAGTCCTGCACTTCACCAATGCCGCGCCTGAGTGGGTGGTAGCGGTCATCGCCTTGTTGGCCATCGCATTATGCGGGCCGACGACCTACAAGAAGGGTTTGATCTCGATCAGACACCTCAACCTGAACATCAACGCGCTGATGAGCATCGCGGTGACCGGTGCGGTGTTGATCGGGCAGTGGCCAGAAGCCGCGATGGTCATGTTTCTGTTCACTGTTGCAGAAATGGTTGAAGCGAAATCGCTGGATCGTGCACGCAATGCAATCAAAGGGCTGATGGACTTGACCCCGGGGCGCGCCACTGTGCGTCAATCCGACGGTGGTTGGCTCGAGGTCGATGTGAAAACCGTCGACATTGGCGCTTTGGTTCGTGTGCGGCCGGGTGAGCGTATTGGCCTGGACGGCAATGTCTCTTCCGGTAACTCGACCGTTAACCAAGCGCCCATCACGGGCGAGAGCCTGCCCATCGAGAAAGATATCGACGATCCCGTCTATGCCGGCTCAATTAACGAATCCGGCTCCTTTGAGTATCGAGTGACAGCGGAGGCCAACAATACGACGCTTGCCCGAATCATTCACGCGGTTGAAGAAGCTCAAAGTTCGCGAGCGCCTACCCAAAGGTTCGTTGATAAGTTCGCCAACATTTATACGCCAGGGGTGTTCTTTTTCGCCGTCGCAATTGCGGTATTCCCGCCATTGTTTATGGGCGGTTTGTGGACTGACTGGATCTATCGCGCCCTGGTGCTACTGGTGGTTGCTTGCCCATGTGCACTGGTCATTTCAACGCCGGTGTCGATCGTCAGCGGGCTGGCAGCAGCGGCCCGCAAAGGTATTTTGGTCAAGGGCGGCGTCTACCTGGAAATAGGCGCCAAGCTGACTTTCGTCGCGCTCGATAAAACCGGCACTATCACCCATGGGAAACCGGTTCAGACAGACTACGTTCCGGTAGCCGAAGACTCAGAGGTACATCCTCAGATTGTTGCCGCCAGCCTCGGTGCACGCTCGGATCACCCGGTATCACAGGCAATTGCCAAGTACGAAGGCTCGGACGCATCAACGTTCCTGCAAGTGGAGAGTTTCGAGGCCCTTCCCGGTCGCGGGGTTAAGGGGATGATTGAAGGCCAGCTCTTCTACCTGGGTAATCACCGACTGATCCAGGAATTGGGGCTCAGTACGTCGCAGTTGGACGACGCCCTGACTAGCCTGGAGCGCCAAGGCAAAACAGTCGTGGCCTTGACCAGCGTCAGTCAGGTTCTTGCGTTGTTTGCTGTGGCCGATACGGTCAAGGACTCAAGCCAGACAGCGATCAAAGAGCTGCACGCGTTGGGCATCAAAACCATGATGCTGACCGGCGACAACTCACACACTGCTGATGCAATTGCCAAACGAGTCGGAATAGATGAGGCTCGGGGAAACTTGCTGCCCGCTGACAAGTTCTCGGCGATTGGTGAGTTGCAGGATCGTAAGCACGTGGTAGGCATGGTCGGTGACGGGATAAACGATGCGCCTGCATTGGCCAAGTCTCAGATCGGATTCGCCATGGCCGCAGCCGGTACGGGAACCGCCATTGAAACGGCAGATGTTGCGTTAATGGATGATGACTTGCGCAAGATTCCGGCCTTTGTTCGCCTGTCGCGCCAAACTGCTGCGATTCTCAAGCAAAACATTGTCTTCGCCTTGGGCATCAAGGCCGTTTTCCTGGTGTTCACCCTGATGGGTCTAGCCACGATGTGGATGGCTGTGTTTGCAGACGTTGGAGTGAGCTTGCTTGTAGTGCTCAACGGGCTCCGATTGCTGAAGAAGTAGATTGCGAAGCGAGGTATGAGGGATGCTTTGCGTGACGCGATAACCCAAGCTGTTCACGAGGCCAGACAATGGGATATTAGCCTCCAACGGCTGGTTGGAGGCAACCTCATACCTTCCTGAGTCATGCAAAGTGATTTTGGCAGACGATTACCCAGATTCAGTATTTCACAGTGTTAGATCTGGAGACGCCTAGCATTAAGCTCTGCTGCCAACCGCCTTGGGCATATTCATCCCTCCCAGCAGACTGTCATACAGTCAGCTACTGGTTCGAAACCCATCTAACAAGAAGTGTTTTGAGATCGGATCATTCTTTGAAATCCGAATCGCTCTGCTTCAGCGCTGGCTCTAAAAGCCTTGCGCGGGTGAGATGCTCCAGCGCCTCGCTGAATCGCCCTTTGAATTCAAGCGACGCGGCCATGTCAAGATGCCATTGATAGGCGCTACGAATACTTGTGATCTGGCGCTTGCTACGACCATTCATCTATTTGGACTTCACGCTGTTCCTCATCAACCAATTATAAGTAGGCCATTTAAGCCTTTAAATACTCATATAGTTGAGTTAGTCATAAATGCACCATCCGAACGCATTTTGCTTTTCTATCTGCAGAGTTAAACAGATCTGGTTTTTCTATAAAAATCAAGCAGATAACGGCGACCAGTCAATAAACTTTAAAGGTCAACGCTATTGAGACGTCATTCTATCGGTTTATAGTCCTAAAAGCTTAGAAGTCAGGTACAGTTTGGCATTGCTCTGCCTGTGGAGTACCAAGTCAAGCATATGATCAAACTTAACCTTGGCCTCGCTCTGAAGTGGCTAGGCTTCGCCGCGATGTTATTCGTGGCGTCCTGCTCTACACAGCCCGGCTTGTCGCTTGTGGATTACGGATCCGTGACCGCTGCGCCGCCATCGTCAAAGCTCACCGGACTGTGGACTGGCCCTCATGCAGGCGGTAGCCTTTTTATAGAGGTGCTAGCGGATGGCGGACTAAATCTCTGCCTAAGTGCTCCGCCCTATTACCAGCAACTCGATGGGAAATACTTTGATCACGCCTTCTACCTCGAAGACGGCACCCGTATCGAGATAAAAATCGTAGGTCGGGAAAGACTAGCGATTTTCTCGCCACCGGGCCGACTGGCAGCCACGCTTACTGCAAGTGCAGATACCGCTGCCGCTTCCCGGTGTGTTATCTCCAGCCATGACGCAGCAACGAAGGTGGCCGGCCCTAGCCCTACCTGATCGCACCATGGGGACTGCAAGTCCCGTATAGCCCTTCTTATGTGGGACAAAGTGCAAGGGAAAACACGGCTTCAGTCTACCTTGGCAACGTTTTCAGCTGTCGGCAGGCATCCAAGCTAAACCTCGGCGCAAGGGAGAGCGCCTCAAGCATGATCCTCTGGCATTTGGATCGCAGGGGCGAACCTGTAACAGTTACGCCCCCCGCGCTTGGCGTTGTACATGGCTGCATCTGCGCTTGCCAATAGCTGCTCCGGTGTAATCAAAGCATGCGCAGGGCAGACGGCAACCCCAACGCTCGTGCCTATCCTGATCGTATGCCCTCGTAAGTGAAATGGCTGCGCGAGAGCCGTGCATATTTCGCCGGCTATACGGGAGCAAGTGTCATGTTCCTTTGCACCTGAAGCGATCAGGACGAACTCGTCGCCCCCTAGGCGGCACACGGTATCGTGCTGACGCACTTTCCGCCGAAGCCGCTCGGATACTTGGCACAGGAGTTCGTCACCTAAATCGTGACCATGCTCATCATTGACCCGCTTAAACCCATCGAGATCCAGGAAGAAGATCGAAAAGTCAGCGAGCCCGCGCTCGGCCAGCTCGACCGTGTGGGTGAGGTTTTCCATCAAAGCCGCACGGTTAGGCAAGCCCGTCAGATGGTCTAGCAGGGCCTTGTCAGTAAGCGTTTTCTCTTTGCGCTTTTGTTCCGTTACGTCTTGGGACATGACGAAAAACCCAACGACAACACCGTTTCGCACGTCGGGTATGTATGTAGCGCGCCAAATCCGACCATCATGTTCGTCATAGCGGATATCGTCTC
>Ga0265780_10003335_pt1 | contig 21175 bp, 17 predicted proteins | sample P1T30metagenome_FD_192432 | JGI IMG/M metagenome (GOLD analysis project Ga0265780, IMG submission 192432) | Plant litter microbial communities from East Loma Ridge, Irvine, California - P1 T30 | ecosystem: Environmental > Terrestrial > Plant litter > Unclassified | place: USA: California...
CGAAAAATCAAAATTCAGAAGATATACAGTCCGCGTAAATTCAGATAACGTGGTTAAAAGCTTCTTAAAAGTTGGAACCAGCCTGGCGTACTCGCAGATACAGCGCAGATCTATAGATCCTAACCAGGAATTTGGCGGGCTGCTGAACAATACAATTAACCTCGACCCGCTAACCCCGGTGTATGAGACTGATCCTGCCAGGGCTGCTACCTATAATGCCAATGCCGTCAGGAATTCAGCAGGGGTGTTATATGGTATCTCGCCATATGTAGCTCAGGAAATAGTGAACCCGCTGGCGAGGCTCCAGGTAACGAATGCAAATACCAGGGTCGACAAACTGGTAGCAAATTCATATGGCGAACTCGAAATAGTGAAAGGCCTGGTGCTGCGCTCCACTTTTGGCATAGACCTGGCTTTCGTTACAGACAATACCTATACGCCCTTGTTCTTCCTCAATTCATCGCAGCAGAACAGTACTTCTTCTACGTCAAAAGGCGTAAACAGGTATTACACCTGGCAGGCGGAACATGTACTTAATTATACTACTGAATTCGGAAAACATAACCTGGGAGCAACCCTTGGCACTACTCTGCGTAAGGAGAATCAGGAAAATGTATATGGCTCAAACTCCGGGCTGGTAGTGACCGATCCCAATATGGCTTATCTCAACCTTGCCGTAGACGCAGGCTCGGCAAAAGCTACCGGCGGAGCTTACGAAAGTGCCCTGTTCTCGCTCTTCGCCCGGGCAAACTACAGCTTTGCAGGTAAATATCTTGCCACTGCCACAATAAGAAGAGACGGGTCTTCACGATTCGGGGAAAACAATCCGTTCGGCTACTTTCCTGCCTTCTCCGCGGGCTGGATCTTTTCTGAAGAGGATTTTTTTCCGAAAGACCGCTTTTTCAGCTTCGGTAAACTCAGAGCATCCTGGGGGCAAAACGGTAACGACAATATCGGCAATTACCCCTGGGCATCAGTTATCGGAGTAGGTAGGGGTTATTCCTATTATAATGGTACTGCCAATGGTTACCAGAGCGGAGCCTCTCCAACCTATATATCTAATCCGGATATTAAATGGGAAACGTCAGAACAGACTGATATCGGTCTCGATCTCTCTTTTTTAAGAAACAGTTTATCGTTCTCGGCCGACTATTATATTAAGACCACAAAAGGCTGGCTGCTCGATGTTCCCATCCCTCTTTCGGTAGGGGTTCCGGCAGGTACTGCAAACGGCGGCTCTGTAAGAAATTCCGGACTTGAGCTGGCCCTTACCTATCAGCAAAAGCTGAATGACTTTAAGCTTTCCTTCGGCATTAACGGCAGCTTTAATAAAAATGAGGTCACCGAAATCAACAATGCCCAGAAGCGGCTTTCGGGTGCCGGCATATCTACTTATGGCGAAGTAGAGCGAAGCACTGTGGGGCAGCCCTTTTCATATTTTTACGGTTACAAAACATCCGGAATCTTCCAGAACCAGGCCGAGATCAACAGTTATACGGCAGGTAATGGCGGTAAAATACAGCCTGATGCCCTGCCCGGCGATGTCCGTTTTGCCGATCTGAACGGCAACGGGCAGATAGACCAGGACGACCGTACCATAATCGGCAACCCGACACCAAAAGTTACAGGAGGTATTACACTGGGCATTACCTTTAAAAACTTTGATCTGAACGGATTTTTTAATGCGGCATTCGGCAACCAGATCTTTAACGGAACCCGCAGGCAGGATCTTTCCACCTCCAATATGCAGTCGATTTACCTGAACCGCTGGACCGGAGAAGGAAGCACAAATGAATATCCGCGTTTTACATGGAACGACACCAACGGAAATTATACACGCATTTCTGATATGTACCTGGAAGATGGTGATTTTGTACGTCTGAAAACACTTCAGCTGGGATTTAATCTTGGTAACGGCGCCTTAACACGTTTACATCTGCAGAAGCTGAGGGTGTATGTTTCTGCCGACAATCTTTTTACCCTTACTGATTATACAGGTTTTGATCCTGAGATCGGCGCACGATCCAGCCTTGATATCGGAATAGACAGGGGTATTTATCCGCAGTCAAGAACATTCAGATTAGGTTTAAATGCAGCTTTTTAACAGGAAAATCATGAAAACAAGTATAATCGACCCTATAAAAATAACCCTGGCAGTCCTGCTTTCTGTATGTAGTTCAGGCTGTAAAGACTTCCTGGAGCTGAATCCGCTCGATAACCGGGTAGAACAGAATTTCTTCAAAACAGAAAATGATGCCAATGAAGCGCTCACCAGCGTTTACGATGCCCTGCAATGGCATACGGCAGCTGGCGGAGGTGGATTCAGCCCCGATCCTCTTTTATCAGACATTGCCTCAGACGACTCGTTTGCAGGCGGGGGAAGCCGCTCTGACGCCCCGGATATGATCGCCATAGACCAGCATAAGATATCTCCCGTGAACTCTCTCATCAGAACATACTGGTCTAATCACTATACCGGGATCTTCAGGGCAAACCTGCTGCTTCAGAAACTGCCGGGAATGAGTGCCGCAGATGATTTCAAAAAGAGGACAGCCGCGGAAGCTAAATTCCTGCGGGCGTTCTTCTACTTCGACCTGGTTAGATTCTACGAGAATATACCGCTTATACTCGCCCCACAAACCCCGGACGAATATTGTACCGCCCAGGCAAGTCCGGAACAGACGTACAATCAGATCGCTACAGATCTTGAAGAGGCCATTCAGGACCTTCCGGCTTTAACGCTGGCAGCCAACAAAGCTCACGCGACCAAATGGGCGGCGAAGGCACTACTGGCCAGGGTGTTTCTATTTTATCATGGCGTATATGGCAAAGACCTCGTTGCCGGCAGCAAAACTATTAATAGCCAGGCAGTACTGGCTCATCTCACCGATCTTATTAATACCAGCGGGCACGACCTGCTGGACAATTACGCCGATATCTTCAAAAAAGCAAGTGAATTCAGCGTAGAGTCAGTATGGGAAATATCCTATTCGAATGATAATCCATGGTGGGACTGGAATTATATCCAGGGGGGAGAAGGTAATATGCAGCCATTGCAGCAGGGTCCGCGTATTTCGGCCGATCCGAATTATACCAGCGGCTGGAGCTTTGCGCCCGTTACACAGTCGCTTGCCGACGCTTTTGAGACAGGCGACCCCAGACGCGATGCAACCATCCTCTTCGAGGAACCAGAACTTACCGGATCGGTAACAGAAGGTTATCAGCATACCGGTTATTACAGCCAGAAATATACCACTGTTAAAGAATATGCGCCTGCCCTGGGGCAGTATGAGCTGAACTGGGGTAACAACTATCGCTGTATCCGTTTCGCCGATGTGCTTTTAATGGCGGCAGAACTCGATCTAATGGCTGGCGGAACAAATGCCCAGACTTATTATAACAGGGTCAGAGACCGCGTCGATATGCCTGGAAAAACTGTTAGCCTGGATAATATATACCAGGAACGCAGGGTGGAACTTGCCCTGGAGGGCGTACGTTACTGGGATCTCCTGCGACGCGGACTCCAGGTTTCCGGCCAGGCAATAACGGTTCAGAATATAAGAGGCCCGCATTATACGGGAGACCAGGCAGATTATAACATTACCTTCAACACAGCAACAAAGGGCTTTTTTCCTATTCCGCAAAGCGAGGTCGACCTCTGCGCAGGAGTATTAAAGAAAAATGCAGGCTATTAATGACTAAAGATTTAAAAATGGAACGATATCTGAAAAACATAAAACTGCTTGTCCTGGTAATGTTTATCTGGGCAGGATGTAAAGTAGACGACCCTGAGCTCGGCCCCGCACCAACGGCAGATGAGGTTAAGTTCAGCGCTACGCCGGATAGTAATAATCCTAATATAATTCATTTCAAAAGCCAGGCTGGAAGCGTAACCCGGGCCGCGTGGGACCTCGGGAATGGCCAGACACCTGCCGGCGATACAGTAAGCGGCGCATTTGCCGTAGCCGGAGAATATACCGTAAAGCTAACCATATACAAGAGCGGAGGTTTTGCCTCTGCCTCTCAGACCATCCGTATAGCACAAACCAACCCGGCTATGCTGAACCGGGAAGACTATAACTTCCTCACCGGCGGCAGCACCGCCGTCAATGGAAAGACCTGGGTAATAGAAAAAGATTTCCCGGGCCATCTGGGAGTAGGGCCTTCGAGCGGAGATGGTTCAGATTCCCCGATATGGTACCAGGCAGGGCCGAACGAAAAAAAGGATCTCGGATTCTACGATGACGAGATGGTATTTAACCTGAATAACAATTTCGCGTATGCTTATATAAATCACGGAAGCTCTTTTGTTAACGGATCGAATGCGCCGGGTCTGGGTGGTGTAAAGGGTGATGATTATGCACTTAACTACACTCCGGCCACAAACCTTACCTGGCAGATAACTGAAGAGGGTGGTAAAAAATACCTGAGTATTTCCAACCAGGGCTTTGTAGCATATTATACCGGAAGTTCAAAATACCAGATCCTTGCTCTCTCTGAAAATGAGCTTTACCTCAGGGCCAATGACGCAGCCAACCCGGGCAACGCCTGGTATCTGAGGCTGGCACCCAAAGGATATATACGGCCGGTAGTTGCCAAGCCGCTCAAAGCATCCGATCTTTTTGACCAGTTTGAAGCCAATGGTAACATTACCTGGGTAGCAGAGAATATTGTATACAAAACCAATTTCGACAATCCCTTTCCAAAACCTGCCAATACGTCTCTCAAAGTAGCTTATTATGAAAAGCAGCAGGGCGATGGCGGTCAGTACGGCAATCTTCAGACTACCCTCGATTTCCGGCTGGACCTCTCCACGCGAAATAAATTCAGTATTAAAGTATTTATGCCCGGAGTTAACGACTATACCCTTGTTAAACAACAGGTCTCTGTTAAACTTCAGAATTCCCTGGAGGGCGGCAATGCCTGGCAAACCCAGAAAGAAGTAATACGACAGGTAAGTGTCGCTAACCAATGGGTTGAACTTGAGTTCGACTTCAGCGCATTCTCCTCTGAAGTAAAATATGATAAAATAGTTGTGCAGCTAGGAGGCGAAGGCCACCCCAACCCGGGTATATTCTATATTGATGATTTCAAGTTATTGTAACATGACTCACAAACATCCGATAAATTCAACGCAGCGCCTCCAGCCGGAGGCCCTGTATACTGTTCACAGCAGAGTGCCGTGCAGGAAACTCCGCATAACCCAATTAAATATGCTTTCAATCTTCTTGTTAAATTGTTTCCTGCTCCTTACTGCAGGAACCTCCTGTTCACAAAAAGAGGGACTCAAACCCCTGCCAGTTAATCCGGATACTGAAATACCGGGAATACCGCAAGACAAAAACTGGCAGTTTGAAACAAATCCAGTATGGGCCGACGAATTTAATATGAACGGGAAACCTGACGCTGCCAAATGGGGCTATGATATAGGAGGCAGCGGCTGGGGCAATAACGAGCTGCAGTATTATACAGATAACCTTTCGAACGCAGAAATATCAAACGGTATATTAAAGATCAGCGCGCTGAAAGAGCTTAAAGAAGGAAAAGAGTATACATCTGCCCGCCTGGTAACAAAAAATAAAGGCGATTTTTTATATGGAAGGATAGAGGCCAGGGCTAAACTTCCCTCCGGACGGGGAACCTGGCCTGCCATATGGATGTTACCCACCGATTTTGCATATGGAAACTGGCCCAGATCAGGCGAAATTGACATCATGGAACATGTAGGTTATGACCCGAATAATGTTCATTCAACAATACATACGGAAGCATACAATGGTGCAAGCGGAACACAGAAAGGAAATTCTAAAATGATCCCTACCGCTATGACAGCCTTTCATATTTACCGCATGGACTGGACTCCTTATGCCATAAGGGGATATATAGACGATCAGAAGATCTTTGAGTTTATAAACGACGGCAAAGGTGTCGCGTCATGGCCATTCGACAAAAGATTTCATATTCTGCTGAATGTGGCCGTCGGAGGTAATTGGGGAGGTGCGCAGGGTGTTGATCCGAATGTTTATCCTGCAGTGATGGAGGTAGATTATGTGAGAGTTTATAAGATGATTGATAAGTAACCGGCAACACCGGTTTACTTATCAACCTGTTTTGTTTACAGCAACGTAATCAGGGGTTTATATAATAAAACCCAACCTCATATCGCCCTGTCAAGGTGAACATACCCTCCGTCTACATAAGAGATCTGGCCGGTGGTATGGCTCGATGCAGAAGACAATAAAAAGACTGCGGTATTAGCGATTTCTTCTACCGTAGTCATCCTCCTGCCAAGCGGAATATTTGCAACGATGGCTTTCAACTTCTCTTCAGGATCGTCAACAGTTTTTATCCATCTCTCATAAAGAGGTGTCCAGCATTCGGCAACTACGATGGCATTTACCCTGATGTTATAAGGAAGCAATTCTACAGCCCATTCGCGGGTCAGTGCATTACGCCCGCCATTAGATGCTGCATAAGCAGAAGTACCTCCCTGGCCCGTATCTGCTGTTTTTGAACTGATATTCAGAATGCAGCCTTCCGAGCGGATAAGTTCAGGAAGAGCAAAGTGGGTCATGAGGTAATAATGGATCAGGTTTTTATGAAGGGAGCGCATGAACCGTTCATAATCACCGCTCTGAAGACCTACATTATCGTTCTCGCCTGCATTATTCACAATGCCGTCTATACGACCGAATTGTTTAACAACCTCTTTAATCGCCCCTTCACATGCATTAGGATCAGACAGATCGGCAACCACACTAAACGCCTTACCTCCCCCCTCTTCAATTTCTTTGACTGTTTTCAGAATCTCGGCTTCAGTACGACTGATAATTACTGCCACTGCCCCTTCCTCTGCAAGTTTTACAGCAATACCTTTACCTATACCTCTGGCTCCCCCCGTAACTATGATTACTTTGTCCTGAAGTTGTAAATCCATATTAATTTAGCTTATTGGTTAGAAAATCGGTAAATGCCCCTGCGGGCATCTGTCAGCCAGGATAGGCCTGTACCTTCTGCTCAGAGACACCCAGGCCGTCAATGCCAAGCTCTACCACATCTCCTGGTTTAAGGTAGACCGGAGGATTCATTCCCAGGCCGACACCGGATGGCGTACCTGTAGAAATTACATCCCCCGGAAGTAATGTCATAAACTGACTTATATATGAGATCAGGAATGGCACCTTAAATATCAGTGTGGAAGTATTGCCATCCTGCATCGTCTCTCCATTCACTTTAAGCCACAGACGAAGATTGTTTATATCTTCCAGTTCATCAGGCGTAGCCATGAAAGGCCCGAGAGGTGCGAACGTATCGCATCCTTTGCCCTTATCCCATGTACCGTTCCGTTCCAGTTGAAACTCACGTTCCGAAACATCGTTATGAAGCACATATCCTGCTATATAATCGTTAGCCTCAGACTCTTTCACATAAGACGCCTTTTTACCTATCACTACGGCCAGCTCAACTTCCCAATCTGTTTTTACTGAATTTTTAGGGATAATGATATTATCAAAAGGACCGGCAAGTGCTGTACTGCTCTTCATGAACAATACCGGCTCTGAAGGAAGTGCAGCCTTGGTTTCGGTAGCATGGTCGGCATAGTTCAACCCGACACATACAATTTTCGAAGGGCGGGCCACCGGACTGCCCAGACGCTCTCCTGACGGAATAACTTCCAGTTTTCCCTGGTTTTGTTCAACAAATTTACGAAGTTCGCCGACTCCTCCCGATTCAAAAAAGTACTCATTATAATCCTGGCCAAATGCAGAAGTATCATAGTTCACACCGTCAATCTGTACGCCTGTTTTTTCCCGGCCTTCCTGGCCAAATCTTATAAGTTTCATTCGTTCTTAATTATTAAGTTTAATAAATCCCCCGTCGATCGGATAGTCACAGCCCGTGATAAAACCGGCCTCGTCCGAACACAGGTATAATGCCAGCGAAGCTATTTCTTCAGGCTGTGCCATCCGCCCGATAGGCTGGCTTTTGGATAATCTTTCAAATTGGGCAGATTCATTACCGGGATAGTTTTTTGCAATAAACCCGTCTACAAAAGGCGTATGAACCCTTGCAGGCGAGATGCTGTTACAACGGATATTATCTTTGATATAGTCGCGCGCTACAGATAAAGACATGGCAAATATAGCTCCCTTGCTCATTGAATATGCGAAACGATCTGTGATGCCTACATGCGATGCAATGGAAGCCATGTTTAAGATTGCACCTTTGCCATTAACTTTCATCAACGGTATAGCAGCAAACAGGCAATTATAGGCTCCTTTGACGTTCACCTCATATATCCTGTCAAGATCTGCTTCCTGGGTATGTTCCAGGTTACCTACATGAGCTATCCCCGCATTGTTTACCAGGATATCGACCTTGCCTATCCCGTTAAATACATCCACAACGGCCCGCTGATCACTTACACTGGCTGTATGGACGAATCCCTTTCCTCCCGCCGTTTTTATTTCTTCGATTACATGCTGAGCAGCGTCTCCATTCAACTCGATGATATGCACTTCAGCTCCCTGTTTGGCAAACAGAAGGGAAATTGCCTTCCCGATGCCGCTGCCGCCGCCTGTTATAACGGCTACTTTGTTTTTTAAACTGAACATTCTTTATAATTATAATGAAACACCCCGCTTCCAGGGAATAAAATCGTCTTGTCCCAGCAATACAGCTTTCGGCTGTTTAAGGCCGCCGGCAACTTCTATAATGTAATCAAATATACGTTCTGCCGCTTCTGTTATGGTTTCTTGCCCATCAATAATAGTTCCGCAGTTAATATCGATAATATCCGGCATTTTATTGTACAGCTTTGAGTTGGTCGACAGCTTTACAACCGGGGCCACCGGATTACCGGTCGGGGTGCCAAGTCCGGTTGTAAATAATACGATGTTCGCCCCCGAAGCCACTTCTGCAGTAGTACTTTCTACATCACTTCCCGGTGTACACAAAAGGTTAAGACCTGGTTTGCTTACCTTTTCAGGATAATCCAGTACGTCTGTTACGGGTGATGTCCCTCCCTTTTTCGCTGCACCGGCAGATTTGATAGCATCAGTTATCAGTCCGTCTTTGATATTTCCAGGCGATGGGTTGGCATAAAACCCCGATCCGTCCGCTTCCGCCCGGGCATTGTACGTACGCATCAGATCCATAAATTTCAGGGCCAGCGTTTCATCTGTGCAGCGGTCGCTCATCTCCTGCTCCACTCCGCAGAGCTCCGGAAATTCCGCCAGGATTACACTTCCTCCCATGCTTACCAGCATATCAGATATGTAACCAAGGGCCGGATTGGCAGAAATTCCTGAAAATCCGTCCGAGCCCCCGCATTCGAGGCCTATGCATAATCTGGAGAGCGGCACCGGCTGCCTCTGCTGCCTGTTCGCATCCATCAGCCCGGCAAATGTCTGCTTCAGAGCTTCACGCATCAGGTTGCTTTCAGTACCCAGCTGCTGCTGTTCCAGTACATATAAGGGCTTACTGAATGATGGATCCCGCTTCAGTACTTCCTTTTGCAGGATGCTCGCCTGGGCGTGCTGACAGCCGAGGCTGAGTACAGTCGCTCCTGCAACATTTGGATGTGTTATATAACCTGCCAGTAATCCGCACAAGGCGTCAGAATCTGAACGGGTTCCCCCGCAGCCCATATCGTGATTCAGGAATTTGATGCCATCGATATTTTCGAACAGGCGGCCTGAAGATTCACCCTGTTTCGTCATCTGCAGATCGGCCTGAAGGATCGCTTCCACTGAACGCCCTGTCTTATATAAATCAATAAGATTATCTACTTCATTCTGATAGCCTCCTGTACGGCCATAACCGAGTTTGCTGTTAAGAGATTCTTTCAATACTTCCACATTACGGTTTTCACAGAAAACCAGCGGGATTACCAGCCAGTAATTGGCAGTGCCTGCTGAGCCGTCTGCCCGCTGATAACCCATAAAAGTCCGGCCCTCATATTTTGATACGTCAGGTTTTTCCCAGGCTGTTTTTCGGCTTCCCAGCTGGAAATCGTCCGAAGCATGCCTGATGTTATCTACCGTTAAGATCCCTCCGGCAGGTATTAATTCAGACGCCCGGCCCACCAGAACTCCATACATTATGATTTCATCGCCTTCATTAAGCTGCTGTATCGCAAATTTATGTTTGGCCGCAATATCATCTGCTAGAGCAAAAACGATCCCGTTAAACTGCAGGGGTGTCCCCTTCGCCATATCTTTCAGCGCTACAAGCACATTGTCTGCAGGATGTATCTGGATATAAGTTTGACTGTTAAATTCCGGCATAATCAAAATCTGTTAGTTTTATTAAAGACTTATATAGCTGAAAACTGCGCCGCACTATTCACCGGCCTATATTAATGTCTATAAATTGGTTCGCGAACCCGCTTTACAAATAAAGACGATATAACAAACTTAAAGTTTTATGCTTTTGTCCAATTATTAAGCGATTTTGTAATTTATTGATTTATATTTAAGGCATCTGGCTTTTTTGATTGAACTTTGCTAATATTGGTACCTTATGAAACCTCAGTTATTAAAGATTTCCACAGATCTGGTGTATTCGTTCAGTGCACGCAGGGATACCATGCCCGACGTAAATAACCGCTGGCATTATCATCCTGAGGTCGAAATAGTGTATTTCAAAAAAGGAAGCGGCACTCAGTTTATTGGCGACAGCATCAGTCAGTTCACAGCGGGCGACGTAGTACTCGTTGGTGCCAATCTTCCGCATTACTGGAAGTTCGACGACTGTTATTTCGGAAAACAGCCGGAAGAAAGCGTTGAAATAAGCGTTGTTCATTTTACGGAAACCTTCTGGGGAAATCAATTCCTTGATCTGCCGGAAAACAAACCTGTAAGGAAGACCCTCGAAAAGGCAAAACAAGGTATCCAGGTTACGGGCCAGCATCGTGAACCGATCGGACAGTTAATTGAAAAAATTATCCATGCGGAAGGTACACGCAAGATCCTGCTTTTAATGGAAGTATTACTCGCTATCGGGGAATGCCCTTATACCAGACAGCTTGCTTCTTTCAGCTTTCAGCATAATTTTCAGGAATCTGAGAAAGATCGTATTAACGCCATTTATAATTACTCCATAGCTAACTTAAGGCAGAAGATAAAACTCGAAGAAATTGCAGCGATAGCCAATATAAGCCCGAATTCCTTTTGTAAGTTTTTTAAATCCCGCAACAGGAAAACCTATTCCCGTTTCATCAATGAGATCAGGATCGGTCATGCCTGTAAATTACTTATAGAGAATAAGCTGAATGTTAAAGAGATTTGTTACGAAAGCGGCTTTTATAATTTCGCCAGCTTTCATAAGTACTTTAAGGAAATAACAGGAAAAAGCCCGCTGGGATTCCAGAAAACATTTCTCCCCGAGGAGATATAATTAATGGCTACCATCTGTAATTTTGACTCCGGAAACGGATTCGAACCGTTGTATAAGGATTTGCAGTCCCTAGCCTAACCCCTCAGCCATCCGGGCATATATTTTTGCCGGATCTCTTAACCCGGCAAAAACTTAAGATTATTATGCACTAACGCTGTTTTCAACGCTCGAGCTTCCGACTTTTGAAAAAGCCTGTTCAAGATCCGCCTTAATATCATCAATATGTTCAATACCAACTGAAATCCTTAATAAACCGGGGGTAACGCCTGCGGCCAGCTGCTCTTCTTCATTCATCTGCTGATGAGTGGTAGCAGAAGGCTGAATGATAAGACTTTTAGCGTCACCGACATTCGCCAGGTGACTTACCAGCGTAAGGCTGTCTACAAATTTTATAGCCTGTTCCTTGCCGCCTTTTATTTCAAATGAAAGCACCGAGCCAAAGCCGTTTTTAAGATATTTCTTTGCATTTGCATGATAGATACTGCTCTCCAGACCCGGATAATTTACCTTATCAACCTGAGGATGCTCTTCCAGCCATTTAGCCAGCTCAAGAGCATTGTCCACATGCCTTTGCACACGCAGTGACAATGTTTCAAGTCCCTGTATAAACAGGAATGAATTGAACGGAGAAACAGCCGGACCAAAATCCCGCAGTCCTTCTACCCTTGCCCTGATAATAAACTGAATATTACCAAATGGACCTCCTATACCAAACACATCGTTAAATATGAGCCCATGATAACCTTCGGATGGTTCTGTAAACTGCTTGAATTTCCCATTTCCCCAGTTATAGTTTCCTCCGTCTACGATAACACCGCCGATACTGGTGCCATGCCCGCCGATCCACTTAGTGGCCGATTCTACTACGATATGCGCCCCATGCTCCAGCGGACGGAAAAGATATCCGCCTGCCGCAAAAGTATTGTCGACGATCAGCGGCAGGTCGTACTTCTGTGATAACTGGGAGAACTTCTCAAAGTCAGGAATATTAAACCCGGGATTACCTATGGTTTCAAGGTACAGAGCCTTGGTATTTTCATCTATCAGCTCTTCGAAGCTCTGAGGATCGTCGCCTTTTGCAAAACGGGCTTCGATGCCCAGACGCTTAAAAGACACTTTAAACTGGTTGTAGGTACCTCCGTATAAAAAAGACGTGCTTACAAAATTATCTCCGCTCTCCAGGATATTGCTTAATGCGATGAATTGAGCAGCCTGCCCTGATCCTACTGCCAGCGCCGCAACACCACCTTCCAGCGCCGCAATACGCTTTTCGAACACATCCGTCGTTGGGTTCATGATGCGGGTGTAGATATTTCCAAATTCCTTCAACGCAAAGAGATTGGCCCCGTGCTCAGAATTCTTAAACACATAAGATGATGTCTGGTATAAAGGTACAGCTCTTGATCCGGTTGTAGGATCTACATCCTGTCCGGCATGGACTTGCAGCGTTTCAAATTTCAGGTTTGTTGTTGACATGGTTTATTTTTATTTATGATTAATTCCGGTATGATACTCTGAGCTAAGATACACTAATCACGTAAAAAAATAGAACAGCAGCCTTTCTTCAATGAAATGCTACTGTTCAGTGTTGTCCCGGTGGTATTATATCTTATTATATTATTCATAACTCATCTGCTCCGCTTTCGGTATTATGACGCAAATATATAATTAATCTATAAAAACTATAGACTATAAATTTAAATAATTATTACATTTGGACAAAGAGAAAGATTATGATTCAGCAACAACTTTCAATAGATCAACCGGGAGCTGTACTGCCCTTTGAAACATATAATGTCATCCTGCTTCATGGCCTGTTCGGCAAACTGAGCAACTGGAAACACGTTAGCGACGGACTTTCACAATTTCATAATATCCTCGTACCGGAACTTCCCCTGTTTGATATTTCTCTGACAGAAAGCCGCCTCGATAGTCTTGTCTCATTTTTGAAGAAATATATCGATTCAAGGAACCTGGAGAACGTAGTTCTCGTTGGTAATTCCCTGGGCGGACATATCGCATTATTATATGTACTGAGATATCCCGGGAAAATAAAGAAGCTTGTACTGACCGGAAGTTCCGGGCTTTACGAAAATTCATTTAATAATACCTTTCCAAGAGTTAAAGATTATAACTACATAAAAGAGCGGGTAAACTATACCTTTTATAACAAAAAGGTAGTTACGGAAAAATTATTGTCTGAGGTCTTTGAGACTGTCAGGAATCCGGCCAAGACCTTATCTATCATCAGCCTGGCCCGTGCCGCCCAGCGGCATAACCTCTCGACCTCGCTTTCGGAGATAAATATACCTGTACAGCTGATCTGGGGCTTACAGGATCAGATCACACCCCCATCAGTTGCTGTCAGGTTTAAAGAACTCATCCCTGGTGCCGAACTTCATTTTATTGACCAGTGCGGGCACGCGCCCATGATGGAACAACCGGCATTATTCAACAAATATCTTAACCAGTTTCTCATTAAGCAGTATGGAATCTAGATACGCAGCATTTGCCATTCCGGCGTTTTTTCTGTTTCTCAGCCTGGAATATATAACAACTGCACAAAAAAAGAGACCGCATATCTTCAGGTACGAAAGCTCCGTAGCTAACCTGAGTATCGGTTTGGCAGAACGTTTACTAAATCTGTTTATCTCATTGAGTTTTTACCAGCTGTTCTGCTGGATATACGAGAACTACGCAGTATTTAAGATCCCCGGCCACTGGCTGGTATGGGTCATCCTGCTGCTTGCAACCGATCTTGTATGGTACTGGTACCACCGCCTGGGGCACGAGATCAACCTGCTGTGGGGAGCGCATATTGTTCATCACCAGAGCGAAGAGTTCAACTACACCGTATCTGCGCGCATAACTACTTTTCAGGCTATCGCAAGGAATCTTTTCTGGTGTATCCTGCCCTTTGCGGGCTTCCATCCCGATATGGTGATGACCATACTTGTTATTCATGGAGCATATTCTTTTTTTACGCATACCCAGCTTATCGGCAAACTGGGGTGGCTTGAAAATATCCTGATCACCCCCTCGCTTCATGGCGTACATCATGCCTCGAATGAAAAGTATCTTAACAAAAACTATGGTGACCTGTTCGTATTCTGGGACAAACTTTTCGGAACCTTTACCCCTGAAGAAGAAAAGCCATCTTATGGCCTTACGCATCCGCTGAACAGTTACAGTTTTATGTGGCAGCACTTCCATTATTATATGGAAATGGCCGAAGCTTGTAAAAGGGTTAAAGGAATAAAAAATAAGCTGAAGATAATTTTCGGGAGCCCCGAAGATCTCGACCAGGATATCCGTCCTGCTCTGGAGAAGAAGTTTCTTCCACACAAACATCTCGTAAAACCGGGATTAAAATTCAGGGAGTATCTCAACCTCCAGATGATCGTTGTCAGTGTTTTATTATTCCTGGTAACTTTCTTTTTCGATCAGCTCGCCCCGGAAGATAAAGTTTTTTCGGTTTTATTCATTCTCATTACCCTGATAAACTGCGGTGCTCTGCTCGAACAGCGCAGATGGATCTATTACCTGGAAATACTCCGGCTGCTGCTGCTGGCAGGGTATTTCAGTATTTTGTTTGATACTTATAGCCTGTTAGTAATATCTGTGCTGGCACTGGCGATTCTTGCATTACCTTCAACCGGAAAAAAATGGTATCTGCGAACGGTTTATAATATGGAATGATGCATATAGAGTCTGGAATTTCTTCTGAAAGCTATTTCCCCTTAATTTTTTTCAGCAGAAGTTCCGGCTCGTTCGTAGTAATAAAATCCACTTTATGCTCCAGCATCCAATCCATATCATCAGCCTTATTAACCGTCCAAACATTAACCGTGAGATTCTTCTGATGCGCAGTGCTGATCCAATCCGCTTTGCTCTGCAGCACACCGAGGTGGTAATCCAACCCGTATAGACCATCTTCAGCCAGCTCCTCCGGAGATTTATCACCATTCAGATAAGCTATCCTGGCGTAGGGGTCAAGCTTTTTGAGCTCCAGGCATACGTCATAATCAAAACTGATATATTCAGTCCAGCCTTCAGCCTTCATATCCCTTATCAGGTTAAGCACTTTATGCGTAAGCGCAATAGAATATTGTTTTCCTAACTCAGAAGGTTTAATCTCAAGGATGAGCTTTGTTTTGTTCTGCTGCATTCCTTCTTTGATATACGCTTGCAGCGTAGGCAGATTCTCACCATTGGAGAGCTTCAGCTGAGCAAGCCGGGCTGCAGGTGTTCCGGCAATTGAAATCCCGTTTACATCCGGATCATGATGAATGAACAATTCTGAATCTGATGACATATGGACATCAAATTCAGATCCCTGACAACCTAGCTCAACAGCATGTTTCAATGAAGCAATTGAATTTTCTGAAGCACCCGTATTCTTCCAGGCTCCCCTGTGAGCTATAACCTTATTCCGGATAAACTGGTCATTAACTATCCGGAATGTATCTTTCAGCGTTCCCTGTGCCGTTTCCGCAGTGATCTCAACATCGTACCATTTCGCTGCAGTTTTATTATGTGGTTTTTTTACAAAAAGCTGGTTCCCTTTAAGCCCGAATACATCGGCGCCTATTCCGTTAACCTTAATATTACTGAGAGTCAATCCTTTCTCCCTGCATATAATGTTTCCCACCAGCTCCCTGCCTGCCGAATAGCTGTAATTACTTAATAACATTTCGCTCTCATGATTTTCACGGGCACAGAGGTATAAATACTGCTTTTAATTATTAACTTCATACTTATTCGTTCCTAAGCCGCAAAACTATCCGCTGCATTGTTAAGATAAAAATAAGCTTATGTTAATAATAAAACACCTCTGGCATCACCCGCCTCTTATCCTTTCCTGAACGAAACAGATACAGCTGATCAGCAAATCAAGGTCAATATTATTTTACAACATCAAAGCTGTAGGTAGCGCCCTTCCATACGGCTTCGTAATTAGCTCCGTTATGCTGTCCGGGTACCTTCTCAAAATCCTGCACTTCAATAACGTATTTCCCAGGCCATAAAGGAACAAATTCAATGCTGCCGCCGGCGCCTGTGGTAAGTTCTTTTGACCAGCCGGAAGGCGAGAATACAGAGATCGCCTTTTCAGATTTGCCCGCGCCTTTAAGCACAGCGTTAAGTTTGATCGTGCTATTTACTTTATAAGATGTTTTTAATTCAGGATAAACCTTAAGGTCATTGGTATTAGATGCAGGGTCGATACTGACGGCATTTCCAATCTTTACAACAGAGCTGGCCAGGAAACAGTATTTCGTAGTCCCGCCAAGCTCTTTTGCTTCATGGCTTACAACGAGAGTATAGGCACCATCTTTCTGCGGTACGAACTCCGCACTGAGAAAATTCGCACCAGCCACAGTTTTAAGCTGTGTTTTCTGCCCGTCGGGGCCTACCAGCCATAAACTCAGATCTTTGACATCCGAATACCACTTTGAAATTTCATCACGCTCGTTAGCTGCATATTCACCATAGAATACTTTTACGGCCTGCGCCTGTCCGGCTTTTCCGCTTGCATTCGCTTCGATCCATAAAGCATGCGCCATAAGCTGGCCTGCACTGCTTAACATCAATCCCAGAAATAAAATTATTTTCGTTCTCATATTTTGTTGTTTTTCTTGTTTTCACTGTTTCATAGCAAACCAGAGGCTTCCTGAACGGGATCTTCAGATGGTCGCCTTTGCCGATTAAGACTATACGGCGTTCAAAACTGCCTTATTTATCTTTAAAGAATATATTTCCGGCTCTGTATTTGTCATTTCTGACAAATACCTCTGTTTTACTCAGGCGCAAATATATATTATTTAGAATGGTTATAAACAATTGTCTGCTATTTTTAATCCCGAAAACGCCTGCAGATCAGATTTTATCTACAGCAAATAAGCTATTAAAACAATCACGGGCCAACAAATCGGCAATTAATATGTAATACTACATTATAATAATTACAAAAGATTCTGATGAAAGCGGCTGTTCTGGAGCATTATGGCTCACCTGGAGTATTTAAAATAAAAGAAGTTTCCGATCCCGAACTTAAACCGGGACAAATCCTGGTAAGGAACAGGGCATCATCGGTAAATCCGATCGATATACTGGTGAGACAGGGAAAGATGAAACTCATCACAGGACTAAGCGACGACCATCTCATAGGGAGCGATTTCAGCGGGACGGTTATCGAGAGTAAAAGCAGCCTCTTTAAAGTCAATGATGAAGTTTTCGGAGTGTTGAATGCCTTACGGGGCGGTGCTTATGCCGAATTGTTGGTTGCAGACGAAGAGAATGCGGCGCTGAAACCTTCCAATCTGAGTTTTACCGAAGCAGCATCCCTCCCCCTGGTATCATTAACAGCATTACAGGGCATGGTAGACGATGGCAAACTCGAAAAGGGCCATAAGGTACTGATACTCGGCTGTACAGGGGGAGTCGGAACAGCGGCAATACAGATAGCAAAGAGTTTTGAAACAAACGTTACAGGCACCTGCAGCGGAAAACATGTCGATTTTGCCCGGCTCTTAGGCTGCGACCGTGTATTCGACTATGAAAAGGAGCAGATTCCGGAAACTGAGAAATTCGATCTGATATTTGACGCAAGCGGAAATTATAGCTTTGATAAATTTGAACAAAATCTTTCTGACCAGGCGATATTTGTATCCACTCGCGGAGGAATTAATGATGTAACCGGATTAACCCGCGCAGCCATAGATCTTGTTCTCAAAAAACAAATGAAGATCGTACTCGAAAAACCCAATACCGCCGATCTGGATAAAATCAGGGAGCTTGCCGAATCCGGCCAGCTTAAGCCCTGCATCTCGAGAGTATTTTCAATTGAAAACCTCTCTGAAGCACACAGCTACCTGGAAAATGAAAGCTTTACCGGAAAAGTAGTTATTGAGATCGGCCTTATTAAAACCCCGCATGTCCACGGTACTATCGGAAAAAAAGAATTGGAATGGAACTATTCTTCCGGACTACTGATAGCCGGTACCGTTGCCGCTATGCGAAGCATGGCTGCACCAGTTGTGGCACGGAACATTGTTCTGAATACGCCCGACAGCCGGTTCAATTTCAGGCTGAGGCGTTTGCTCAGCAAACCGGGTACCCGGTTGCTTCTTAACACCCTGGCTATTTCTGAAATGCTTGGTGACAAAATGCCCTTTGCCGGCAAGAGAACCCACCCTCTTTCTCTAACTGTAAGAGCTCTTTCTGGTGCTGTAACCGCAGCCACCCATGCAAAAAGGGCGAGAAAGAATACCTGCTTAGCTGCCATAACCGGTGGGACGGCGGCTATCCTGGCAAGTTACAGCCTGTTTTACCTGCGCACCCGGCTTCCCGGAAAAAAAGTAATTCCCGGCATCGCTCTTGGTATTACAGAAGACATAATAATGTTGTATTTAGGGTATTTACTTTCAAAAAAATCACCTGACCCTAAATGATATAAAAAGGCCTGACTAAAACGGATTTAGTCAGGCCTCCGGTAATTTCGGTTCAACTATTATTTATATGCCGATATATGGCTGGTCTTAATGCTCAGTACGAAAGATTTACCAACGCTAATTTTTACGCTCTTATCCTGTAACATAGCTTTTATACTCTCATCATTTTTCAAAGCCTCATAAAGATCACGCGCAACAGCAGATCCGCTGATGTTATTGATCACTTTGCCATTCTCCAGCGCAATATTAAATGTATAACCGGATTTCCCACGGTCACCCGCTGATTCGAAATCTGTTATGTTCAATTTAAACTTCTGTTCTTCAACGAGGCTTTTCTTCAGATGCAAACGAATAACCGGAATATATTTGTTCCAGGTTGTCAAGTATTTTCTTTCTTCCATGTTCGGCTGTAAAGGTATAAAAAAGAATTAGCTATATCTTATTTCTTCTCCATCGGACCACGTTTGTATATGATAAGTCCATTAAGAAAATTACGAAGTATCTGGTCGCCGCAAGGCTTAAAGTTAGGATGATCCTCTTTCCTGAAGATAGCAGTGATCTCGGTTTTCGTTATACGAAAATTTGCCAGACTCAAAACCTCTATAATGTCATCATCGGTAAACTTTAAAGCAACCCGAAGCTTTTTCATGATATCATTATTACTCATGCTGTTCTAATCTTTTTAACTTGAAATTTCTATTTTAATTTTTTTATTCTTTAACTTCTCATTTTTCACGAGTTGCACGGTGCGCTCAGCAAGGCCGCGGTTTACTGCTGCGTAGGATGAATGATCGAGTACTTCAATTCTTCCTACGTCTTCTTTAGCGAGCCCGCCCTTCTTTAACAATAATCCGACAATATCTATTTTGTTTATTTTATCTTTTTTTCCGGAAGCTATATAAAGCGTTGTCCAGGGCGAAAGCGGAGGCAGTTCCGGATACTGCGGCAATTCTTCCTCTTCCGGCAGCTCTGGCAGATATACCGGCTTTTCATCCGGCGTTAATATCAGGTATGATGTACCCTTAGCGTACATGCGGGCAGTCCGTCCGTTACGATGTAAAAAAGCTTCCTCGTTATGCGGCAGCTGGTAATGTACTATATGTTCTATTTCCGGTATGTCAAGTCCGCGCGATGCCAGATCTGTAGTGATCAATAGCCGATGGCTTCCGTTTCTGAACTTCAGCAAGGCCCTTTCCCGGTCTTCCTGCTCCATCTTACCGTGAAACATGCCGTTCGGCAAGCCCCGTTCCCAGAGAAGATCACTGATACGCTCTACCGCCTCACGGTGATTGCAGAACACCAGCGAGGCCTTATCGCCGATCTTGCACATCAGGGCAAGCAAGGCATCCAGTTTGTCCTCGGCTTCAGTTATAACAACCTTGTATATAATATCCGGGGCGGCAGAAACACTTCCCAGATAATCGAGCGTAACCGGATTTTGTATTCCCGTAAAAGCGGGAATCTGTTCCATTCTGGTAGCGGAAGTGAGGATACGCTTTTTCAGAGCCGGCAGTTGCCTGATGATATACGCCATATCTTCCTGGAACCCGAATTCGAGCGCTTTATCAAACTCATCCAGTATCAGCGTGTGAACAGCTTCAGTACTGAAACTTTCCCGCCGCAAATGGTGCGTAATTCTACCGGGCGTACCAATTAATACTGCAGGAGGCTCAGACAGATTATTCCTTTCAATTTTCACTGAATGCCCGCCATAACAGCAGTTCACTTTAAATCCGCTGCTTATAGACCGAAAAACCTGTTCTATTTGCAAAGCCAGTTCCCGTGAAGGCACCACAATGAGAGCCTGAACTGTTTTAATATCAGAATCAAGCAGTTTGAGTAAAGGCAGCAGGAATCCAAGTGTCTTACCTGAACCCGTGGGAGATAACAGGATGATATTACTTTTCTCGGCCGCACTCAGCGCAGCCTGCTGCATCTCGTTCAGGGCATTTATTTTCAGATTCGCAAGCGCTTCTTTTATCATATTCTCTTTTGGACAGCTCAAAGGTAAACTAAAATAGCGGGGCTCAGCAGTATAGGTAATATTTAGTATACCTCTTAATCGTCCGCATTTACAATCAATGGTATACCAACATCCCTCCATAGTCAGCGTTTGTAAGGCGGATGCAGCCAAGCAGCGATTTTACTGCTCCTTAAAACATTTACCCCGAAATTACTTTATTACTACATGAGCATTTCAGATAAAGACTTCCGGGAAGCCTTCAAGCCACTGAAGATACCCGTACAATATAATCCGGATGATAGCGACGAAGACAAAGTAGTTTATGCCCTGGCACTCCTTGAACAAGCCACAGCAGAACAGG
>Ga0265780_10003336_pt1 | contig 21172 bp, 15 predicted proteins | sample P1T30metagenome_FD_192432 | JGI IMG/M metagenome (GOLD analysis project Ga0265780, IMG submission 192432) | Plant litter microbial communities from East Loma Ridge, Irvine, California - P1 T30 | ecosystem: Environmental > Terrestrial > Plant litter > Unclassified | place: USA: California...
CGGCGTCAACATCTTCGCCTTCCCACCAGTGGCCCTCGCGCATCCACCACCCTGGAAGCAAGCCGAAGATGATGCCGTCGCGGATGTTGTCGACTGTGGTCTCCATCATGATGAGTTTTCCGCCAGGGCGCAAGAGAGCGTAGAGATCGCGGAGACACTTCATGAGATCCGATGTGGTGTGAATCACGTTGCAGGCCATGATCACGTCGTAGCTGCCGAGCTCGAAGCCCTGGAGAGAGGGGTCGATCTCTAAATCCAGTTTGGCGAAGCGCATATGCTTCTCTGCGAATGCGAACTTCTCGCGAGCCTTCTCAAAGAAGCCGACTGAGATGTCGGTGTAGGCGTACTCACTGAAGCGCACCAACTGATCAGCCTGAAGACCTTCATCATCTACCAGAAACGGTAGCACTTTGGAGGTGGCACTGCCAGTTCCTGAGCCAACCTCGCAGATCCTGAGCTGAGGATTCGCGTGTGCAAGGATGTTCATATACGCGCCAGCCTTACGGTAGTGGCGCGAGTAGAAGTCGCAGTGGTAGAAATCTGTCACCATGTCAGTCTTTTTGTTTCTATCTCCACAGTATGTGTTATTGAACTTACCATTAGCAAGATTGCCTTCAAAGATAATCTGCAACGCATTGTCCGTTCCTGTCAATATCCCATAGAGATGTTCACCAGCCTTCTTCACAAGCTTCTGTGTCGGCTCGTCGTCCGCCTCACGCAAGACATCCTCGATGCTCAAGTGCTCCAGTCCCCGCGACGCCAATGTGTACTTCTCCCTATTTGCACGGACCTTGCGGAGGAAGTCCACGTACTTGGTCAGGTGGTTGTCAAACGTCACCGGCTCGCCATTCTCGATCTTATCCAGCGCTTGCTCGATGAAATACAGTGCAATAGCGTCCGCGCGGTCGACAGCCTCAGCGTCTTTGGGATCAGGTGAGAATTGCGGGTCGCGTGCGAAAACCGCCTTCAAGTATGTCTCTGTCTCAGCTTTGCTTAGCAGCGAGAGGTCGGGCTTGAAATCAATGCCGTACGAGAAACGACTTGCACCATCATCGTCACGCGTGCTGCTACCTGCACCGGCAATGACAGTTCCACGCTCACCCTTGGCAACCATGACAGGCTCGCCTGTCTCAGCAAGCAACGTGCTAGCATCCCACTCAAATTCTCTGAATGTGCGAGCCACTTCCTTCGTCGCCACATGAAGCAGCGGATTGCCAGGGAGTGCGAATAGCTTGTGCGACACCCACAGATCCTTGAGGTTACTGAACATGAGCGTTGGAATTGGCTCCCAACCACCCATACTCAGCGAGACAAAGCCCACGTGGAAAACTGAGTCAAACGTTGTGGGGTGAATCACACACGGGTCTTCGGTGGCATACGGCATACTCTTCGCATAATCTCGCAGTGCAAGAGTGCCAGTCGCACACCCATTGCGCGAGTACTTGATGTCTCGCAAGCCCTGGAAATACGGTCCATAATCGAATCCAGATTTTTTACTCAGATTTTCGTACAGCTGCGCACTTTGCACACTCAGCGTACATTGCTTCGCTGCGCTCGCGTGCTCTTCGCCCACAGCTTTTGCCCATCTAGTCTTGCGTGCAGTTGTCTCTGGAGAAGGCTCACTTTCCTCAAGCTCGACGCGAATGCTGCCGAATGCACACTCAATCCACTCATTTCCGCCGAGAGTGAAGACACGCCAATCATACACGCCTTGCGCGGCGTCTTTAGCAGTGTGCCGGCGCGGTTGGAGGTAGATCTTCGCCTCGGTGCCCTTCTCCGTCTCGTTCACGGGTATAGAGCGCATGAAGCGAATGTTTTCAAGTCTATACCCGCTGATGGCTGCGCTAGGCGGAAGCAGCTGACGCGCAGCTTCGATGGCCATTACGAGCATACCCGTGCCGGGGTAGAGCGGAGAGCCTTCGAGCGCATGGTCAACGATCCAAGGAGCTTCCGCGAGGCGTATCTTGTGATGCCAGGTGGGTTGAGCAGGGTTGAAGTCGTTTTCGCGTAGACCGAGAAGAGCGTGTCGCCGGAAGGGGCGCTGGGAGTAGAGGGCGCTGAGACGGGGTTCGTCCCAGTAGAGCTTGGCCCGGGAGAAGGGGTAGGCGGGAAGATCTGTTAGTCGCTTTGGCTTGGCTGTAGGCTTGAGAGTGGCTTGGTTGGGCAAGTTGAGGTCGATGGGGAGGCCAGCGCTCCAAAGAGCGCCGATGGTTTCGAGGAGGGTGCGGACGTCAGGCTGACGAGGGTTGAGCACAGCTGCGTACGACCATTTTTCCTCGCCTTCGCCTAGGTGCTTGAGAGTATCTTTGACGGGGCGTCGAAGAGCGGATTGAGGACCGATCTCGACGAAGAAATTGGAGACCTGCTTCTTTTCGCTTACCAGCGCTGTTACTGCGTCGGTGAACAGGACTGGGGAGAGCAGGTTCTTCACCCAGTAGCTCGGACTCGCAAGACCCTCTAGTGTGATGAAGCTGCCTTCGGTGGATGAGAAGAAGGCGACAGCACTTGGCTCCTTGCCTTCCCTTACCGGTGCGCGTATCCCAGCCAGTAAACGCTCATACTCCTCCGCGCCATCCCGCAACGCTTCGGAATGATAACCAATCTTCACAGGTAGCTTCCGTGCAAAGACCTCATCAGCATCCAGCGTGTCGAATAAGCGCGAGATAGCCACTGTGGGACCCGACAACGTGACGTTGACAGGACTGTTCTCGCAAGCGACAGTCACCGTTGGCTCGGCCTTCAGATATGTCTGGACAGCCTCTTTTCCCAAACCTACAGACATCATTGTCGTTGGCTCTCTCGGTGGGTCAGACGCCAGCTTATCGGCGACAATACCGCGGAAGTAGGCCACTCGCCACGCACTCTCGCGATCCAGTCCACCTGCACAATATGCAGCTGCAATTTCACCCGACGAATGGCCAACTACCGCACGGGGGATAATACCCCATGTGCGAAGTAGATCGACGAGCGCCACCTGAATAGCTGTACAGAGAGGTTGTGACAGCGCTGGCTTGGACACCTGACTCGTGTCCTCGTTCTTCTCGAGCTCCTCTAGCACAGACCAGGTGCTACCGAGAGTAGCAAGATACGCGTCGCAGACCTCAAGACTCTGACGAAAGACGGGATAATGCAGGAGACCGGTCGCCATACGGGCATACTGTGCGCCTTGCCCTGTAAACACGAAGGACAAGTCAGGGGCCGAGGAAGTACTGCTGAAGACGCTGGGCGAGACGATAGTGGTGAGATCGTCGGTGAGGGATGAGATGACGGCGAAAGACCTGAATTGGAGAAGAGATCTGTGGGAAGAGAGCGTGTGTGTTAGATCTGAGAGGAAGTTTGCGCTGTTCGTGACCTCTTTCAATGAGAGGAACGTCTGGAGGGCTTCTGCTTGGCGCATTGTGCCGTCACTATCTGCGGCCGAGAAGGGGATGATAGCGTAGGGGGTTGTGGATGGGAGGGTACCGTTGCCGTTTGTGTGGCCATTGGTTTGTCCGTTGGTATGTATGGACTCTCCAACGGATTGGTGCAAGCCTTGAAGGTCGTGGGTGCGCAGGTAGTTGTACGCGTCGTCGAGGATGACATGGGCATTGCTACCGCCGTAGCCGAAGGAGGAAACGGATGCCCGGCGGGTTTCCGTTGCTGGCCATGGGACTGCCTCTTTGGGGAACGCGAGCTGCAAATCTGCCACATCGATAGCAGGATTCGGCTTTTCGAACATGGCGATTGGCGGGATCATCGCGTTTTCCAACGCAAGAACGGCCTTGATGACACCAGCCATACCCGAAGCGCCTTCCAAATGACCGATGTTCGCTTTCACAGACCCCATATAAAGCGGCCTGTCCGCATTTCGACCATCGCGGAAAGCTTGCCCTACAGCAGCCGCCTCAATAGGATCACCGACTGGCGTACCAGTCCCATGAGCTTCAACGTAGTCGGTATCAGCAACATCCAGCCCTGCAACACGATACGTGTCCTGCAACAAATCTAGCTGGGCCTGCTGGCTCGGCTGTGTGATACTCGGTGTCCTCCCGTCTTGATTCGCACCAGTCGCCCTGATGACCGCCCTGACAACATCGCCATCCCTCAGTGCCGCATCCAGCGGCTTCAGCAAGACGAAGCCGAACCCCTCGCCCCTCGCGTAGCCATTCGCCTTGGCATCGAAACTATAGCTCTTTCCATCCACGCTCAGAAACCCGCCGTTACTGAGCGCAAGCGCCTGGCTCTCGGGTGTGATGAATGTGTTTGCGCCGCAGACAAGCGACATCTTGCTCTCTCCCGCAAGAATACTTTGCGCACCAAGATGCAGCGCGTACAACCCTGATGAACACGCCGTATCGACCGTCAAACTCGGCCCTGCGAGATCGAAGAAATGACTAATGCGATTACTCAGCATGGACGACCCATTTGCTGTGGCATGATACCGGGACTGCGCACTAAAGTCACGACCTGTTATTGTTTCGCCGTCACGTGAGAATGAAGCGCAGTAGACAGATGTGGGGGAGCGAGAGAGTGTTTCCATAGGTATTCCTGCGTTTTCGAATGTGCGGTAGGCGCCTTCGAGGAGGCCGCGTTGTTGCGGGTCGAGGACTGAAGCTTCAGCGTAGGACATATTGAAGAAGGGGGCGTCGAAACTGCGGGGATCTTCTTCCATGAAGTGCGCATGGCGGATGCGTAGGCTGTCTAGGCGGTTTGGGTCGGGGTGGTAGAATGCTGTTCGTTCAAGTTAGCTTATGTTCATTTTTACTTCCGTAGAGGAAATGGTTGTATACCATCTATGTTGAAGCGGTCGGCGGGGATCTCTTTGGATACATTTCGAGCGCTCATTATCAGTTCCCAAAAGGAGGAGGCGGATACGGCGTCGCCTGGGAACTTCATGTTCATGCCGATGATGGCTATGGGTGTTGTCTTATCGATAGTAGCCATGATTGCGGTAGTTGGTATGGTATTCAAGCTTAACGAATACAAGCTTTTCAACGTCCTGTAACCTTCTTGCCAAGCGCAGATGTTTCTAGGCTTAACGATAAAGTTCGTGGAAGATTACCTGGGATGGTCGCAAGTACAGTTCAAGTCTGGGAATTCGACATGTAGAAGCTCGATTCGTTGAAAAGACAGTGACCAAGCTTTGCTAAATACAACAGGCGTCTCGCCGAAAACCGCTTCCATCATGGTCATGACCCATGAGTACCTTCCTTGTCTCAAAGGACCAGAGTAGCTACAATGGTGTCAGGCACATTACCGTTTGTGGAGACGCTAATCCGGTCAGTACCGCATGCGATTGTACCCACCTCGGTGGCTGTTGAACCGGCCGGACTCTATGAACTGTGGCTAGGGCGTAATCCGGTGGCTAGGTATTACTCCGGTGGTTAGGCCATAGCTCGGTGGCTTTACGTATGATACGAGCACGATTCAGGGACCCTTTTGACCCACAAATGCAAACACCTCACCTTCGAGAGCTCACCGCTGCCACTAAAGTCCTCCAGAAAGTAACGTGTTCTGATGATGGATCACAAACAGTATCTCCGAATCTCAACACAACGCAGTCGACATGTCTTTGTGGGACCGAATCAACAGTCGCCTCACCTTCCAAAGCGGTATAGGCTTCATGTACCGCCAACTGTTCATGCACTCTCCGCCAATCGCAGCGGGAACCACTCTTGAAGGTCAAACAGCCATTATCACCGGCGCAAATACCGGCCTGGGGTTCGAGGCAGCGCGACAGCTCCTACAGCTAGATCTATCTAGGCTCATTCTGGCCGTCCGATCCCAGGCCAAAGGCGACGTTGCAGCAGAAGCCCTCCGCAGGGAGTTTACACGCGCTGAAGTCGAAGTCTGGATCCTAGATATGGAAGATCCCGAATCTGTCGCGGCGTTTGCCAGACTATGTCAGACTCTGGGTAGACTGGACATGGTCATTTTGAACGCCGGTGTGCAAAACAAGGACCATGTTGTCTCTCCCAAGACAGGCAAAGAGCAGACTTTCCAGGTCAACTATCTCTCGACTATCATGTTGGCGGTGCTTCTCCTGCCGATATTGAGAGCCAGAACCGGGTTGGTGGGAAAGCCGGCGAGACTCACAGTTGTAACGTCGACGACGGCATATTTTGCGGATTTCGACCAAGGAAAACCAATCTTGCCGCAGTTCGACGAGAAGTATGATGTTACGAAATGGTATGCGCGCGAGAAGTTGTTACAGATGATTTTTGTGAGGAGGCTGGCATCGCTTGTGAACTCCGATGAGGTGATTGTCAACACAGTTTGTCCTGGGCTGGTAGGAGAAACGGAGATCTGGCGTACATTGAACGCAAACGCTGTCATGAGGTATATGTTGATAGTGTACTTCGCTTTGTTTGGTAGAAGTTTGGCAGAAGGTGCCAGTACATATGTTCATGCTGTAGTGGTAGCAGGCCGAGAAAGCCATGGGGGCTTCTTGAGTGAGTGGGGAGTACGTCCGTAAGTCGAGAAACTGCAACGATGCACTCTGACTGAGGTTTTCGCTGACACTGTCGTAGTTATCCCGTTCTGATGTATTCGAAACGTGGTGACGATCTGGAAAAGAAGGTTCTGAGCGAGACCAGGCAGATTTTGGAATCCATGAACGTTTCGCACAGCGCAATGCAAGGCTTTTAGCTGGGGGGGTCAAATTAAACTGCCATATCGCAGTGCCAAAGATATTGACGTCATCAAAACGCAGGTAGCTCTTTCCGCATCAAGTCTTCTTATTGGTGAAGTTGTGCTGGTCGAAGATACCTTATGTAGCTACAATCTAGCCCGTAAAATAAATGGTAGCTGCGTTCGAAGAATTGAAGAAGGGAAATGTTGTTGTTCGCGACGCGACGCGACGTGACAGATGGCGGGACGAGATCAATGCCAAGCCCACGGAGCCTCGGCTCCAGCCTCCGAGGTTCCTGCCTCCCGCCTGCCCATGGGCAGAGAACACCTGAGCTTCATCATCAATGCAACCTCAGCTGTTCCCACACTACATCTTTACTCCGGATCTCATTTCTCTCGTCTGAGGATAAGCCTCACGTTCAAAGGCGGTTGCACGTAAGATGCGCGCACGCGTTGATCGTGCCATGGTTGTTCAAGCCACTCGCGGTCCACAAGCTCAATATCGTACTTCCACAGCAGCCGGGCCAATATCTGCTTTATCTCGGAATGTGCCAAGCTAGTCGCGAATTCTCAGTCAGCGAAATCTTTCGTATTGATACCGGGGACAGGACGTGGCGTACTTCTGACCGATACAGCTGCGTTTTCCTGTCGAGAAGGGCTGGAATGCCGCTCTCTTATCCGCTTCGAAGCGAGGATCTCCGAGCCAGCGCTCTGGGGCGAAAACTTCTGGTTCCGTGAAGTTGGCTGGGTTATGATACATTGCCCAGTGCCAAATGTCCACGCAGGTCTAGGTTTTCCCCATTGCAATCAGCGACGTGCTCAGAATTTCACAGAAGGATTTGCGGGAATGCTTTGGATACTTACCCCTCCGGGCAGAAAGTGCCCCCCGACGACCTCGCCATTGCGCTGAATCAGTCGTGGCACTGAGCCTACGGCAGCCGGATGAATACGCAAGGTCTCGTCTATGACAGCCGAGAGGTATCTGAGACGCTGCGCACTGAGGAGTGTGATCTGTTCTTCGCTATCGAAAGATGCGTCGATCTCTTTCCTCAGCTTAGCGAGCGTCTCAGGGTGGGTGCAGAGGAGATAAGTTGCCCCAGCAAGTCTGACTCAAGAGATGGTTAGTACATTGATACTTCCAAATAAATTGGACAAAAGAGGAAAGCTTCGTCATACGCAACTGCAGTTGTTTCGGACCCGGCTACGACGAAGATGCTCGCGTTATGGCAGATTGCCTCAAGGGAAAGGCCCTATCGCCCAGCCGTTAGATCCGTGAGCGGAATTGGGACCAAGACAGCATTGTGGATGCACTCACGCATTTTCCCTGAGTATTGTCGGATTTCATCTCTTCAATGAAGTCCGGCCGGCTGGGCTCCAAAGCTAAACGCTTCGCAACTTGAGTACGCATGAACAGATTATGCTTCGCAATGATCTTCTTGGCAAACATTCTAACAAACGGGCTTATCATCGCCTCCAACAACGGATACGCCCGCCGGAAGTGTGCCATGTCATGTTGCGCAACGAAGAACTCCAATATTGTCGCAACCCATGGATGAAAGTCCCTCCGCTCCATATTCGCAAAAGACTCGCCGAAGCTGAGATCGCCAATGACATCAAATGAGAAGAAGTTGAACCACTTGGCCAGATCCAGGGATCGACCTTCGGCGCAGTGCTCTCCAAAACAGCTGAAGAGTTGGTCGACATGGTGGCGGATGATACGCTCCTGGCGCTGTATGCCTTGCCCGGAGAACGCGGGCGCTAGCAGACGACGTTGATATGTGTGAGATTCTGTGTCGGCCCCGATGATACCTGAGGCGACTTCGGCTACGAAGCCTGGGTGCTTGAGGTTCTCTGGCTGACTGGGCTTACGATGCCCGTACACTTCTTTCCATGCTGTTGCGTGGAGGCATGACACTGAGTCTGGGCTTGTGCGGACAACGTCGCCGTACCTCCTGTGCAATGCCAGGATCTGTTTGTGTGGCGTGCTCGACCATGACATCAACAGGAGTGGGAGTGGCGATACAGACCACAGGAAAGGTCCGGGCACTTTCCTAAGTGGGTTAAAGTAGAGATTGTATATGACGGACCATACGGTATGCCCAAAGACCTGTAGCGTACGTCAGTTGAGGTATCTTACGTGTCATTTGTCCGGGGTTAATACGGCGCATAGGGCTACTTCTAACAATACCCAGATTGAGAGGAGCTCCTGATGCTCCGTGAGGGCATCAATAGGCCATGTCCTTGCGGAGCCCATTGTGCGCGCAATGAAGAAAGCTTGATATCAACGCTCTTTGGCAGTGTATACGAATACAAAATACGGGTTGTGTCAGCATCCCATGCACTGGAGAAGATGATTGCCGAGGTTGACAGCTCAACACGTGCAGTTGCGAAGTCAACTATAGAAGACGATTGCACCGGCCCTTACATTGCATGCCGTCTCAATCCTTCCCATAGCGGCTAAGTCGTGGTCTCCAGCCAGGATCATGCATCTGCGGCGGAGTAGTGCAATGCTCCCACCCACGCTCCGTGGGCCCTTCGACTCATTGCCGACTACAGATATCCGGTCGCCGTTGTTGCACGTCAGCCAGCACCTAAGGTACCCACAGAGGAGCCGACGCGGCCGACGGACGAGTTGGTCACAGAATCCAGATCAACCATGGCGGTGTGAGGCTAAGGCCGAGGAACGTTCCGACAACAGCAACTAGCAGTTTGAGTACGATGATACACGCTCGGTAGATTTCTAGTTGCATTCTACGGCTAGAGTGACAGAGGCGTAGGGAACGGCCCGAGCATGTCTGCAGTTTGCACTAGTACGCTTTGGGATTTCGGTCTCTGTGCGCACGGACGCGACACCCTCCAGCTAGATCGGCGGTGGCTGGGGTACCATCTCAACCACCGCCGACTCCGTCTTTCCATGCCTCACCACCGACGCGATCATCAGCCCCGCCTTCGCAGCAAGCTCGGCAAACGCCTTTTCACTGCGCACCTTCCCGCCGATGTTTAAGATGAACATGTCGACCGTGCTAGTGTATACACTAGGCTGTTCAGGGCGCAGATACTCAGCAATCAACACGCGCGAGTCGTCCGCGCAAGCCGCGCGCACGTTCTTTAGAATCTGAAGAGCTTCGTGATCGGACCAGTCGTTCAGGACGCGACGTATGTAATACACGAGAGCACCTAGAGTGGTCCGTCAGCTTGTTTCATGGCGCAAGTATCGTGTATCCTGAGAGGATAGAACTCGATTTCCGTACCTTTGGTGGGCTGTTCTCCAAAGATGCTGTGCCCAATCTTCTTCACCGGACCCAAAACAGCAGAATCTTTGTGCTCTTCCTCCGCCTCAGCGATGACATGCGGCTGATCCTGCAGGACACACCTGGCGGCAGGAATGGCAGGCGTCTCCTCCAAGATAGCCTTCAACGCCTGACCTTTCCCTCCCGCAACATCAACGATCAGCTCCCTCTCCGAACCGACATTTCCTGCGGCAAATGCAGCTACCCAGCCAAAATCATACACCCCCGTAACAGGAATATCACCGTCAATGGCCATCGCCCCATTCATCCTTGTGGCCAACCCCGGGATCGCCGCCATGATTTCATACGCTGTCTTATCGGGCATGCCCAGCGCAAATCCTCCCGGCGAACGATTCGATCTAGCCGGCTCAGCGAGCCCGTTCGCCTCGAAGTAGTCTGTCCACCGCGTCGTTGGCCCCATAAAGAAGTCGAAGAGGTACGAATAGAATTGCGCGACGCGGGGGTCAGTGAATGCTTTTGACGCCGGTGTATGCGCCACACGGCCAGGTTCCGGGCTAGTCAGCATGCCAATAGCGAGAAAGAAGGCCGTGAAGCGCTCCAGAAGTTTGTACTCTATGCTCAGTTTTTCCGTAAGGTCTTTGAGAGAGATTCCCTCTTCTGGAATGGCGTCGAAGATGCCGTGCTCAACGAAGACGCGCAATACGCCCATCTCCGCCATGGATGTGAAGTATTTGCCGATTGGCGTCTCGGCCAGAGAGAATTCGGCAGCCATGTTTGGGTACTGGATGAATGAGAGGCAACACTGAACGGAACGCGATGGTTGGTCACCAGAATCCACGATTGTGCGAAGACGTCGAATAAAGCTACAGAGCCAAGAGATCGTGCACGATAAGCAAGAGTCCTGGTCCTGCGAATTAGGTTTGTGTGGAATGCCTGTACTGGTAACGCCTCATTCCCGTCATGCGAGTGACCGCACTCGACATTACAGTAGCCCAGCTAGGTTTCCTGGTATCGTACCAAAATGAAACACGAATCAGAAGCCCACGAGATTAGCCATAGGAATTCTACCGAGCTCTCGACTAGACATGGGCCCATGCCCCAAGCAGCCGAAAAGGCCCTTCTTCGTACCGGCAGTACCCGTTCTAGCTCGATTCACCGCAACAAGTCTCCCACGTGTTCTCGACACGTATCAGAACTCCTGCATGCAGTTGTATGTACCTGGGAAGAATTGTAGCGGTCTAGAGGGTTGAGACGCAACCAATGTCACTTGGTAGTATTCCGTCCGACTGGTACCGCCTTCACGACAAATTTGGCATAAGAAAGAAACTGGAAATACTGGAACGTCAACCTGGCGTCCATGCTTCAATACACGTTTTAATCGAGTGTTGACATCTAGTACGCGATCATCGAACTACTGGTGACAGCACTCGTTTTCCCAAACGCGTCTCTCACAAGCTCCTGTACCCAGTTCGGCAACCCTTTCAACCATGAGATAGGCGCCGCGATACTAGGAATGAACAACTGAGCACCACGCCTGCTAATGATCTGCATCACTATGACCTCAGCAACTTCCTCTGGCATCAACATCTTCTCGAGAATCTTTGGGTCTTGGCCACTTCTCAAGATCATCTCCTCAATCAGGGGCGTGCGGACCCAACTCGGATGCGCAATCGTAGTCTTGACACCCGAAGCTTTGTACCAGATTTTAAGCTCGCTCGTAAGACCCTCATGGAACGCCAAAGCCGCGGTCTTGGTTGCCACATAGTCCGCGTTAGCCGAGTTCGTCAGGAACGAGTTGACGCTCGCGACTGTTACGATATGGCCTTTGTTCTTTGCGACCATGTCCGGCACAAACTGTTGAACTAGCCGCCAGTGGGAAAGAATGTTCGTGTCGAAGATACGACTGAGGAACTCGCTCGGCGTTTTCAAAATGGTGTGAGAACCCGTGATGCCGGCGTTGTTGACGAGAATTGAGGGACTGCCAAGGTCTTTGCGAATCTTCTCGGCTGTTTTTGCTATCGATTCAGGGCTGGAGATGTCGCACCGGAAGTATGTCGACAAGTTGTTCGATGCGGATATCTTGGGCGCATCCTGCACGTCCAGCACTGCCACGCGAATTCCATGAGAAGTGAGAGATTCTGCGATGGCTTTGCCAATTCCACTGCATCCTCCAGTGACCACTGCGATCTCAGTAGGCCAGTTCCAGCCACGACCGGCATATATTTGCCAGTTATTTGTTGCCCACGCGTTCAGAGCTGCATTGGTCTTCCTGACTATACCGATAGCAGCTAGAAACCCCAGTACGCGGAGCAAGTTGTATTCATCGACGATATGCGAAAGAGATGTTGCTTCCAAGGCGCAACTCCATGTCTTCTCTGGGGCGTATAGCAATAAGCCAAAAAGAGGGCCGGTAACGATGGGCTCGAAGGCGCATTTGGCAATGAGAGCTAGCCCTCTGAGGGGGGAGTCGCCCAGTGCAGCCATGGATGGCTCAGCAGTTGTTCCGGGAGATAGAGATGGTTACCAGAATACTGACATCCTCGACCATTCGGAGCTAGAGTGTTACAACCTGAGCCGGAGGCTAGTACAAAAGTACTGTGGCTAGGACACGATTCACTGGCTTCATGGAGCTTGCCGTTGCACGGCAGAAAGCTTACCGCAACGTTTATGTATAGCCCTATCCGAAGTCGTTCCGTTAGCTCCATCCGCAGTACCCCCAGATCAGCCTATCCGAAGTCATGCCGATCCGACGTCACCCCGAATCGACGCACCTGGAGCCCACCCAAGCGGCTTCATCTCTGATCTAGCCATGGTGAACGATTTTGACTAATCCATAACCCACTTGGAGCCTCAGTACCTTGTTGATCGTGGTCCAATCCGTTGGTTCCCTCCAAGTTCCTAGCGAGTCTAGCGCTGGAGTCGAACTAGATGAGCACATACATCGTGTGCCGGTCCTTGCACACCTAGAGGAAGACGTTGCATCCTATATTCATCAAGACTTTCATCTGGCCAGTAACCAACCACGAAGATGGGCGTTCTAACTACTATAGAGGACGATATCTCAAAGTTGCTGTTGTACGGCGCAGTGACGATTGTCTTCCTTATTATTCTAGCCTCAAAACTGAAAGATGGAAACAAGACGAGATCCTCAATTCCGCATGCTCCTCGCCTCCCGTACAAACTACCCTTTGGTTAGCAGTTTTCGCGTCACTTGGATATGACGGTGAGACTGACCACCTCATGAACCACAGGACTAGACATGGCATGGAACCTAATAACGCGCCTTCACTCCAACACCTTCGTCGAATACATCTGCGACGAAGTCCTCTCTATACCGGGCCGCACAGTCGAAATGAACCTACTAGGCAGCGACATTTTCATTACCGACCGAGCCGAGAACATCAAGGCCATCCAGGCAGATCAGTTTACGGACTTCGCGAAAGGCCAGACGCCACATGATGTGTTTAGCAGTATCTTGGGGGACTCAGTGTTTACCACGGACGGGCCTTTGTGGAGGACGAGTAGGGAGCAATTGGAGCCGCACGTGTCGAGAGTGCGCCCGGATGATATTCCTACCGCTGAAGTCCACATGCAGAAGCTTTTGAGATTGATCGAGAACTCACCAGAAAGGGTGGATGTGTACGACATGGTCGACAGGTTCCAACTCGACCTAGTCTCCCAAGTCTTTCTCGGCGAATCCACAAACTCCCTCTCCGCAGACGAGCAGCCCTTTCGCAAAGCCATGGAAGAACTCCTTACGTTCAATACGAATCGTCTCCTTTTCGGACGTCTCGCAAACCTCTTTCCCGACTGGCTCTTTGCACCAAGAGCATACCGCGATCTAACACACTACATCGACGATCTGATCGAAAAGACACTAGCCCTCCCAGTCAACAACCAAACCGACGTGAAAACAGAAAAGGAGTTCAACTTAGTCGAAGATCTTGTCTCTACGCATCCAAACGATCGTTATTTCATCCGCGGTCAGCTCATTGCCGTCCTGATGGCATCCAAAGACCCTGGTGCTATTTTGACGACTTGGACGATATACCACCTCGCCCGCGACCCAGTGTTGTGGAAGAAACTACAGAGAGAGGTGGAAGAGCAGTAAGTGCATCATCTGTTTCCACGGCAGCATGAAAGACAGGGACATACCACTAACCGACCTCGTTTCCACAGCATCGGTCTGGACACCCTTCCCACGACCTCCCAACTCCGCAAACTCGACCTCCTCGCCAACACCGTCAAAGAATCGATGCGCATGTACCACCCCCTCGGTCTCAATATCCGCGAAGCCCGCACTGACGCCATCCTACCCGTCGGCGGCGGTCTAGAAGGCAAAGAACCTATTTCCGTTGCGAAAGGCCAGATCATCGTATACTCAGTCGCAGGCCTACAACGCAACCCCACTTTATACGGCCCCACGGCACACATCTGGGACCCATCGCGCTGGGAGTCCTGGTCACCTAAATATGGAACTTACTTGCCCTTTAGCATTGGCCCGAGACAGTGTCCTGGGAGAGTGTTCGGCAGGTTTCAGATTCAGTATGTGCTCGTTCGGTTGCTGCAGGAGTTCGAGGGGATAGAGTGGTGTGGTCTTGGTGGTGGGAAGAATGGATCAGAGGAGATGAAGATCAAGGTTGAGCTTAACCTTAAGTGTGCAGAACCCGTGATATGTAGATTTGTGCCGAGAAAGAAGGGCGTTGTCGGATAGTGGTGATGCATCGGAGGCCAGTGGTATGCCGACACTCACCACTGGTAGCCAACATTCGGCTTGCACAGCGTTGCCCTCGCTGAACGACTGCACGTCAGATGAGGTGCTTATCTAGCTCCTGTATATAGAAGGCGCACTTTGCTGGACCCCAGATCTACCGCCGCTGACATTTTGTTACGCCAAAACACCTTGTGCTGTACATACGACCATGCGCAAAGCAGATGATCTCTGTTGGGCGAATTGAAGTCACAGCCCGCTCTAATAACAGAGGTGGAGGACAGGGCCATGTTCCAATGACCAATGACCGAGCTGACTCCGCCCCACAGCGCTTGCTTACGGCTGCGCCCCATAGGATGTTACCAGTCCGCACATCGCCTTGGTATCACCAGTTGGTGCGCAAGGCGACTCCGTCTCTTATGCGCTGACGACTTTCAGATAAGACAACATGCTACCGCCTCGGCGAACTATCACCATCAATCAATTCCACCCGCGTATGGGGGCCAAAAGGTACACTTCGACAGCACCACTACTAGCACTCCAAAGTCATCTCAACGATATCCAGGCGGAGGAAAAAGGTGAAGTTCTCTAACGCACGCTGTTGCAGTAGAAAGAAATGGTACGATTCGAAGCGTTCAGATTCCGCCCTTCGACGCTAGTCCCAAAACGAAAGGATGGCCCGCAATCCCGTCAAAGCTGGTACCCTCCCGCGCTATGATGGTGGACCCTCGCCATAACTGCACTACTCTGCTGGACCTTTATTGCTGTTCTTCAATACTGTCTCCAGAGAAGCCAGACTCAAGGTGGGGTGATTTTTGCCACAACGGTGAACTCACTTCCCCTACGTCGCTCATTCTGGTACCTCTATCTGCCAACGATCATTGCTGTAACTTTCAGCATCCTCATCATTTGGATCGACCACGATGCTAAGCGTTATGAGCCCTATCGGCACATGGCACAGCCATGTGGAGCGTCAGCGGCAAATTCCATTCTATTGCACTATCCTTTTGACTACATCCCGATTGTACCTATAATAGCAGCTAAAAGGAGGTGAGTCCTACACCATACTTCATAAAGAGCTCAAAAGTGCTGACGAAGTCTGTATAGGCATTGGCTTGTGTTCTGGGCCTCATTGGCAACCGTTCTTACTACATTCGGCGTTGTACCATTACAAGCAGGTATATTCTCGACACGGCCGATCACCAGGGATTTCGTGCAAAATTTCGACACATCGGATGATTTCATACACTCTTCAATGCAAGAGCAGGCTGTGACCTTGAGCTATGCGCAATCCGTATATGGCATCTTGGAGTTGAACGAAACAATGCCAGCCTTTACCGCTCGCAATTATACCCTACGACCTTTCACTACTCAAGGTCTCATACCCAGTACTGGAGACTCCTGGACAGCACGTACTATCATGTACAGTATGAATCTTGAATGCGGAAAGGCGCAAAAAGCAGGAGTAAGAAACGAAACCTCGTCAGAAGAGGGGCTTGTGCAGGTTGGACCAGGGACTAACGTTCTACGCAACATAACATGGTCTTTTTCAAGCGAAGCCGGATTCAATAATTCTGTTGGCTGTTACGTGTCTTCGCCACAACAAAACGGCGCCGTAGTTGGAGACATCATAGGCCGGCAGCAGTCGATTCGATTCAAGAAGTTCTCTGCATCGTATATGGGCTATTTCTCTCCAGTTCATGCAGCATCTTCGGTCGGAATCGAATCTCTTCAAGACCAGCGGTGGTGTCGATTTCGGGGAAACGGGACCTTCTTTGCGGCATTCACCCAAAACAAAGAAAGAAAGCAGGATCCGCCCAGCAACATTACGGACATATTTTGTAAGCCAGTTTACTATGAGCAGGATGTTGAGGCAAGCGTGGATGCGACAACTGGAAAACCGCAAAACATTAGTCTTTCCAGTACAAGGCGCAAGATTTCCGCAGAGGTATTTAACGCTACCGTCTTCGAGGAAACACTCGCCTCTGGTACTCGCCTGCTTCAGACAAGACAAGACAATTTGCCTATGAGCACCTTGCCTCGGTACCTCGAAAACTTGTACAATACAGACCTGACACCATCTACAGCTTCGCCTATGATGACAACCGTTATGTCCGTATCAAAAGATCGTTTGCCAGAGCTACTGGACTCGGAAAAGTTAGCAAGCGCATATGAGATTGTGTATCAACTTTTCTTCGCTCGTGCGATGGCTGACATCCTCAACCCCAATGTTTCTACACCAACTAGTACGAAATCGCCAGGGTCGTTCCGGACGCAAATGGAAGCAGTGGTGCTTGAACCCATCTTCACGTACATGGTTGAGGGGTTTCTTGCCGTAATCTCAATGGCAGCGATAGCTCTAATTTGTATTGGGCACGTGGGGCAGAAAAAAAGAGCACTAGTTGACGACCCTGGTAAGCATGACACCTATCGTATTCATAGCCTCTTACTCATGTTCAGCTTCTTTGGCTTCTATCATGTCGATGATGGCAGACAATGCCGATCTACTTGCCAGATTTGGAGATCTAGATTGTGCGTCAACGCAATATTTCAATCAAAAGCTCCATGCGAGCGGATTCAAACTCGAAAAAGATCATGGGTCAGTACTCTGAGCATCTCACAGCGTACACAACTCACACATTGCAGCATAAGAGATGTAGCTCTCAGCTCGAAGCTGCAACAGCCCTCACTCAGAACCAACGAACCACGATTATCAAAGCCCATGAGACCTATGGAATTCCGTTTGGTTACTGGAGTTCCTTTCATCAGCCTTTTTGTGGCTTTAGTGATAGCCCTTACCGTTCTCTTCACTCGATCTCGGCCATACGGTAAGTGGTGTCGCGCAATCCATAACATACAATGACCCTGACTTGATTGAATGCAATCGTTCTTACTGATACCATCTAGGGCTATCGCTGCCGTCGAATGATCGCATCGTTCAGAACATCGTTACCCAGTATCTTCCCACAGCTATTGCTACTCTCATCGAACCGCTTTGGATTATGATCAACAGACTCTTTTGTGTTTTACAGCCTATAGAGCAAATGCGTGGCCCGAGAGCAGCTGCGTCCCGGAGCATAACTCTCAGTTATGGTTCTCTCCCTCCCCAACTTACACTCTTCAAAGCAGCTCGAGCTGGTCATTACCTATTAGCAGCAGTCTGTGCAATGAGTCTATTAGCAAACCTATTAGCAACTGCATTCGCGGGTCTTTTCTTCAGCGCAACACTGTCACTCCCCCAGTCAGCATCATTTTCGCCACCTTTCGAGGCAAGATTTATACACATCAACGGCTCGTCAGGTCCACCAATTATGGAAAATCCGTTTTTGGCCTCAGCTAGCTGGAGGCCCGAGATGTCAGGTGCTTACCAGGGGTCCACGGGGGAGAGCCATTTCTTGGTGGCAGAGTCTAACTTGACACGTCATACTCCCTTACCAGCCTGGACAGATAAGAAAGCTACCTACGCTTCATTCAAAGACCGCGAAACAGTCAGTCTATCCACAGAGAGTTATTATCAAGCTCGTACCAAATATTTTGCTGCAGAACCAAGATGCAAACCTCTCACATTCGACCAAGACTATCATATGCATCTATGGACCGATAAATTTGTCGACTGGAAACAAGTTCTCAATGTCACAGTAACATCTACAAGCGGAAGGCGAACCACATGCTATGGTACGGATGGCAATCTGTTCGCCACAAACTACGGATCAACCAGTCGTTGGCATGCTCAGTATAATGCAACCCTCTGTCGTGACGGCAAAGTCGGAGCAGAAATAGCGACATCTCTCCAGGCCGACCTTGACGCCACCGGAGAAGAAAAGGCAATATGCAGGTCTGCAGTCGCAGTTGGATGGATTCGGGCTACGCATCAATACTGTGATGGACCACTTGGTATGGGCGATTTTCGGCGAAGACAAATCCTGACAGACCCGGACGCGCATCCAGTGACTTCTTATCCGGGATTTGAGGATGCTGCCAGCAACAACACTTTCCTCATGTTGTGCCAGCCAGAGATCCAAGTCGGTGATGCCACCGTAATCGTCGACAAAACGGGCGTTTTGACACAGCCAGCAAGAGATCTCGCACCTGATCAGGATCAAAGCTCTCAAGCACTTGACAAATACTTCTCGAACGGCGCTGCCGAACTCATGTCACAATCGAGCTTATTCATCTTTCCAACTCTACAGCCCTTGTGGCATAACGACACCTTCGCCAGCGAGTTCATCCACTACTTCATGAATCGAGCTGGAGGATCGCTACGGCTGACGGACCCAAACATGCCACTACCCACATTCGCAGACGTCGAGACGCCAATGAACCAAGCATACTCACGACTCTTTGCCATTTGGCTCGGTGTGAACAGGGAGCTTCTTTTCGTGCCGGCAAACAACACAACAACGCCACAGGTCTCTGGCATCGTCATAACACCTGAAGAACGCCTGCTATTTGTCACTCCCCTATTCATCATCTCGGAGTGTATCCTCAGCATCTACATTGTCGTCTCTCTCATCGTCTACTTGCGCCGTCCAGGTCGCTATCTCGCGCGCATGCCTACCAGTCTCGCTGCGGTTATTGCACTCTTTGCTTCAAGCGCTGCTGTCAAGGATCTACGCGGTACAGCTCACATGACGAACAAAGAGCGCGAGAAGTATCTTGAAGAGTTGGGCTGCAGGTACGGGTACGGCAGCTATGTAGGCGGTGAGGACAGTGTTGTACATGTAGGTATCGAGAAGATGCCCTTTGTGCAGTACCTGAAGGAAGTCAGCTTTGTGGGAAGTATGGCTGGGAAAGGTGTAAAGAGAAGAGGGGATTCTGCTGCGTCGTCGGTGGCAAATTCGAGTTACGTGAATGTTCCATTGGATGATTCGGATACAGACGGGAGCCGCAGAAGTGTTTCTCCTCTCTCCAACAGCAGAGTATAACTCTCAAGGGTACAGCTAGAAGTCGAAAGAGCTGTTGATTTGTCTTCGGTTAGAATCTGCTTGTTACTGCCGCATTACAGCGAATATAAGGTGTTTGGGAAATACACCCGCATTTAGATTATTATATACTTGACCGCGTTTTGGTGCCCTGCTCTGCATCAACATTCCACCGTAACACTGCTTGCTGTGTACTCTGATCAGGCACAGCTACTCAGAGCTAGCTGCTAAGCGTTTGTTGATAGAGACCATTGCCCTCGTGGAGTACTTGACAGTCGCCAATGGTCCATTGAGTAGCTGTAGTGTACATGGCCGCCAATATACGGTGAGCTCGTTTGTGATGAGTATATAATACCCAGACTCGCTTTATCTTGCACATACGACCATAGGATCATGAAAATTAGGCTTCCCGTCCGCTCAGCCATATACAAGCATGATACCGGCGGATTAGTAGTTAGGTGGGTGACCACTAGCGAATCCCCGCTGTTGTATGTTTTTGGGCTTCTTTTTGCCATTTTTTTGGTGGTGGAGACGGAAGGTGGGCGGTGTGGGTCAGCGCCTCGGCTATCCATACTTATCTGTCTAGGGCGTCGGTGCTGTAGATCATTGCAGCTTAAGGTAATCTTTTTGGGGTGGAACGCGAACACCTTAATGCTGTTTGAACCAAGACTGCAAACTGTGACAGGATGAGTGACATAGCGGGGCGGCTGGGGTTGCAGCCAAGGGAGCCTGGGAAGATCGCGGGCGTTTAGATACTGAGGATGATTAAGTAGAACATTGAGGTGGAAACCAGGAAAGAAAATACACGTATCCTTGATCTCGATCATGTCCAATGATGTGATTTGGTATCTTTCTATGCCCCTAGCCAGACGACGCCGCGTGAGAGAAGATTAGGTCGCTACAGACCGCGAGAACCATGCTTTCTAGCCATGTAAGCATCGAGATTCGATAAACGCCGTTGATACACCAGAAGTAATAACACCACCTACGCCATCGTATCGTAACCCGATATACACCATATCCTACCTCGCATAGCCACCTTTCTTAGTCATCACCAATCCTCTTCTTCGCAGCCTGCATCTTGCCGAGGATAGTCTTGCTCTTCGCCTTGCCCTCGACTTGTTCCGCTCTACTCAAACCAGCGTAGAATGTTCGCACCTTCTCGTGTGCAATAACCTTCCTGGGATCGAATCGCAAAATCTGCAGACCGGCCATGCTCGTGGCACGGGAGAGCGCGACATATGCTTGGCCCTTTTCGAAAACGCGACCGAGATCGACGCGCACTCGCTCCAGCGTCTGACCTTGCGCCTTATGGATGGAGAGCGCCCATGCAAGGATGAGTGGGATTTGGGAACGCGAGGCTTGTACCTCGCCGTTTGGCAGCTCGATCTTCCAGTCTTCGCGCTTGCATAGCAGATCGCGCGTGGTGCCGTCTGCAATGGCGAATCGGACGACAGGATATACCTGGTTGCTGTTTACACCGAGCGAGCTCTTCATCATCTCAGTCTTGATGGCGGCCTCGGAGGGTCCACCTTCGAGGAAGGCCTCCTCGTCCTCCTTATAGACGTTGAACATCTGCTCGGTCATGAATCCCGTAATCTTGCCCAGCGAACCGTTCACTAGTGTGTCGTCCATGTTCTTGACCAACATGACCTGAGCGCCTTTCTTGAGGTGTATTT
>Ga0265780_10003337_pt1 | contig 21168 bp, 20 predicted proteins | sample P1T30metagenome_FD_192432 | JGI IMG/M metagenome (GOLD analysis project Ga0265780, IMG submission 192432) | Plant litter microbial communities from East Loma Ridge, Irvine, California - P1 T30 | ecosystem: Environmental > Terrestrial > Plant litter > Unclassified | place: USA: California...
TTCCATCAGCGCGCGCCGGTTGGCCAGCCCGGTGAGTATGTCGTGCCGGCTCTCATGGGCGCGCTGCGCCTCCTGCTGCTTGCGCAGCGTGACGTCGTGCAGGAAGGCGCTGAAGCTCGGTTCGCCGCGTCGATCCATGCGGCGGATGCGCACCTCGACCGTCAGCCGGCTGCCGTCGCGCCGCACCGCCGGCAATTCGACCCGGCGGTCGATCAGGCGGCTGCGTCCACTGCGCAGGTAATGGCGCATGCCGTCGCGGTGCGCGCCGGCCAGCTCGGCGGGAATGATCAGTTCTTCGAGCGCGCGCCCGAGCGCCTCCTGCTCGCTCCAGCCGAAGGTCTGCTCGGCTTCGCGGTTCCAGGCTTGCACCCGGCCATCGGCGCCGAGCCGGATATAGGCGTCGTTGGCGTTCTCGATCACGCCCCGCAGCTCGGCCTCGCGCTCGGCCAGTTCGCCGGTGCGCTGTTCCACGCGCCGCTCGAGGTCGGCGTTGAGCGCGGCCAGCGCTTCTTCGGCCAGCTTCTGGGCGTGGATATCCTTCACCACCGCCACGTTATATTCGTACTGGCCGGCGCCGTTGAACTTGCGCTTCATGTCGAACTCGACCCAGATCAGCGATCCGTCCTTGCGCACATAGCGCTTCTGGCGCCGCAACAGGTCGATCTCGCCGGCCATCAGGCGCCCGAACCCGATCAGGTCGTCGGCGCGGTCCGCTGCGTGGGTGACGTCAGAGAATGCGCGCCCGCGCAGCTCGTCCTGGCTGTAGCCGAGGATCTCGCACATGGCCGGGTTGACGCTGATGAAACGGCCCTCTTGCGTGGTGAGCGAAATGCCGACGCTGGCGATGTCGTAGATGGCGCGAAAGCGCGCCTCGCTCGCGCCCAGCGCCACGTCGCTGTCCTGCAGGCGCTCGCGCGCCATGGCCAGGCGCTCGCGGTATTGCACCTCGCGCATGATGATCGCCGCCAGGTCGATCAGCACCGATTTTTCTTCGTCGCTCAGGACGCGCGGCTTGTTGTCGATCGCGCACAGCGTGCCCAGCGCCAGACCGTTGCTGGTGCGCACTTGCACCCCGGCATAGAAGCGGATCGCAGATGCGCCCGCGACCAGTGGATTGTCACTGAAGCGCGGATCGGTGCGCGCATCCGCGACCACCAGTGGCGCATCCTGACCGATCGCGTGCGCACAGAACGCCTGCGCGCGCGGCATTTCGTTGACCCGCAAGCCGACCTTCGACTTGAACCACTGGCGATCGGCGTCGACCAGCGAAAACGCCGCCATCGGCACTTGCAGCAGCCGGCTGGCCAGCCGCACCACACGGTCGAACACCGGCTCGGCCGGCGTATCGAGCAGCTCGAGTGTATGCAGCATGGCCAGGCGTTCTGGTTCATTCGCGGGCAAGGGAGCGGCAGGCATACGGGGTCTTGTCTCCATACAGGAAAAACGATTTGGCGGCACCGAGTGGTTTGACTGTATCAGAGCAGCTTGGTGTTGCGCCACGTACACGTATAACCGTTTCCGGGAAAAATGTGTCACCGGCGATATAATTCGTTACAAAGTTAGGTGCAGGACTTCATATACTAATGATGGGTTCACTTTTCTACCAATCATGCGACGACTGCCTGCTCTGATGTTCAGCCTTGCCCTGGCCCTGCCTGCGGCTGCGGCGCCCGCCATCGGGGCGGCCACCGGTACGGCGCTTGCCGGCGACGTCGGCGCCGTGCGCGCTGCCGAGGCCCAGCGCGCGCAGGCAGTGGCCAGGCGCGACGTCAAACTCCTGCGCCAGCTCTTTGGCGGCGCCTACTACCACGTCGAGACCAACGGCCGGGTGCGCACCAAGACCGAGGTCCTGCAGCTGCTCGAGCGTGACGAGTTTGAATTCAGCTCTTATGGCATGGACAATACCGAAATCGCGATGCTCGACAACGGCCGCACCGCCGTCGTCACCGGGCGCCTGATCGCCAGGATCAACGGCGTCGAGCGTCCGAAAGAGTGGCGCGGCCGCTACGTGCGGGTATGGACGCTGGACAAGGGCGGCTGGCGCAATACGCTACACCAGAGCACCGAGATCCGCCCACCGGCGCTGTCACTCGCGCGCACCGCCCAGGCCAACGCGCAACAGTAAGACGTGCTGCCTGACTGCAGGTCGGCGCGCGTCACTCTCCGTGTGCCGATCAGCGCTTGTCACGCGTCGCCAAGCGCCTCTCCACTCGCTATTCGACCGCGAGATCGACCGCCGGGCCATCCCCGACACGCGCTACGCGCCGCACCCGGCCGCACTCGTGCGTACCTTGCGCTCCATCGGCGCGGCGGCGCTGGCGGCCTCGCTGGCGCTGGCCTGTACGCCGATCCGGCGGCGATCGCGGTGCTGGTCTGGCGCATGGCGCTGGCTGCAGCAGCCTGGCAGTCGCGCCCACGCTCAGCTGGCGCGCCAGCGTTCCCTGGATGCTGGTATTCTGAACAAGTCAGGGCGGTTGCCAAGCGTCGTGGGTCTGGTTCGCGGATTCATGGCGCCTGCCGGCTGCCTCGCGCAACTGTAACCATCATCGGACGGCGCAACCGCGCCCGCGCCGGCGCCGGCTGACACCGGATCCGGCCAGTCTTTCATTCAGGAACAGTGTTCCCAACCAACTGAACGGAGAACGATCATGCCATATGCACTGCCGCCACTACCCTACGCCTACAACGCCCTCGAACCGCATTTCGATGCGCAGACGATGGAAATCCACCATACCAAGCACCATCAGGCCTACATCACCAACGTCAACACGGCGCTGGCGGACACCGACGTCGGTGACGTTCCGGTCGAGCAACTCATCAGCGACATCGGCGCACTGCCGCAGCAGGTGCAGAACGTGGTGCGCAACAACGGCGGTGGCCACGCCAACCACGCGCTGTTCTGGACCGTGCTGACGCCGGACGGCGGCAAGCCATCGGGCCAGCTGGCGCAAGCCATCGAAAGCGATCTGGGCGGCTACGACAACTTCAAGGATGCCTTCACCAAGGCGGCGCAGACCCGCTTCGGTAGCGGCTGGGCCTGGCTGACCGTCGGCAAGGACGGCAAGCTGCTGGTGGAAAGCAGCGCCAACCAGGACAACCCGCTGATGGGCCAATTCGCCGGCATGTCGGGCGGCACCCCGATCCTGGGGCTGGACGTGTGGGAACACGCGTACTACCTGAAGTACCAGAACAAGCGTCCCGACTATATCGCAGCGTTTTTCAACATCATCAATTGGGGTGAAGTCGAGCGTCGTTATCAGGAAGCACTGGGCAGCCAGGCCGGCTGAGGCCGGTGATCCGGTCGCGCCACCGGCGCGACCGGCCTGAGCCGGGCAGCGCGTGCCCGGCCTTCCACAGCATTGCCTTCGGTCATGCTCTGCGCATGAGTGCTTCGCGCTGATTGGCTTGACCAGTCGAGCGCCATCCTGGCTGGCCCGAATCCGGGCGTCGCAGCTCGCCACCATTCCTCCTGATTGTCTGTTGCAAACCCGGTACGGGGCGCCAGGCGGGTCCGTGTTTGGTATCGGCACTGCCTGCAACTTGCTCAGCATCAACCATTCGGCGCGGCAAGACCGCTACCATTATTTCCATCCGGACATATCGGTAACGACAATTTCGCCAAATGAGCGCTGACCTTTCGATACGTTGCATCAGCCCGGTCCACGGCGGCGCGCAAACCATGCGCCGCGCGCATGGTTCACGTATTGATCGTGGCGTGCCCCACCACAGGCAAGGCGGTGCGTTCGCCATCATGGCGGCCCTGCTGCTGATCGTGGTCATCGCATTCTGCGGCCTGGCCATCGACGTCGGCCGCCTGTATAACCGCAAAGTCGAACTGAGCGGCATAGCCAAGGCTGCGGCAATCGCCGCCGCACGCGAACTCAACGGCACCGCCGATGGGATCACGAATGCGCGCAGCAGCGCCAAGGCCGCGGCCGAGCGCCTCATCTACGGGTTTGCACTGCCGGTAGTCTGGAATGATCGTGCACTCAGTTTCAGTGCAGCGCCCGACCGCTCGGGGACCTGGGCGCCGTCCACCAGCAGCGGCCAGCCGGACGCACTGTTCTACGCCAAGGTCGATACGGCCGGCCTGAGCGAGCAAACCGGCACCGTAGAATCGCTGTTCATGCACGTCCTGTCGCCAGCTCTAGCGTCGGCGCGGGTATTTGAGAGCGCCATCGCCGGTCGCACGGGCGTCAACATCGCGCCGATCGCAATCTGCGCGATGTCGACTTCCGGCGCAACCGAGCGCAGCAACGCCGGGGCATCGTCGACCGAGCTGGTCGAGTATGGTTTTCGGCGCGGCGTGAATTACGATCTGATGCAGCTCAATCCGGCAGCGACGAGCGCGGCCCGCTACCTGGTCAATCCGGTCGCCGCTCCCGGCGCCGCGTTCGCGCCGATCGATCGCGCCAGCATGGCGCCTTTCGTCTGCAGCGGCCGCATGTGGGTTCCTACCGTGCTGGGCGGCGCCATTCGGGTCAGCAGCCTTCCCGAGTCAAAGCCACTCGAGGCTATTTTTACCCAGCTCAATTCGCGCTTTGACGACTTCAATGGCGAGTGCAATCCCAACGGCGCCCCGCCCGACTTCAACGTCAAACCGTACGTCTACACCAGTCCGTCGGAACTGAAGTGGATGGACCCCAAGAGCGGACGCGCTTCCGCTCTGGGCACCATTGTCCGCGGCCGTCTGGAAACGATCGCCGACCTTCCCACCGCCCCGGCCGGCACGCTTGCCGCCGATTATGGCCCCTTGTGGTCGTACGCCAAGGCAGTCCAGTATGCGGCAACCGAGCCCAGGAGCGGGTATCTGACGTTCGCGACCGGGGATTGGCCAAGCTTGTACAAGTTGGGCCCCAAGGTCGGCACCTATACCACCGCCAGCGCGACGCCGTACAAGGCGACGAGTGGCGCCACGTATGAAGCGCCGCGTCCGGACAACCGTGAAATGTCTACCGAACAGCGCCGGGTTCTGCAGGTGCCGCTGCTCGACTGTCCCGTAGCGAGCGGGACCGACGTTGCGGCCAGCGTGACCGGCGTCGGCAGATTCTTCATGACCGTGCGCGCCACCAGCGACAGCCTGATCGGCGAATTCGTCGGCGTGGCAACGCCGGCGTCCCTGAAGGGCCAAGTGGAGCTGTTCCCATGAGCGAACCGATCACCCGCACACGTGCCATGCGCACCAGAGAAGGCGGCGCGGCTGCAGTCGAAGCGGCCATCGTGATGATCCTGCTGGTCATCTTCCTCACCTTGCCGGTCTTCTACGCCCGGGTCTTCTGGCACTATACGGTCGCGAACAAAGCCGCGCAGGATGCGGCGCGTTACCTGTCAACGGTCTCGGCGCGTGAAATGGCATCGAGAACGCTGTCGAAGGCGGCCGGCGACGTGGCGCTGGCGATCGTCATGGCCGAAATCGCCGAGCTCGATCCCGATGCGCTCGTCGACGAGCCGGTCGTGCAATGCGGCACGGTCGACTGCGGCAGAACTGGCGCCAGCCCGGCAACGGTGAGAGTTGTCGTCACGGTACAGATCTTCGACACGTTTTTCGGCGCAGTCGACACCGGACGTGATGGCTGGACCCTGACCGCGGACGTGACGCTTCCCTATGTCGGCACCTGAATTAATTCCTCGCGCGAAGTGGCGCCATCGCCCGGCTCAGCAGGGCACGGCAGCGGTCGAGTTTGCGCTGCTGGCAGTGGTGTTCTTCCTGATGGTCTTCACGGTGATCGAGGTTGCCCGTTTGATGTATGTCTTCAATACCTTGCAGGAAGTCACGCGCCGCGCCGTTGCCGCCGCAGTCAACGTGCAGCCAGGCGATACCGCTGCCCTGAATCGGGTACGCTACGACGCCGTGCTACGCAGCGATCCGGGCGGCTTGATTCTCGCCTCGCCCATCACCGATGAACACGTTCGCATCGACTATCTTGCACTGACCCGCAACAGCGCAGGCGAGCTGTCGCTGAGCGCGATACCGAGCACTGCGCTTCCGGTATCGGCTGCCGAGAACCGGCACGTCTGCACCTGCAATCCGAATGCTGCGAACTGCATCCGGTTTGTGCGCGCCAGAATCTGCGATCCAGCCGACAGAGGCAATTGCAACGCCGCCCAGTCGCGCATGCTGGTGCCCATGATCACGTTGGGTGTGCGATTGCACCTGGCGGCGACGATCGCCGTGGCGGAATCGCTGGGCTACCAACCGGGGACTGCACCCACCGCCCCTGCCGCGCCGCTGGCTCGCTAGCCAGAGGTGAAAACGGGTAGCGGAATGAGAAAAGCCCCTTTGCAGGGGCTTTTCGGTATATCTGGCGGAGACGGTGGGATTCGAACCCACGATACAGGTATAAGCCGTATGCATCCTTAGCAGGGATGTGCCTTCGGCCACTCGGCCACGTCTCCAATCAGGACCAACCTTGCGGTCAGCGCTGAGTGCAAGCATCTTAAGGGCTAGCGCTCTTTGCGTCAAGAACGCACGCCCAAAAAATTTGAATTTGTTAACCTTGTTCCAGGTTAAAAGCCTTGTGCAGCGCGCGCACGGCCAGCTCCATGTACTTCTCGTCGATCAATACCGAAATCTTGATTTCGGACGTCGAGATCATCTGGATGTTGATGCCCTCTTCCGACAGCGTGCGGAACATCTGCGAGGCCACGCCGACGTGGCTGCGCATGCCCACGCCCACCGCCGACACCTTCGAGACCTTGGCGTCGCCCATGATGCGCGCCGCGCCCAGTGCTTCCTGCTGGCCTTCGAGCACCTTGACCGCCTGCGCGTACTCGCCGCGCGGCACGGTGAAGGTGAAGTCGGTCTTGCCGTCCACCGATTGGTTCTGGATGATCATGTCGACTTCGATATTCGCGTCGGCGATCGGGCCCAGGATGTGGTACGCCACGCCTGGCTTGTCGGGCACGCCCAGGACAGTGATCTTTGCTTCGTCGCGATTGAACGCGATGCCGGAGATGACGGCTTGTTCCATGTTGCTTTCTTCCTCAAACGAGATCAGGGTGCCGGACTTGGCTTCTTCGGCCAGCGGCATCAAGGGGTCGGTCAGCGACGACAGCACGCGCGTCGGCACCTGGTAATTACCGGCGAATTCCACCGAACGGGTCTGCAGCACTTTCGAGCCCAGCGAGGCCAGTTCGAGCATTTCTTCGAACGTGATCTTGGACAGCCGGCGCGCTTCGTCGACCACGCGCGGGTCGGTCGTGTAGACACCGTCGACGTCAGTGTAGATCAGGCATTCATCGGCCTTGAGCGCCGCCGCAATCGCCACTGCCGAGGTGTCCGAACCGCCGCGACCCAGGGTCGAGATATTGCCATCTTCGTCCATGCCCTGAAAGCCGGTGATGATCACGATCTTACCGGCAGCGACATCGCGCAGCACGCGCGAATCGTCGATCGACTGGATACGCGCCTTGGTAAACGACGAGTCGGTGCGGATGCCCGCCTGCCAGCCGGTGTACGACACCGCATCCTTGCCGATCGCCAGCAGCGCCATCGCCAGCAGGCCGACCGAGACCTGCTCGCCGGTCGAGGCAATCATGTCCAGCTCACGCGGGTCAGGTTGCGCCATGATTTCCTTGGCCAGACCAATCAAGCGGTTGGTCTCACCCGACATCGCGGATGGAACGACAACAATCTGGTGACCTGCGTCATGCCACTTGGCCACGCGGGCCGCGACATTCTTGATGCGATCCGTCGAGCCCATCGACGTTCCGCCATATTTGTGGACAATTAAAGCCATATCGGGAAGGGTTCCTGCTGGTGAGAAGGATGGTTTGCTGGTTCAGGGGACCCTTACTCTAGCATGTTGCAATGCGCCATCACAAGCAGCGATGGACAGAAAAGCTATATGAAAAGAAAATAAAGTAATACCGGAACCGGTATGACCGGTCTGCCGAATCAGACCGGATTCGCCACCCAGCGCAAAGCGATGAGCTCGCTTCCTGGCGCGCCGAAATGGCGGCAGTCCATGCCGATCCCGGCGGCGAACAGCAAGCCCGGCACGGCGCTGACGACCGGTAGCCGCTCGCGTTCCCAGGCCGGCACGCCGAGCGCCTGATAGTGCGCCTTGAGGCCGCGCGTCGGACGATTCGCGGCCGGCTTGAGGCGCTCGCCGCCGGTGCGAAAGTCGATCGTCAACGACTGGCTGCGCAGCCAGGCGGCGTCGATGCCCTCTTCTACCAGGTCGAAGTGCAACGCCCCGCCGTAAGCGGGAAACGCGATGCTCGCCTGGCCCTGCAAGCGGAAATCCTGGCCAAACTTTTCCAGCACACCGGCGTCGTCCGGATCGCGCATGCCGGCCAGCGCGGCCAGATGCGGCGTCAGGAACAGCTTGCCGCGATGGCGACGAACCAGGCAGCCCGGGTGCGTGACCTTCAGCTGCGCATCCTCGCGCGCCGAAAACAATTGCATCACCATCTGGCTCAGCCACGCGGTCGACGGCATCGCCAGGCCACGCACCACGAACAGGTGCCGCAGCGTATTGTCGATGCGGTCGGCGCTTAACTTGCCGAGGCGCTCGAGGTCGACCGCCTCGCCGTCGAGGCAAGCAGCCAGATCCTGCGCCGCCAGTTCGTCCAGCATGCGCTGGGCCGCCGCGACGTGGGCGGCGCCGCGCGCGATGCGCGCCTGGAAGCCCGGGAAATTGTTGGCCAGCGCCGGCATGACCTGGTGCCGCAGCGCGTTGCGGGTATAGCGCGGGTCTTGATTCGATTCGTCCTCGACCCAGCGCAACGCATGCGCGCTCGCATATGCTTCGAGCGCCGCGCGTGACTGGCTCAGGAGCGGACGCGCCATCACCAGGGCCGCGTCGCCCAGCAGGTCGGGCGCAGCATTGGCCGGGTCCATGCCCGACAGGCCGGCAGGTCCGGAACCGCGCAGCAACTGCAGCAGCACGGTTTCGGCCTGGTCGTCGAGGTGGTGCGCGGTCAGCAGCAGGCCCGCGCCGTGGGCGCGCGCCATCTCGCCCAGCGCCGCGTAACGCAGCTTGCGCGCCGCCGCTTCGATGCCGGAACCATCCTTGGGCACCGTCACGCGCCGATGGTCGCACGCCAGGCCAAGTGCGGCGCCGGCCTGGTCGACATGCGCCAGCCAGGCGTCGGCATGCGGACTCAATCCATGATGAACGTGCAGGACGACGAGTTCGATGCCGGCCTCGACGCACCAGCCATGGGCCAGGTGCAGCAGCGCCATCGAATCGAGGCCGCCGCTGCAGGCAAGCGCAATGCAGGTGGGGGAATAGTTGTCGCGCAAGCCGAGCATGGCTTGCGCGAATGACGCTGACAGCGATGCCGGCACCGCGCCGGCCTTGGAACGGCTCACTCTTCGCGCGGCAGGGTTTCCTTGAACTTGCCGTAGCTCATCAGCTTCTGATGACGCGCTTCGAGCAGGTCCTTGGTCTTCATGCCCTGGAACTGGCGCAAGGTGTCGGCCAGCGCGCGCTTGAGCAGCTGCGCCATCTGGGCCGGGTCGCGGTGGGCGCCGCCGAGCGGCTCGTTGACGATCTTGTCGACCAGGCCCATCGCCTTGAGGCGGTGCGCGGTCAGGCCCAGGGCGTCGGCGGCGTCGGAGGCACGCTCAGAAGTCTTCCACAGGATCGAGGCGCAGCCTTCGGGCGAAATCACCGAATAAGTGGCGTACTGCAGGATCAGGGTGGCGTCGCCAACGGCAATTGCCAGTGCGCCGCCGGAGCCGCCTTCGCCGATGATGGTGGCGATCAGCGGCACTTTCAGTTCGGCCATCACGTACAGGTTGTGGCCGATGGCTTCCGACTGGCCGCGCTCTTCGGCGTCGATGCCGGGGAAGGCGCCCGGGGTGTCGACGAAGGTAAAGATCGGCAGGCCGAATTTCTCGGCCAGCTTCATCAGGCGCATCGCCTTGCGGTAGCCTTCCGGCTTGGGCATGCCGAAGTTGCGCATCGCGCGCTCTTTGGTGTCGCGCCCCTTCTGGTGGCCGATCACCATGCATGGCTGGCCGTTGAAACGGGCCAGGCCACCCATGATCGACTGGTCGTCGGCGAAGGTGCGGTCGCCGTGCAGCTCATGGAAATCGGTGAAGATCGCGTTCACGTAGTCCATCGTGTACGGACGCTGCGGGTGGCGCGCGATCTGCGACACTTGCCATGGAGTCAGCTTGGCATAGATGTCCTTGGTCAGTTGCTGGCTCTTCTTGGCCAGGCGGTCGATCTCTTCGGAGATGTCGACGGCGGAATCGTCCTGCACGAACCGCAGCTCTTCAATCTTGGCGTCGAGCTCGGCGATCGGCTGCTCAAAATTGAGGAAAGTTGTTTTAGTCATTCTACCTCCGGGGTAATGTCGTGGCCGCGCAAGCTTGTCATCTTGCTCATGCGCGACGGATCAGGGCGCTATTCTACCGTGCCGGGCGCGCCTTGGGATACCCTGGCGCAGGCCCGGCCTGATGCTTCAGCCAGGGATTGGCGCCGGATCAAGGCTGCGCCACAAGTACCAGGTGGCCACCGTGCGCCACGGCTCCCAGTTGGCCGCGACTTCGCGCGCATCGCTGCGCGAGACTGGCTCACCGGAAAAGTAATTCTGGCTGATGCCCTGGATCAGGCCCGGGTCGTCGAGTGGCAGGACGTTCGGCCGCAATAAATTAAATATCAAGAACATCTCGGCTGTCCAGCGGCTGATGCCGCGAATCTGGATCAGCTCAGCGATGACGGCTTCGTCATCCATTTCCGACCACAGGTCGGCGTGCACCCGCTTGGCCTTGAAATGGTCGGCCAGGTCGAGGATGTATTCGGTCTTGCGCTTCGACAGGCCACAGCCGGACAGCTGGGCCGCGCCGGCCTTGATCACCGCGCTTGGCGCCAGCTTCGGGCACACCTCGAGCAGCTTGCCCCAGGCCAGGTCGGCCGCCTTGGGCGTGACCTGCTGGCCGACGATCGAGCGCGCCAGCGTGGTAAACGGATCGGGCTGGCCGCGCAGGTGCAGATCGCCGAACTGCGGGATCAGCTTGTTCATGATGCGGTCGCGCTGCATCAGCTCGAGCTTGGCTTCAGCCCAGTAGGCCGGCACCGACAGCGATTCGGCACCGGCGGCGGCAACTGCGCCGCCCACGGCGCTCGTGGCGCCGGACTTGTCCTTGTTGGCCGCCATCATGCGCGGCGCCAGGTCGTTCCGTCCGGCTTGTCTTCCAGGATGATCCCGGCGGCGGTCAGTTGGTTGCGGATGGCGTCCGATTGCGCGAAGTCGCGCGCGGCCTTGGCCGCGGCGCGGCGCGCGATGGCGTCGTTGATGGCGGCTTCGTCGATGTTGTCCACGCCGCCCTCGCCGCCTGTGCCCGCCTGCAGGAATTGCTGCGGCGCGCGCTCGAGCAGGCCGAACACGCCGGCCAGCGCTTTGAGCTGGCGCGCCGCGGCGAGCGACTTGCTGCGGTTGACCTCGCTGGCCAGGTCGAACAGCGCGGCCACCGCCAGCGGCGTATTGAAGTCGTCGTCCATTGCTTCGCGCACGCGCACCGCGTGGGCTTCATCCCAGTCGACGACGGGCGTATCAGCGCCCAGGTCGATGCCGGTCAGCGCCGTGTACAGGCGCGTCAGCGCGCCCTTGGCGTCGTCGATGTGGGCGTCGGAGTAGTTCAGCGGGCTGCGGTAATGGGCGCGCAGGATGAAGAAGCGCACCACTTCGGCGTCGTACTTCTTGAGCACGTCGCGGATGGTGAAGAAGTTGCCCAGCGACTTGGACATCTTTTCATTGTCGACCCGCACGAAACCGTTGTGGATCCAGTAGTTGACCATCGGCGCGCCGAACGCGCCTTCGGATTGGGCGATCTCGTTTTCGTGGTGCGGGAACTGCAAATCGGCGCCGCCACCGTGAATGTCGAAGTGCTCGCCCAGCGTCGCGCACGACATCGCCGAGCATTCGATGTGCCAGCCCGGACGGCCCTGGCCCCACGCCGAATCCCATTTGGCCTCGAGCGGCTCTGAGTCTTTGGCCGCTTTCCAGAGCACGAAGTCGAGCGGGTCGCGCTTGCCGGTATTGACGTCGACCCGTTCGCCGGCGCGCAGGTCGTCGAGCGACTTGCCGGACAATTTGCCGTAGCCGTCGAAGCCGCGCACGGCGTAATTGACGTCGCCGTTGTCGCTCTTGTAGGCCAGGCCCTTTTGCTCGAGCTTTTCGATAATGCCCAGCATCTGCGGCACGTACTCGGTGGCGCGCGGCACATCGGTCGGCGCCAGGATGCCGAGCGCGGCCGTATCCTGGTCCATATATTCGGTAAAGCGGGTGGTCAGCGCGTGAATGGTTTCGCCGTTGTCGACGGCGCGGCGAATGATCTTGTCGTCGATGTCGGTGATGTTGCGCACGTACTTGACCTCGTAGCCGGACACCATCAGCCAGCGGTACACGACATCGAAAGCCATCATCATTCGCGCGTGGCCGATGTGACAGTAATCGTAGACGGTCATGCCGCATACGTACATGCCGACCTTGCCGGCGACCTTCGGGACGAATACCTGCTTGTCACGCGCGAGCGTGTTGTAAATCTTCAGTTGGCTCATTGAATACCGCTTCGAATACCGTGTTGAATGCTGACCGGACGAGGAACGCAAACCGCAATGGCGATCCCGGCGCAGCACAATTATCAGAGCAATTGGGCGCCGGACGATCGGCTCGGCATGGGCTTGGCCGCGATCCTCGGTGTCGTTTTATTTGATACTTATTTGATAGAATGGGACGTTCCTCGGCGAAGTATAGCATTGATAAAAACCCGGCCACCCGCCTACGGACCAGCTTTATTTTCGCGACAACCCTTGACAGCGCCTTGCGCCAGCTCCATCACAAGAAAGCCTCCATGCCATCGTTCACGCTCACCCGCCGCTCGCTGATCGTCCAGTTTGGCGCCATTGCCGGCGCCCTGATGCTGTCCGGCGCCGCCCTTGCGGCCGACTTGCCGCAAGTGTCGATCAAGACCACGATGGGCGAAATCGTCATCGAACTCGACCAGGAAAAAGCGCCGAAGAACGTGGCCAACTTCCTGGCCTATACCAAGTCGGGCTTCTACAAGGGCACCATTTTCCACCGCGTGATCGACGGCTTCATGATCCAGGCCGGCGGCATGAACGCCAAGTTCGAAGGCCGCAAGACCCGTCCCGCGGTCAAGAACGAATCGAACAACGGCCTGTCGAACGTGCCGTACTCGGTGGCGATGGCGCGCGAAGACAATCCCGACAGCGCCACCTCGCAGTTCTTCATCAACGTGGCCGACAACTCGGGCATCGATTTCCCGAACGTGGGCGGCTCGGGCTACACCGTGTTCGGGCGTGTGGTCAAGGGCCAGGAAGTGGTCGACAAGATCAAGGGCGTGGTGGTCGACGACATCCGCAATATGCAGAATGTACCGGTGGTGCCGATCACGATTACATCGACCACCATCCTGAAAGGCGCCAAGCTTGTAAAATAGCGACCGTGCAACTCGCACGCAGAGACGATGTGCGAGACGATCCGAACAACAATCAAGGAAAAGGACAATCATGACGAACGTACTCATCACCACCACCCAGGGCAACATCACCGTCGAGCTGGACGATGCCAAGGCGCCGAAAACCGTTGCCAACTTCCTGGAATACGTCAAGGCCGGTCACTTCAGCAACACCATCTTCCACCGCGTGATCAAGGACTTCATGATCCAGGGCGGCGGTTTCGAACCGGGCATGAAGCAGAAGACCACCGCGGCAACTGTCGAGAACGAAGCCAAGAACGGCCTCAAGAACGACAAGTACACCATCGCCATGGCCCGTACCTCTGACCCGCATTCGGCATCGGCCCAGTTCTTCATCAACACCAAGAACAACGCCTTCCTCGACTACCCGGGCCAGGACGGCTATGGTTACGCCGTGTTCGGCAAAGTCACCGCCGGCCAGGACGTGGTCGACGCCATGAACGGCGTCAAGACCAGCCGCAGCGGCATGCACGCCGACGTGCCAGCCGAAGACATCGTCATCCAGAGCATCGAAGTCATCTGATGCACGGCGCGCACCAGCCGCTCTCTCACCGATGACGCTGCCTGCGCGCCCGTTCGCGCTGTTCATTTCTGACCTGCACCTGCAGGCATCGCACCCGCGCACGCTGGAAGCCTTTTTCGGCTTCCTGCATCGGCGCGCAATGCACGCCGAGCAGTTATACCTGCTCGGCGATATCTTCGAATACTGGGCCGGCGACGACGATATCGCCGACCCGTTCAATGCACGCATCGTCGCTGCGATCCGCGCCGTGAGCGATGCCGGCGTGGCCGTCCACTGGCTGGGCGGCAACCGCGACTTCCTGGTCGGCCCGGCGTTTGCCGACGCCGCCGGCTTGACCCTGCTGCAAGAACCCCATCTGATCCAGGCTGGCACACGTCGTATCGCGCTCGTCCATGGCGACGCCCAATGCACACGCGACAGCGCCTACATGGCCTTCCGCGCCCAGGTGCGCGCTCCCGCCTGGCAGGCGCACTTCCTCGGCATGCCGCTGGCCCAGCGCAAGGCGATCATCGCCGGCCTGCGCGAAGGCAGCCGCGAAGCGCAATCCGGCACCGCGTACGAAATCATGGACGTCACGCCGCAAGCGGTGGACGATGTGTTCGACCAACTCGGCGCCTCGGCCATCATCCACGGCCACACCCACCGCCCTGCCGTGCACCAGCACGGCGGCAGGCTGCGCTACGTGCTGCCGGACTGGGAGCTCGACCAGGACCCGGTGCGCGGCGGCTGGATCGCGCTGCATGCCGACGGCAACATCGTCCGTCACGATCTCGACGGCAACATCCTCTAGGTTTTCGCGCAATTTCATGCCGCCGGCATAATCCGGCGTCTACATGTTTACATTTGCGAACGTGGTGTTATAGTTCACTACAACACCACATCAACACACCACCATGTTCTTGACGAAGGAGGCCGGCATGCACACCACGCCGCACCGCAATACAAGGGAGGCCCGCGATGACTGTCGGCTGGAACGATAGCACCCCCATCTACCGCCAGCTCAAGGAGCGGGTGGTCGGCATGATGCTCGACGGCGCCCTCAGGCCGGGCGACGCCCTGCCCTCCGTACGCCAGGTCGCGGCCGAGTATCAACTCAACCCGATCACCGTATCGAAGGCTTACCAGGAACTGGTCGACGACAACTTAGTGGAAAAGCGAAGGGGAATTGGCATGTATGTCACCGAAGGCGCAAACGAAAAACTGCTGGCCAGCGAACGCGAACGTTTCTTGCGCGAAGAGTGGCCGGCGATGATGGAACGCATCCGCCTGCTCGGGTTCGACGTCGGGCAGCTGCTCAAGGCCGGTGCCAACGGAGGCAAGCAATGAGCGCCGTCCTGTCCGCCCGCGGCCTCACCAAGCGCTATGGCAAGCAGATCGCGGTCGACGCCATCGACTTCGACATCCCGGCCGGGCGCATCGTCGGCCTGATCGGCCCCAACGGCTCGGGCAAGACCACCACTCTCAAGGCGGCGCTGGGCCTGATTCCGTTCGAAGGCGAATTGTCGGTACTCGGGTTCGACCCGCGCACCGAGCGCGATGCGCTGATGCAGGACGTCTGCTTCATCGCCGACGTCGCCATCCTGCCGCGCTGGCTGCGCGTGATGGACGCGATCGACTTCGTGGCCGGCGTGCATCCGCGCTTTGACCGCAGCAAGGCCGAGCGCTACATCGCCAACACCAAGCTGACGCCGACGATGAAGGTCAAGCAGATGTCGAAGGGCATGATCGTGCAGCTGCACCTGGCGCTGGTGATGGCGATCGACGCCAGGCTGCTGGTGCTGGACGAGCCGACACTGGGCCTGGACATCATCTATCGCAAGACGTTCTACCAGAACCTGCTCGAGGATTACTTTGATGAAGAAAAGACGATCATCATCACCACCCACCAGGTCGAAGAAGTCGAGCACATCCTGACCGACCTGCTGTTCATCCGCGACGGCAAGCTGGTGCTGTCGGCCACGATGGAAGAAATCGGCGAACGCTACGTCGAAGTGATGGTCGCCAGCGACAAGGTGGCCGCGGCCAGCGCGCTGCAGCCGATCGACCAGCGGGTGGTGTTCGGCAAGTCCGTGATGCTGTTCGACGCCCGCCGCGCCGGCGGCCTGTCGCGCGCGCAGCTGGCCGCCCTGGGCGAGGTACGCAATCCAAGCGTGGCCGATCTGTTCGTCGCCACCATGAAAGGAACCTACGCATGAGCACGAACCTGAGCAAGGACATGAACGCGGACATGGGCGCCGACATGACGCCGACCCCGCAGGCGAACGCTGGCAAGGTCGCGCGCACGACGACGCCGGTCAACACCATGAAGTGGTTGATCCGGCGTGAACTGTGGGAACACAAGGGGGCGTTCTTCTGGGCGCCGCTGGTCGTCGCCGTCACTCTGACCCTGCTGCTTGGCGGCGGCTTCTTGTACGGCATCATGCATGCCGGCTCGTTCGAATTGCAGTTTGGCGAGCACCAGGTGGCGGTGAACGGCGTTCCCCATGCGCTGCGGGCCCAGCTGGCCAGCAGCGTCGCCTCGAGCTACCTGGTGGTCGCGGCGCCGCTGTTCCTGGTGTTGCCCGTGGTCGTGTTCTTCTATTGCCTGGCAGCGCTGTACGACGACCGGCGCGACCGCAGCATCCTGTTCTGGAAGTCGCTGCCCTTGTCCGATCGCGACACCGTGCTCTCGAAAGTCATCGTCGCCCTGCTGGTCGCGCCGCTGGTGGTGATCGGCACCGGCGTCGCCACCTCGCTGGTGCTGCTGGCGCTGGGCCTGATCGCGGCGGCGTTCAACGGCATCAACCTGATCGTGCCAGTGCTGTCGGATATGCGCCTGTACCTGTCGCCGCTTTACCTGCTGAGCTTCCTGCCGCTGTACATCGTGTGGGGCTTGCCGACCGTCGGCTGGCTGCTGCTGGTGTCAAGCTGGGCCAGGTCGAAGGTGTTCCTGTGGGCAGTCGGTGCGCCGGTGGTGCTGCTTGCCATCCTGTCGTGGTTCGACTTCCTGATGGGCCGTTTCTCGGGTGTGTCGCTGGGCGCCAAGTGGTTCGGCAACGAGATCGTGGCGCGCGTGCTGGGCGGCGTGGTGCCAGGCATCTGGTTTGGCGAAGTCGACAAGGGAGCACTGGCGCAGATGCAGGGCGGGATCGATGCCGGGTTACTGCTCGGCATCTCGTACTCGACGCTGGCTTCGCCCGGGGTTTGGATTGCGGCGGCGGCCGGCTGTGCAATGATCGCCGGCGCGGTGCGCCTGCGCCGCTGGCGTGACGAGGGCTGATGCGATGCGCGCCCTGGCCCGCTTCACGATCACCGCCCTGTTCGGCTGCAGCCTCAGTGCCGCCGCCGCCGCCGCCGCCGCCGCTGACAGCAAGCCCGGCAACCCGGATGAAATCAAGGTCAATGACTTGCGCGACCCGGAAGTGCGCAAGTACAAGGCGATCCTCGCCGGCCTGGACGCCTTCGACGACGGTCACGCGATGGCGCCGAAGGCCGAGGCGGTGCGCTTTCGGATCGAGCCGCGCGCCGGCGCCGGGCAGGCATTGCTGCCGAGTGCGCGCCTGGGCGGCAATGACGGCTTCAGCCTGGCGCTGACGGTCGGCGCCGATGGCGGCTTCAGCGTGCCGCGCAGCCAGGCCGCACTCGACGCCAAGAGCGAACTGGTGCTGAACCAGAAACGGCGCGACTACAAGGTCATGCCCACCGTACGCTCGCCCGGCCTGCCCGACAATGTGCGGCGCCTGGGCGACCTGCGGCTGGAATGCCGGGTCAACGTGGCGATTGCCAAGGAAGAGATACCGCTGTGGATTGTCTTGACCGCCAACACCGTGCTGCGCACCCGCGACTGGTGCGGCTTGACGATCGACGGCAAGTTCAATTTCACGTTCAGGCACAGCGGCCCGGTGAATGGCGCGGTGCTGGTCGACGGCAATCGCAGCGCCAATCTCGAGACCAGGGGCCGCCGTTTCGACGTGCCGATCAGCGACACCCGCTGGAGCGACGAGGCCCTGATCGAACTCGATCTGGGCGCCGAACCCATGCTTACTGAAACTGACGCTGAAACGCCTCGAATTGGCCCTTGAGTTGTTCCAGCTCGCCGCGCAGCGCGGCGACTTCGTGCTCGAGCTGCTGCACGCGCGCGCCTTGCGTCTGGGCGCCGGATGCGCCCGTGCTGCTCTGCTCGCTGCCAGCGACGATCGTGATCTCGCCGCCCAGCAGCTGGCCATAGCGCGACTCCTTGGTTCCCGGCGCGCGCTCGAGCTTGACCACCAGCGGCGGGTATTTGTCGATCAAAAATTGCAGCGCGGTCTCGACATCCTGCACGGTCTTGAATTCGTGCAGGCGGCCGCTGCGGGTGCGGATCTCGCCCGCGGTCTGCAGGCCGCGCAGCATCAGGATGGTGAGCACGGCCAGCTTGTCCTGCTCCAGCGTCCACTTGATGCGCATCCGGTGCTCGTACTTGACGACGCGTGCACCGGCCTGCGAGATCGCATTGACCAGCTTGCGTTCGGTGAGCCGCTGCAGCGTGTCGAGCACGGTGTCTTCGCCCAGCCCCATCACCGGATCGCGGCTCGACAGTTGGTTGCAGCCATTCACGATCGCGTTCAGCGACATCGGATAATTGTCGGGCGTCAGAGCTTCTTTTTCGGCCAGAACGGCCAGTACCCGCAGCTCGACCGGGTCAAGCACGGCTGCAGCGTTGCCATCAACGGCGCTGCCAGTCGTTTCATTCGTCATGCGATTCCTTGATGTGTGTTGCTAATCCACCAGTCGGTTCAACTGTGCCGAGTCGAGTTTATCACCCTCCTGCATGCTCGGGCAGCACAGCCCGGCCGCCTTGACCGCGGCGGTGAGGCGCTCGATCTGCTCGTCCTGGCGCGCAGTATGGTCGATCAGGCCGCGCAGCGCTTTCGAGAGCGGGTCGTCGCCATTCGGCATCACGCCATAGGCGGCGAACATGCGCGCACCGCGCGACTGGTCTTCCTTGCGCGTCATGTGGGCCGGATTGCCGACCGCGGTAGCGCCGGCCGGTACCGGTTTGACGACCACCGCGTTCGAGCCGATCTTGGCGTATTCGCCCACGGTGAACGCGCCCAGCACCTGCGCCCCGGCGCCGACGATCACGCCGCGCTCGAGCGTAGGATGGCGCTTGGTGCCGGCCACCAGCGTGGTGCCGCCCAGCGTGACGCCCTGGTAGATGGTGCAGTCGTCGCCGATGACGGCGGTTTCGCCGATCACCACGCCGAAACCGTGATCGATGAAGACGCGCCGGCCAATAATCGCGCCGGGGTGGATCTCGATGCCGGTGAAAACCCGCGCCAGCATCGAGATGAAGCGGCCCAGCCATTTGAAATCGAGGCGCCAGCAGGCGTGCGCCCAGCCGTGCATGATGACCGCGTGCAGTCCGGGGTAGCAGGTCAGCACTTCCCAGCCGTTACGGGCGGCGGGATCGCGCTCGATGATGCTGCGGATGTCTTCGCGAAGTCGGGAAAAAAACATGGTGGTACTCAGTGTGGAACGGCGTTCATGGTAGCCGATCCGGGACGCTCTTGCTTGCGAAGGAGATAAAACGGGAAGACCGCCCGGCTATGGGCCGGACGGCCATGCTGCAGCGCCACGAACGCGGCGCTGCGGATTACGACGACGACAAATTACGCTTCGCGCCCGATGCGCTGGCGACGCGCTTCGTACAGGCACACGCCCGAGGCCACCGACACGTTCAGGCTTTCGACCGAACCGAACATCGGGATGTTCACCAGCACGTCGCAGGTTTCGCGGGTCAGGCGGCGCATGCCCTCGCCTTCGGAACCCATCACCAGCGCCGCAGGGCCGGTGAAGTCGGCTTCGTACAGGCCCTTGTCGGCGTCGTCCGAGGTGCCGATCAGGAGGATGTCGCGTTCCTTCAGCTCACGCATGGTGCGCGCCAGGTTGGTGACGGTGATGTAGGGCACCGTTTCAGCGGCGCCGCTGGCGACCTTGGCGGCGGTGGCGTTGAGGCCCACCGCACGGTCTTTCGGCACGATCACCGCGTGCGCGCCGACGCCATCGGCCACGCGCAGGCAGGCGCCCAGGTTGTGCGGATCGGTGATGCCGTCCAGGATCAGCAGCAGCGGTGGGCCGTCGATCGCGTCGAGCAGCTCATCGAGGTTGCGCGCCAGCGCCAGCTGGCTGGCAAAGGCGATCACGCCCTGGTGGCGGCGGGTGCCGGTGATCTTGTCCAGACGCGCGGCGTCGACCGGCATCACGCGCACGCCCATCGACTTGGCGTTGGCCACCAGATCCTGCATGCGGCGGTCCTTGCGCTCGGCGTCGATGAAGATCTCTTCCACCGACTGCGCTTCGTGACGCAGTCGGGAAGTGACCGCGTGGAAGCCGAATATCATTTTATTCTTCATGCTGTACTTCTTTTCTCTTACTTCTTCTTGCTGGTTTTGGACGCGGTTTTGGCCGCGATGGGTGCGTCGTCTTTGGCGACGTCTTGCTTGGCCGCCGCCTTGCGTGGTGCGGCTGCCTTTTTGGCGGGCGCCTTGGCTGCTGCCTTGGCCGGATTGTCTGCAACGAACACGACCGGTTCAGGCATGGCCGGCTTGGCGGCGGCTTTCGCAGGCGCTTTCTTGGCAGGCGCTTTGGCTGGCGCTTTGGTTGGCGCTTCAGCCGCGGCCCTGGCTGGCGCTTTCACGGCAACCTTGGCCGGCGCTTTGGCAGCCACCTTGGCCGGGGCCTTGGCGGGTGCTTTCGCAGCGACCTTGACCGGCGCCTTGGCGGCGACCTTGGCTGGCGCCTCGACCACTGGCGCCGGCGCCGCTGACTTGGCTGCTGGCTTGACAGCACGCTTGGCTGCCGGCTTGGCAACCGCTTCTGCCTGCACCGGCGCTGCGACCGGTGCTGGCGCTGGCGTTTCCACCACGCTGGCGACGGCGGTCTTGGCGGCGCGTGGCTTGCGCGCCGGCTTGGCCGGCGCTTCGCTGTTCACCGCTTCGACGACTGGTGCTGGTGCTGGCGCTGGCGCTGGCGCTGGCGCTGGTGCTGGCGCCGGTGCAACCTTGGCCGGAGCAGGCGCCGCAGCAACAACTGGTGCTGGAACCGGCGCCGGCGCAGCAACTGGCGCCTGCACTGGCGCCGCATTCGCACGCTCTTCAGCCCGGGCCTTGGCGCGCGCCTTGCGCGACTTCGGCTTCGGTGCTTCCAAGGTATCCTGCACGACCTG
>Ga0265780_10003338_pt1 | contig 21152 bp, 24 predicted proteins | sample P1T30metagenome_FD_192432 | JGI IMG/M metagenome (GOLD analysis project Ga0265780, IMG submission 192432) | Plant litter microbial communities from East Loma Ridge, Irvine, California - P1 T30 | ecosystem: Environmental > Terrestrial > Plant litter > Unclassified | place: USA: California...
TCCGGGACATGGATGTGCAAACACGATTGGACGGGGGAACATGCCGGGTGGTAATGGTGGTGGAGGAGATGGATGGCGTGGCCGCGGCCGTGGACATGGATACACGCGAGGCAGAGGGGGCTATGGAAGAGGCGGATAAAGCGTGCTGCAAGACACCATATGGGCAGAATTAACGCACCATGATCTACAACAAACTACATCTATTCCAAATCATCATCCTTGCAACCTTTGGGGGCTGTGACGGGATTACAACGCGCCACCCTCGCGCCCTCAAATTGCACCGCATAATCGAACCCCCATCTCGCGCTCATCCCATACACTGGAAAGTCGGTGCTCACAATCTGCGCACCGCTCTTGAACGCCAAATCCCGCATCTCCGTCGTGCGATTCAACAGCGTGTCAATCGGAATATCCGCCCTCGTGCGAACAATGTACCCCTTCTTAACCAAGTCCTGAATCACCGCCGTACCATTGTCGCGCGGCTCGTTGTACTTGATAATCGCCGCGTCGGGCGAGCCCGGCAGGCTGTTGGTAAACACGGTGCGATTCTGCAGCGAGGGCGCAGACGCGCGGTATAATTCCCTCGGCGAGTTGGGATCCGCGGGCTTCGCGTCGTTGTCGAAGAAGAAGAGGAAGCGGCCACGGACGTCGTCTAGCTTCGGCCATCCGTGCTGCAGAACTGATTGCTCCAGTGTGAAGTTTCCCTTGCGCACGTCGTCGGGGCGGATCAGTTGTTTCTTCGAGAACACGGACAGGATCTCCGCGTCGACGTTGAGGAGGCGCGGAAGTGTCCAGTTCGTTGCTTCGCCGGGACATATGCCGCCGAGTTGGCATGCAGGCGCGTCGGTTTTGAGTTCCAAGTCGATCATGATGGGGACGTGGTGCTTATTTGCATCGGACCATTTCTTCAGCGACTTGAGGCAGTCGATGAATGTGTGGCAGACGGAGTCTGTGTCGAAATCGGTGACGTGGAAGACTTTGATGCCGGGCTTCTTCAGAACCTCACCATCGAACGGAGTGTTGTTTTTGGTGAGGTTGGAAAGCGTCCATACTGCTGGAGGGTAGTAGAGGCCGCCTTTCTCGTCAGAGTGCAGGTCGAGTTCGAAGGAGCGGACGGATTGGTGCTCGAGCTGGATGGGGAGCTCGGCGTGCGAGTAGTAGTAGTCTTCTGGCGATGGGACGTATTTCTCGAAAACGGCACGTTCGGCTAGTGAGATCTCACGGTGGTAGGAGTTGTGGGTGCCAATGACTTGGATATGATTAAGGCGGATGTCCGGCTTGAACGCAGATGCGCTGTCTTTTATGTTTTAGTATGCGAGCATGTGCTTGTGTCGATCCTAGGACTTACGTGCAAGAAGCACCAAGCTCGCTGAAGCCTGTTTCTGTTAGCCACCATCACAGATGTAGGATTAGGTGACTTACTAATTGACTACGCATGTTGTCCTTGTCTGCTTCAAACTCGTGCAGATAGACGGAAGTGCTCAAGAGGAGTAGCAGAACCGCAAGCAGCCATTTGCGCGCCTTTTGTATTTTCGAATCCATGTCGAACCACGTGGGTCTCTACGGGACGTTGCAGGGTAGAGACATCTGAAGGTAAGTCGTTCCTGCATGCCGGCTAGGCACATGCTTCCTCGACGAGGTGCGATTGGCCGGAAAATCGTTCTTTCAGCCGTCTCTTGGCCAAGCTAACACAAAGCACCAATGGTTTGTCACCTGTATTCCGATAAACAATCTTTGGGAACCGACGGAGACATGCATCGTTCACAAAGTGGTCATCATGGGTGGGTATTTTGGAGCACACCAGGGTCGCGTTCTTCAAGTCTAAACACCACGCCAAGATTGGAACACTCCAACAGCAACACTAGATGAAAAACATGAAAACACACCCATCTGCCTATTCATTTTGTGAAGTACTAATTCTACTACCATGGATATTCTCTTCCTTTCTTGGTAATGAATTTTCCGGCTTCTCCGTCTCTCTCTCCGCGCACAATTTCCAGAATGCCTTGTGCACTTGTCTCCGAGCTCTCACAGTACTCATTTCCCTCTCTCATCTCGCGATCGTTTGTCAAGTCGGTTGTAACGTACCCAGGGCAGTATGCCCAGATCTTGAATCCATCCTGCCTGAGACGCGCGTACTGATACGCCGTCAGCATGTTCAACGCTGCTTTGCTCATCCGATATGCAGGGCTCGGAACAGATTGGAAGTTGCTTAGGATGTTGTTCTTGTCGATGTTTGGGCTGAGGCCTGCGATGCTGCCGAGACCGGAAGTGACGTTGATGACCATGGGGTTCTTGGAGGCCTTGAGAAGGGGGATCAGAGCTTCAGTCAAGAGCATGACGCCAAAGACATTGGTCTCAAAGGTCGCACGCAGGGTTTCGCGAGGAGCCCACTCTTTATCATCAGGGAGGCAAACGCCGGCGTTATTGACGAGGACGTCAACCCGACCAAATTCTTTCTTGATCTGCTCGACGCCGGAAGAGATGGACGCATCTTCGTTCTGGTCTAGGAGGACATAGCTGAGCGTTCCTTTGATACCTTTGCCCTGAACTTCTTTGATTCTGGCTTCGGCTTTGGTCGAGCTGCGAGCGCCCATAATGACATGGTTGTTCGGGGAATCGCGTGCGAGATACACGGCAGTGTCCAAGCCGATACCGTTCGTGGCACCTTCAACGGTCAGCAGGGCTCAATGTGTTGCAAGATTTACTGACCAGTGATAAGAATGATCTGCTTGTCGTTTGAAGACATGTTGAGTAAGAGTGGGTGGTGAATATCAAGTTCTTAGAACTAGGCTCTACAGGTGGTGAAAAGATGTTGAATTGTTTGTGCTGTCATGGAGAGCTGCCCTTATACGTTTCCACACCGAATTTCAAGTCTATTACGAGGCTGCATATTGGTACGGTGGGCGCAAGACATGTACGCCGTATTGTTACCTTTGGGGAAGGCATGCGGAGGTAGTGATGGTGAACAGCTTAACACCGACGCCGCACGGCGGTAAGGCTTCATCGGCGAAAGCTACCTGTCTTTATTATTAATATTTGTTAGAGGTCAGTGTTAGTCTGCCCGTGGTTCAGATGCAGGCGGCAGGCGGCGGACATTGGTTCGCTTGTCTTGGGAGCTCAATGCCCTCCGGCGGCTGAACAACAGCTTCATTGTGTGGATTTCGGATGCAGCCAGGTGCTTAGAAATACGCGGATACTTTGACAACACTAGCAATTGGTCATGTGCAGCAAATTTTCTCTCGGCGATAGGACATGCACGGATGGCGTTGAGGGAGATGAGATGGCACTAGGTACTTGGACCGAGACTTGTGGGGTAAAAACGTGGGCTTAGCGCGTATACTCACGTCATTTGGCAGCCCACCAAAGACATGGCAAACCTCGTCTTTGCTCACTACATGTCGCTATCCCACGAGTCAAGCCGCCATTGATGCGCACGGGGCTGCTGTCGCAACTATGCCGAATCTCGTCCGGAAACTCCTCATCTTTGCTGCTGTAGATGGGCTCATCCTGCAGCCATGCCCGCCGCGTAACCAGCCTCCCGCGACACAGCAAGCCATTAAGGTCGACTACAAGGGCAATGTCGGACCCTTGCTCAGGGACCGACGCGACGAAGACATTGCGCCTACGTCGGTGGAAGCGCATGGCATCGTAGGTCCGGCACCCATCTTGCGCCGGCATTGCTCCCTATGAGCTGACACAACACCAGGACTCTTGAAAGTCGCAACATCCTTCTTCTTGATATCAATTACTGGTCGCGAGTATGTCGCTCAGATACGCGGCAAGTCCGTATATAAAATCACCCACGTGAGCCTGATTCCACTGGCATCGCAAGCCGAAGCCGACAAAGCCATCACATCCGCCCAAGAGCACGTTCGACGTCAGAACAAAGCGCATGCCGCGGGAGCGGATGACACAGACACCGAAGACGAGGAAGGCGCGCCTAGCGTGGCCGATTCGTTGGACGACGATGGCACAACCACATCCAGCGAGGTGATAGACCCCGTGACCGGGCAGAAGGGGCCCGCCAAGGGAGACTCAAGCGTGGCGGTGGATGTCATGCAGCGCAAGGGCGTCTACGGCCGCTTTGCAGACAAGTGGTTTTCCAGAAAAGGTTGGAGTGCAGACAGCAGGCGCACGCAGGGTCTCAGCTCGCCAGAGAACTCCGCGGGCAAAGTGCCGAAAAACGTTGAATCCACCCCCAAGGAGGAAGAGCATGCAGCCGAACCTTCCGACCAGGAGGCCTTGCCCAGCGCGGAGAACGTTGCCCCGGAAAGTGTCAAACCAGAGGACATTCCTAAAGCACTGGAGGGCCAGAGGGATGCGACGACTGTGGCGTTACTACCCAAGATTCTGCAGACGACGCGCATGTACTTCTCTTCGGGCAACTTCTTCTTTTCCTACGACTACGACTTATCTCACAGCATTGGCACGTCGCGACCAAACTCCAGCTTGCCTCTCTTTAGACAGTTTGACCCATTAGTAAGTCTAGCAGCAACCGACCACACTCGACTACTAACGTGACATAGTTCTTCTGGAACCAACATATCGTAGAGCCATTTGTAGAAGCAGGCCAGCATTCATTCGTCCTTCCTATCATTCAAGGCTTCGTTGGACAAAGACCCTTCACCATCAAGGTCGCTGATCCCCATTCGAACAGCGCAGTAATTGATCCTTCCGCAACCCCAGACGACATTCAGTTGCAGTCTTGGCACGAGAAGCAGAAAAAGGACGCAGACTCTGATTCAGACACCAACACTGACACCCCGCCGCCTGAGACTTCGGGTGGAAAAGACTTCTTGCTGACCTTAATTTCTCGACGCTCTACGCACCGAGCTGGTCTCCGCTACCTGCGCCGCGGTACAGACGACGATGGCTTCACTGCAAACAGTGTTGAGACCGAGCAAATCCTTTCCTCGCCAACCTGGAATACATCGCAGGACAAAATCTTTTCTTACACGCAGTTCCGCGGTTCAATACCTCTCTTTTTTTCTCAGTCGCCATACAGCCTCAAGCCCCAAGTCAGCACATGGGGTACCTTTGAGACCAATGCCAGGGCTTTTAAGCGACATTTTGATAATCTCGCATCGCGATACGGGGATATTTATTGCGCTTCTTTGATTGACAAGCACGGAACTGAATCAAAAATTGGGGAGCTATACGAGAGGCACGCAAAGTCACTGAATGAAAATGGTGGCATCGACGGCAAAGGCAAGCAGCTGGGCTTCGAGTGGTTCGACTTTCACAACGTATGCCGAGGCATGCACTTCGAGAACGTGTCGCGGCTCATGGATACGCTCGAGCCATTTGCTACCTCGACAGGCTGGACCGTCATTTCTGACGACCAGATCGAACACAAGCAGTCAGGCGTCTTGCGCACAAATTGCATGGATTGCCTAGATCGGACGAACGTGGTCCAATCTGCCTGCGCAAGGACCGCGCTCGAGGCACAGCTGTCCGCAGGCAGCTACAACATTGACCTACAAAACGACCCCAGCACCAGTTGGTTCAACACTCTTTGGGCAGACAATGGGGACAATATTTCACGCCAGTACGCCGGTACTGCGGCCCTGAAAGGCGACTTTACACGAACTAGAAAACGACAGATTACGGGTGCCTTGACTGACTTTGGATTGACACTTACCCGCTACTACAACAACATTGTAAATGACTACTTCACACAAGCACTCATCGACTACCTACTGGGTCGTGCAACGGAAACTATCTTTGCCGAGTTTGAGGCGGATATGAAGAGCTCCGACTACTTCATAGATATGGGAAAGGTGCGACAGCAAGCGATCGATCGCTCTGCAGGTATCGTCATCGAAGACCAGGATGAAGATCTGATTCACGGATGGACTTTGACTGTTCCTACGGCGGCGAACCAAGTCAAAACAGCAACTTTCGAAGAAGCAGTCCTTCTCCTGACGGACAAAGCATTGTATTTCTGTCGCCTAGACTGGGGCACCGAAAAGGTTCGCGAGTTCGAGCGCATTCAGCTTGAGAACGTGCAGGGCCTCATGCGTGGTGTATATATTACAAGCACGCTTGCCCAGCGGCACATGGACACTGATAAGAATGTCGGTTTCGTGGTCAGATACAAAGCTGAAGGTAGTGGCGACCTTGTTCGGAGAAATACTAGGGCCTTGGACTCTGGAGCTGCCAGTGACGAGGAACCCCAACAGGATGTCAGGAAGGAGGAAGCAGGTCGCTTCTTGGCCTTTAAGGCTCTGCCGCCTCGCAGCAACGTGTCTACGAAGGATACACCGGATTCCCCCGATAACGAAATTGAGGTTGTGAAGAGCGTATGCGACGAGATAGTGCGCGTTGCGAACAAGAGTGGGAACAAGTGGAATGTCCCCGAGACTGCACAGGAGGGCCTGGACTATGAGGGCCAAACCCGACAACTGATTGTGGAGGAGAAGGACATTATAAGCCTTGCTAATGCGAAGAAGACTACGGGATATCTGGAGCAAATCGAGTATTCGTTGAAGAAGTTGGTGTGGGGTTAATGAGGGACACAGTAATGCCTAGACACAGTCAAGATGGCAAAAGTTCAGCCTAAAACCTATGTACATACACATGGCAAATCAGGTAATAATATACTACCATCCTTTCTTTTCTTTATAGCACTAATGCTATCGGCTTTTAAGCAAAGTTTCGTCGGTACTTGCCAAGCAGTCTGGAGAGGCCCCAACACCCAGTCCTCGGGTTCGAAGAAGCGTTTTCGACCCACCGTATTGGTGCGCGGTATTCGCCTTTCATCGATAGGCCGAATAGATCTCTTCACCTCCATATTTGCTTCCAGCCCATCTCCCTCCATGGACTTATGTTTAAGAAGATTACCTGGCTATATGCTTAAGAAGTCATTAGCAGTGCCTACAAGGTACAAATTGGGTAGTGTTTGAAATTAAAACGCGCCTCGCGTTTCCCGCGCAATACATGCCTCGGCCTCCCGTTGTCCGAACCTCGATGCCGATCCATGTCAGCAACGCTAGAACACAAAGAGGCCTGTCATTGAGGCTCTCAGTCGCATAAGGGCTCCACCAAGCTAGAAGTTTTATCGGACCAAGCAATACCTATCGTCTGGCTTCCCGGATCCTCACAATAAGATGAAGGCTTTCCTGTGTGTAATTGAAGGTTCGACCAGCGAGCCATGCCAATTTTGCAACCTCACACTTTGCCTTCGCCTGCTACTCAACGCAAAAGCTTGACACCACACCTCGGTTCTCTCGGCCTACACAAGCTTTGATTGCGACGGGTGGCTTGCACGGGCACGCTAAACGATGCCGTTACATTGAGAAAACCGGGTCGGAAAATCGGGGCGACTGACGTCACATGTGGACCAGCATCTTCTCAAGTCCCCATCCGCCGTCCCACCGTGGAGGAAAATGTTGGAAATTTGGGGAGAAAGCGCCGTGGGGATGGGGATGGGGACTGGAGAAATGGAGTGTATTTGCGGAGGTGTGGGTGACGGGGTCGAATCGTGAGGGTGAAGGCGCGAGAAGGTATAGTGTTTTGCAACTTTGTGGTCATCGAGGATGCCCAAATCCCATGTCCAATCGCGCCCCAAGTTCAAGCATAACGCAGCCTCTTCCCACGCAGCACATGGTATCTCGGCGCCACTATCCCTCCACGACTCGCAAACAAGCTCTGCAACTTCCCCGAGCGTGTCAGGCTTGACATGTCTTGCCCCCCGCCAAGTCATCTCCGCAGCCCCGTGTGGCTCCAATAGTGACATCCCGCTACGGACTCTATACCCCGTTTGGAAACCCTTCAGATGCAGTTGGAACTTCCGACAGACCGTTGTTGCTAGCCATGGTGAATTGGTCCGCTGTGGGGCACGGTTTCCCATGGGACGCCTACGTTGGCGTGTGCGGGTCCCCGAGGGGAGAGGGATGTATATAATGCAGGTGTGACCCGGGGGTGGATTGCAGGTACATTCTTCTGAGCTGATTTGGCTTTTGTCTCCAAGATGTATCAGATCGGGAACATATACGGAATCACGGCGATTGTAAGTGCTTTCTTCAAACGTGGTCTGGAATTTTACTGATTTCGTATGATAGGCTGTCGTCGGTGGTGGACTGTTTGGCTTCGACATCTCGTCGATGAGCGCTATGTAAGTCTTGATGCCAGTTCTGTAGGTTAACACGACTAATGAATACTAGCCTGCCGACACAACAATACAGATGCTACTTCAACCAAGGCCCCCGAGGCCCTCCATTCGGCCCCGAAGGCGAATCATGTTCTGGCCCTGAAGCCTCCGTGCAGGGTGGAATCACCGCTGCCATGCCCGGCGGCTCATTCGTTGGAGCTTTGGTCAGTGGCTACCTGACTGACAAGTTGGGTCGTCGTCGCGCCATTCAGATCGGATGTGCGATTTGGATCATCGGCTCTATCATCTCCTGTGCTGCTCAGAACATCGGCATGCTGATCGCTGGTCGTTTCATAAACGGTTTTGCTGTCGGAATTTGCAGTGCTCAAGTCCCAGTCTACGTATCGGAGCTGGCGCCGCCGTCCAAGCGTGGTCGTGTCGTCGGATCCCAGCAGTGGGCCATCACGTGGGGGATTCTGATCATGTACTACATCTCTTACGGATGTGTGTACATGGACGGAGCAAAGGCATTCCGTGTTCCATGGGCTCTGCAAATGATCCCCGCTATCTTCCTCGCAATCGGTATCATGTTTCTTCCAGAGTCGCCGCGATGGCTCGCACGCCATGACCGCTGGGAAGAGACGCATGCTGTGCTTACTCTGGTGCATGGCAAAGGAGATCCAAATAGCCCCTTTGTCAAGCTAGAGATGGACGAGATCAGACATATGATTGAGTTCGAGCGCCAGAATGCAGATGTGTCTGTCATGGAGCTATTTAAGCCCCGTATGATCAATCGTCTGCATATTGGTGTCTTCACTCAGATTTGGTAAGTCGGACGATATTGGAGTGAACGAGCACTCCACTAACGTAAGACATAGGTCTCAACTGACGGGTATGAACGTAATGATGTGTAAGTACACCGTCCATCCATCCCTCTTCACGTGATCTGACAACTTGAAGACTACATCACCTACGTCTTCGCCATGGCCGGACTGTCAGGAGACATCAACCTAATCGCCTCCTCCATCCAATACATCATCAACGTCATCATGACCGTCCCCGCTCTCATCTACATGGACCGCTGGGGCCGGCGCCCCATGTTCGTCATCGGCGCCGTCCTCATGGCAATCTGGATGTTCGCCAACGCCGGGCTCATGGCAACATACGGCCACGCAGCGCCCGAAGGCGGAGTAAACCACGTAGCCGAGCAAAGCTGGGAAATCTCTGGCGCACCTGCCCACGCCGTCATCGCCTGCACGTATCTCTTCGTCGCCAGCTACGCGCCAACATGGGGCCCTGCGTCGTGGGTGTACCCACCCGAGATCTTCCCCCTGCGTCTGCGCGGTAAGGCTGTTGCGCTCACTACCTCATCCAACTGGTACGCCCCTCCTCCCCCATACGCCCGCTCATCTTCTAACCCGACACAGGATCTTCAATTTCGCGCTCTCTTACTTCGTCCCGCCGGCATTCGTCAACATCCAATGGCGCGTGTATATCATCTTCGGCGTGTTCTGCACGGCCATGGCGATACATACGTTCTTCATGTTTCCGGAGACGGCGGGTAAGACGCTCGAGGATGTCGAGGACATGTTCATGGCGGGCGTGCCGGCGTGGAAGACGAGGGTGCATTACAGCACTTCGAGGCGCGCGGAGGAGGGCGAGGTGGATGTGGAGAAGGCGAAGGGGATGGAGCATAGTCCGGTCAGGGTGGAGGATGCTAAGGCTTGAGCTGATTCGAGTAAGGGATTCTAAAACTACTTGATAGAGATTCGTTGGGGTGGGTTTGTGGTAGGCGGGCTTTGTTCATGTATAAAGTATGAGCCGTCAAGTTATGGAATGGACTTTGTGCATACTAGCGCGCTCCTTCAGGTTTCTAGTGGCCATTGTGCGCGTTGTGTTTAATCTCCAAAAGCGGTGGGGAATGACAGATGTGCGGGGTTGTCCAAGTAGGGAGATTCGCTAGGTGCTTTAAGTCTGGATGCTGCGACCTGAATCGTGAACAGGCCCAGAAGTCAGAAACAATAGTCTGGCTAGGACTGTGAACAATCCATGCCTCCCAAGATCAATGGCGATAAGGAGTGAAGAACGACTTGTCGATGTATCCGGCTTGCTGACATATACAACGTCTTTGTACTATTACTCGCGACTATCCAACTAGAACTCTCTGCCTCGCTCAGAAGATATCCTCCAGCCCGGCATTCTTCCACGTCGTCTCGCCTCTTGCAACCTTATCCCTGATCTGCCAATACTCATGGTTGAAAACCCAGTACTCTTCTCCAGTGATCTCGCACCTACCCTTGGAGAACCACCTCGGCTCGAAGTGCTCGCCCTTCGCTTCTCTGTCGCGTCTTGTCGCTCTCTGCTTCTCTTCCACGCGGTTCTTCTCCGTGGCTGCAAGATCATATGCGCCGTCCTCCATCGCGCGCTGATCCGGTCTTAATCTCGTGTCTGTTGGTGCAACGACCGGTCGTAGGGCGTCAGGGATGTCGTTCAAAGTGACAACAAAGGGCGTGAGATTGAAAGGTATGCCAGTAGGACGTTCGTGTGCTTGCCAAACGAGGAAAGCCTTGTTCTCGTCGTGCTTACTCTTGCTGCCGCCCTTTTCGATTTCGGCGTCTTCGAAACCTGGAGTGAAGCGCGCATAGATTTTGTCATTCCATCGACCTCCGAGCGACCATCGCACGCGGCCCTCCGCATCAAGGACCTTTCCAACAACTTGGTAGGCAGACGACGCTTTCCAGCCACGTGGCTTGAACTCAACTTGACAGACTTCGCCGGTTGTGTGGTTGCGGATTTCCATAATTCCGTAGTTATCGACGACCGGGTTTCCGGTGATGATACCAATAACGGAAGATGTAACTTTCTTCCAGGTATACATCTCTTCCTTGCCACCAGTTGCCGTCGGTCGGAGGCGTAGGAACCAGGTTCCGAGTGGGTTGATGTCGAAGGACTTGCCGTAAAATTTGGACTTGACTGCAGACTCGCCCTGCAGTACGTTAGCAAGAACCTAAAGTAGGAAAATTTCAATACTTACATAGTAATCCCACTTCTTTGACTCCGCGTAGGCCGCGCCAACCGGTGGGTGATGGCTGACCTGCTCAATGAAGAACCGGTAGCCCTTGTCGGGTCGTGCATACTCATAGGTCTCGGCCAGAAGAGGGTTGAAAGGCTTAGCCACTCGTCCAATGGTCGACGCATACTCGGACGCAGCAAATGCAGCAACATATAGCAGTCGCTCGGTTGAATCGGCACGATCTGCAGCGGTGTCAAGGAGATCAGTGTACTCCATATCTTCTGCGACTCGCTGAAGCAGCGATGTCGGTTCGTTGAAAGACACAGGCAAAGTCATCTTAGTCATATCTTTTCCGATCATAGACTTGAGGATACCCTAGAAGAAAGTTAGATGTTGTCTGATGCAAGTGGGTATATGCGCATACCCAGAGAGAAATCTTAGGCCTGTCATCGGCATCCATAGCAAGTCTTTTGCGAGGTCCATCTTCGTATCCCTTGAAGCCGGTCGCAATCAAAGCATGCTTCTCCTCGAATATGTCGCCACCAGATGAAGGTGCTCCTACTTCTTTCGTGTCTGCAGGCTCCTGAGGAAGCTCAACGACCTCAACCTCACCAGCACCTACAGCATCGAAGAACTCTTCATCATCCTCAGATTCCGAGTCTGACATGTCCGCGGCAATGTCTGCAATGGTAGCCTTTCGCTTGATCGAGCGATTAGGGTAGCTTGCACTTCGCGAAAGCTCTTGTTGCTGCTTTGGGTCCTCGGCCGCTTCAACAAAGTCGTCATCCTCGTCATTGACAGCGGGTCCTTGACCCGCGCCTGGGTGCTCATAATCTTCTAGAGCCTCACGTAATGCTCTCTTCGTCTTGCGCCGCTTCTCCTCGGACTCGCCTATTCTGTTCTCCAGCTCTTCCTGCTCTTTGGCAACTTTAGCCATACTTTCCTCCCACATGCGGCGGACATTGGCTTCACGGTCTAAGCGGTACTGCCAGTACGCGTCACGGTCTCGCGAGATTCGCAACAAATCGCCGATCAGCCCCTTGAGATTGCCAATGGCCGAATCATAAGATGCGAGTGCTTGAAGCATGGTTGGATCTGAGATCTGCAGGGTGGGGTTCCTCGACTTCTCTGATTGTAAAGCTGCAGAAACAGAAGTAAGGAGCTCCAATTGGAGCTTTGCAGATTGCGCTGTGATGTTGAACGCGTCTTTGCTCTGTGGTTTGATGTTGTGACCGCTGTCATTGTCATCATAGTCGTCGTCATCGTCCATGTCATCAGCGACTGTAGTCGCACCAAAATGGCTGGCAACTCTGCTGATGTCCTGTCCAGGGACACTAGGCTCGTAGGCACTTGCACCTTCTTCGCCAATGCTGACTGCGGTGCGGGAAGACGTGTCCTGGGGCATCAGAGGAACGCCGAGCGATGATGGTGCTATGGGACGGTCAGTAGATACATAAACCAGTGCTGAGTACACTCACGGGCCGGATTTTTCGAGCCAGTCATTCGCGAGCTGGTGACGCTTGCACTATCACCACCGCTTGTTAGTTGTTCGATCTTTGCCTGCTTCAGCATTTCTTGATCTTGGTTTGCGCGCTTCTCCTCTTCGCGTGCCTCGTCTTTTGCCCATTGAATGGAGTTGTTCAAGGCCCAGTACCACCGCTTGGCCTCGACCTGGTGGTTAGCCTTGAGATGGTATTTGACGGAGGATCTGCCCTGAATCTCGAAGCGCTGCTTGTCTTGAGGGTCCATGTAGAGCTTGGCGATGCGCATGTTGATGGCACCTCGACATGCTGATCCGATATCGTCTACCAGAGTTAGCCTGCATGCGCACTGGACATGGCGCAGACATACCCTGATGCTTGTAGTAGCTCAGCACGCCGTCCTCAAGCACAAACCAACGCAACTTGTAACCGCTCGTGTAGTTGGTCCACTTCTTAAGGTAGCCCTTCATCTCGCGCGACTCTTTCACGCCCATGCCACTTTCGCTGGCTGCTGCACCAAGTGCGCTGCCGGCCAGAATCGTCTTCTCCTGTATGCCTCGCTGTGCAGCTGCGGCTGCTGGTGAACGTTTGAGGATGGCGCGCGTGCGGTCGTCCTTGGTGTAGTCTTGGGGTAGCTTGCCTTTCCTGTCACGTCGGAAGGGATCCGCACCGTTGAGAAGTAGCAGCTGCGCCAGCTTCACGTCCTTTTTCTTCGCAGCTTCGTGCAATAGCGTGCCACCGGCATCAACTACTACCGGGTCGGTTGCCAACTCTCCGCCATTGACGTCAAGCGTGCTCTTGATCCGCCCGTCTTGCAAGATGTGCTCCAGTGTTGTCATGTCGCCTGTAGTCACCAGCTGCTGTATCTTCTTGACGTTTATATCGATGAAGATGGACCGCGCCAGCTGCAGCTGCTGGAAGATATCGGGTGTGCGAGCGAGGTCTAGTGGCGTCTGACCGTTATAGTTGATGATGGAGTCATTGATACCGGGCTGCTCGAGGAGCGTGCGGACTACGGGTGCACGGCCAAGGGTGGCTGCCAGGTGAAGGGGCGTGTTCCCGTCACGGTCGCGGCCGTTGATATCAATGGGCGAGTCTGCATTTGCTGTGGCGTTGGACAGGACAAATTCGATGACGGGCATCTCGGCGCATTGTATGGCCAGGTGCAGTATGGACGTCCCCTCAGTGCGGGCACTGGGCAACGACAGTGAGGACCTGGGTTCCTCGCTGTCTGACGGTGCCGACTGCTCTCTGATAGCCTTGGCGATGGCCGTTGTGTCTCCATTGCGTAGCGACTCGAAGACGCGGAACAGCTTTACCGACTGCTCTATCGATGAAGGTTTGGCAGTGCTCGGCGAGGTCGGTGACGGCTGCAAGTTCGGGGACGAGGGGCTCAGGGCGTCTGCAGTGTTGACGTTGGACATGCTGGCAGAGAGGTGCGGGTGGTGTTTCTTGGAGAGACTGCGCTGGTGGCCGGGCAGATGCTGCGACGAGCTCCCCAGGTGCGAGCCGGCAGCCGACGAGCCTGGTGGAGAGGAATCGCTCATGTCGGTGTTGGTGACGTCGTTCTTGGAAGACACACGGCCAAGCATGTGCTTGACCTTTTGCGACTTTGACCGCTTGTGGCTGCCGGGGTCAGGGTCAGTACGGCGTCGAGTGTTGCTGCTGCCCTGTCGTGACACAGCAGGGTGCACTTACCTGGCGTCCATGTTGCACAATCAATGGCCAGTCTGGAGAATGCGGGGGGGAATGGTGGGGAGGGGCGTGGAAGTGGATGCCAGGGGCGGCAGAGGCGACCGTCGAGTATTGTCTGGAAACGATGGGATATGCGATGCGAGCGGCGTGACGTACTTTTGTATATGTAGCAACCCTAGGTGCCGCCCTCGAGCAGCCAACAGCGGGGCCTTCTCGACGTGCTTCGTCGGAGGCGTCTTTTGCAGCTCGGCAGCCAATCACACCGCATGCTCGGCCGAACCGCTATCGCGCGCACACTGTCAAGGCTCGAGGTGGGCCGGATGCAGCGCCGCCAGGCAGTGCTTGTCAATGTAGCTTGGCAAGTTTGGCAAAACAAACTGCCCCGAGTCTACGATATTACGGGCGCTTCACAAATTCCGCGTCCATCTTGCTTGCGTATGTTGTCATGACATATCTACTACATGGCTTACATCCCATCACTAGTCTACCCTGCTCTGCGTCAGACTACGACGCGTCGCCAGTCACAAGAAGAATTGCACTCCCCAATTGTCTCCGGAGATCTTCCTTCTCCACGTCGTGCGTGTCCTCGACCTCACCCCACTGGCCCGTCTGCCATCGGACCTCGAGGCTCGCAGCTTCGGCCGCTTCCTCGATGCCGAAGCGGGCCGCGTTGGCCGGCTTCCGCGATTGCGCAAACGCTTCGCCCCATTCGTAGATTAGTCGCACGCTCACGAGCAGACTCTTGGATGCCAGCACCGCACGCTCCAGTCCGGCCAGCTCGAAGGGAGGGAGGCCCGCCAGCCAGCCGCGTATCACTTGCTGCGTCATCGCCGGCTGCTCCACGGGCATGATGCTGTCGGGCTCGAGGATGGGCTTGATCTCGACGCCGGGCCAGATGTGGGTGGTGAGGTGGGCGATGATGGGCGTGGCCATGGCCTGCTGGAGCTCGCGCAGTGTCTTGCCATTGCGCTTATGGTCATTCATGACATTCTCGGGCGCCCAGCATAGCAACGTGTCCGTGGCGAGGTAGCGCATGAGTAGGTTGAGGACTTCGTTCCTGACATTTCCCCTCCCCTGGGCGTCGGCTTGCTCAATGTCGAGGGCGCGATTGGCGAGTGAGGTCATGGGTATGTAGTGCGTCCTGAGGGCCTGTTGTGCGCTCAGCAGGAGGTCCCACTCGAGGGCAATGGCCGTGGCGAGCTGGTGCTTCGAGGCAGGGAGGGTGAGGACGTCCTTGGTGGGGGTTCGGACGGGTCTGCTGTCGAGGAAGATTTGCAGGCCCTCTGTCTGCGGTCAGCACTGCAGCATAGAAGACGAAGCTCACATGACACACCATCCGTCTCCTTCACGATGCTGTCCTTCCAAAAGCGCTTCCTGAGCAGGGCTTTGGGCTTGTTCGAGGGTACCGACTCGGTGCGGACCTCCTGCGCCTTCTTCACCATCTCGGCCTGGCGCTTCTTCCTTGCCACCCGCTCCAATGGGTCTGACGGGTGCGGGGTGGGTGTTGCTGGAGGCGGGCCTGGTACCGATGCATGTGGCAGCGGCGTGGCATGGCGGGCTGCAGACGTGTGGAGGCATTGGTAGAGCGGGCGGTAGGCTCTGCGTGGAGCTGCCAGCCGCAGCGTCGCCAATGCAGGGCGAAGCGTCTCCATGAGGTGGTCTGGTGTGTGTCTATATGATTTATGGCGTGGTGGCAGGTGAAGGTTGAAAAAGTCACGGCAGCCCATGTTACGTCGGCACGGCTGGCATGACTCGCGGACAGGCTCCGCAGCGTCGAGCAATCAGATCAGACGCGCCGATTGCAGCTTGTCACCGGCTGCGTCCTTCGACGCTGACTGTTCCCCATCATGTCGCTGGACCTTCTCCACATTTCCCTGCCCGCTGCTCTGGCTCTTCCCCACACTCGCGTCTGGCCCTCAGGATTGACGTGGTTGACGTGAAGCTCGCCGCCTAACCATCCTACCCCGCTTGCGCCTGCATTTCCCCTGCACCTGCACCCGCTCCCGCCCGTCTGAGGCGTTCCATGTGGGCGTCCTTCTCCTGCGAGTCCTGTCCATTCGAGCCCTTTTCATGAATCAACCTGCGCCCACGGCCTCTGCGAATGCTGCTGCTGCTCCTCAGCCCAAGCCCATTCGCTTTGTCAACAACCATGACGGGCCCTATGCGAAACGGCGCCGCATCAACAGCGCCTGCTTGACGTGCCGGCGCAAGAAGACGCGCTGTTCGGGTGAGTTGGCCGCCGCGAAGCTCAAAATGCTGGCTAATACAGTCCAGGCGAACGGCCCGTGTGCGCGACATGCGTGAACAACAAGCACGAATGCGCCGGCTATGGCGAAGACAGCAATGCCACCAACGACGCCAAAGAGAAAGAGAGGAAAAAGCCCGCGCCGAGGGAGAGCAATGCGTCGCCGCGAAAGGTCGAACAGCCAATTGATCCGCAGCTCACGCGCCCGTCACTGCAGCAAACCATGTCCTCCGTCTCACAGCGCTCCGACTCGACGAGCAGCCACATACTGAAGCGCGAGGACGACGGCTCCAACGGCGTCCTCAGCCTCAGCACGCGGAACAGGATGCCGTACTTTCGCTACTTTGGGCCCACCGCTATCATGCCTGGCTTCAAGCAGATGGTAGTCAAAGTCCGCGGGAAGCAACATGGCAGCGGTCAGACAGCTTCAGACCGTGAGTCCACCGGCCTTCAAGATTGTAACATTTTACTAACTTGACAGAACACGCCGTTCCGTCTTCGCCAGCACAACCGCCTCTAGAGTCTCCACCGCTACCGGAACCACGAACTCCCCTCGAGATCCCCGTATACGATGCCTCGTCCATGTCTCCTAGCCCTCTCATCACGCATCTGTGCAAGCTCTTCTTCGTCCATCTTGGCTGCTCTTTTCCCTTCCTCCAGCGCGAGCGCTTTATGCGCGACCTGGAAGAGAAGCAGGTCGATGCTATCCTGGTAGACGCAGTTTGCGCGCTTGCAGCTCGCTTCTCCACACACCCAATGCTCACAGGCAACGGGGAAAATCAGAAGCCCATCGAGAATGAAAGTTCCTGCATACAGCCTCCTGAATATGGCCAAGCATTTGCGCAACGTGCAAAGTCGGCGATTCCAGATGCGTTCCCATGTCCAAGCGTTGCCGTCGTGCAAGCTGCACTGCTTTTAGCGTACGACGAGTTTGGTGCCAGTCGAGACAGTGGCTTGTGGATGTATCTGGGCATTGCGATTCGAATGGCCCAAGATCTAGGCATGCAAACTCTACAAGGATTAAAGTACGAGGGCCTGAACGGACCCAATCCAAAGTCGGTCAAATCCGATGCTGAAAAGCAAAAGGCCCCTCCGTCTTGCCACCCCTCTTCACGGCGCGAGCAGGGCAGTGACACTGAGGAGCAGGAGCAGAGAGCTGCAGAGCGCGAACGACTGGATACGTTTTGGTCCGTCTTTTTCCTTGATCGAGTCATCTCATCTGGCACTGGACGACCCGTCACCTTGCGCGATCGAGATATTGAGATATCTTTCCCGTCCATGGACGAGCTAGATCCCGCCTCGGGATGGCCATTACCGTTCCCTGCCTTGATTCGCATTATTCACCTGTACGGACGGGTAACTGATCTCATTAACAGAATTCGAGATTCCACTGACATTTCTGATGATCTGCAAAAACAGCTCGCATCGCTTGAGGACCGTCTCACACTGATCTATCAGAATCTCTCACCAAGGCTCCATTTCAATGCGGTCAATTTTCAGCAATACGTCAAGTACAACCAGGGGACCAATTTCCTCCTCTTGCATTGCTGGTTCCATGTGCTCATCGTTTTGCTGCATCAACCAACACTCCTCAAGCCGTTCGAGGGCTCACCACAATCTCTATCTACGAACAGCAGGGAACTGTCCATGTCTTCGGCCAAAACAATTGCCGATATTCTTGCATTCACTGAGCTCATCGATGCCAAGACTGGCATGGGCAATCCATTCACTAGGTGCGTAGGCTTGGGGAAGCTCTAAGGGTCGTATGGGGGGCTAATATGACATAGTCAGCCTATATACATTGCCGCGTGCGCTTTCCTAAACGAGACAGCGATACATTCGGCCTCCTCGCAACCACATTCGCGGCCATCCACCCCGGGCTCGAAAGGAGACGAGGCAAAAGAGCCTGCCAACGGCCGTGCTATGGACCGCGAGCAGAAGCAGGCTGCCAAGCACACGCTGCTGGCATCAGCCGCCAACCAAAATTACCAACGTTGCTACCGCGCATTGAAAGCACTCGAGACGTACTGGGCTGGCGTAAAGTACATAATGACCGTGCTAGACCAAAAGGCAAAGGGTGTGACGGACCCAATCTTGTATACAAGAGAGGAAATGGAAAGTGCCTTGGAAGCGCCTCGGGCGGAGCCTTCATTCACGAGCCCTGGCTGGCGGAGAAAGCTTAGCTGGGGAACATATTTGACCGCCCAAAGTCCCAACGATGATGTAGCCAAGATCTTCAGGAAAGGTGCTAGAACGCCGACGATACCGGGGTCGCCTATGGTGCATCCCAGTCAAGGTAGGTTTTCAATGCTGTCAGACTAGGCACAAGGGAGCTAACATTCCACAGCAATAGGATGGTCTTTGACAGGCACGATGAACTCACCCTCAACCAACGTCGCTGTTATGTACAGCTCCGAAAACAACAACGCTCGCGATGGCAAACCTGCATCTACAAAACAGCCGCCGCCCCCAGCAAGCTCACAGCCATCAATTGCTTCACTCATCTCGGAACCCCCCGTCAAATTTGAACCTGCGCAACAACCTCTCCAGTCGCCGTCCATGGCGCAATTCAACCACTCTTCGATGCCACCACCACCTGCATTTACCAACACGATGCCCACCCCCGATCCTGTACTTGTCTCCGATGCCGATCTCCTGCTGAACCTTCACTCCCCATTCTCGACTGCGTCACCGCGCACATCGGCGGTACAGAGTCAAACTTCCTTTGCGCGTGCGTCTTCGCAACAAGCGCAGCCAAATCAGACAGACTTTTCACCAACATTTGGCACGTATCCTACGCCATCGGATAACACGTTTGGCGACATGGTCATCGACACGCAAGATGTCGACATGTCCTTGCTCGGCGCAGACATGATGCCCTGGGACTTGGAATATTTGCCGCACGACATGCTGTACTTTGGGGAGAACAATTACGGAAACACGGGCATGGGAGAGGAAGGGCAGGAGTAAAATCTGTTTGATGGATTTACAAAAGTGGTAATTAATGGTCAAAAAAGACGAGGGATGTTTTATGGTCAAAGAAAATTGGAGCTACTGGGGTGTATGTTTGATAATGTTCATGATACCACAGTGATTAGTCGTATTCTGAGTCCGTCGTTAGTATGCACATGTGCGTTGGGTATCGTGAACGATCATTCAGTCATGTGCATCACAAAGTCGCTGCAACTCAGTTGCATGACTCGACGACAAACATGTCTCACAAGCACAACACCACCAACATCACAGCACACACACAACCCATCAACTAAAAGCCAGACACTCGATAGTCATTAATGGGGTATCTCTCCATCTCAGTCTGCTTTCTCCACCATCACCGAGGACAGCCTCATCGTCGAGCCATGCCACTCCACACCACACCACGCCATCCGTGCGCCGCGCGCCCTAGTTGGAGATCTTCGAATTAACCTTCTTGCCGGTAATCTTCTCGTACACCTTGCGCATGCCGTCGGTCTATCACCATGTCGTCAGCAAACCACACATGCCCAGCACGTATCGTATCCGCGCCAGTAGTGGAAACATACAATCTTCTCGCTAGTCGCGCGATTCCCCGCGATTTTCTGGCCCTGGGCGCCGCCGAATTTCTTCGCGCCCGCGGCGAAGGCCTTGTCGAGCGGGTCTTGCTTCTGGTTGGGGTCGTTGTTCATGGCTGCGAATTTTATCGTGGTTTTGGTTTGGTTTGAGCGGAAAGATGTGTGTGTGAGGTCTAAGTGGAAGTGGAGAGAGTGACGCGGGTCGGGTGTGGCAGTCTCTTTATATACGTCGGTGAGAGAGTTTGGGCGCGGGATGCGGTGATAGGGCGCGCGAGGAGTGCGCTAGTGCGTTTGCGGCGACCTCGCGCATCTTATCGCCCAGATGGACCGGGGGCCGGGTAAACTTGGCTTTTGGCCTTTTCGGCGCGAAGGATTAGTTCCCGATGGGCGGGGCTTGGGGGGGTGACGACGCCACGGGTGGTGTGATTTTGGGCGAGGTTATCGTTTGTTCTTATTGCTCGTTGTATTGTTGTTGGTGTATGTGATATAAAGTACTTTTAGTCTTTCGCCCAATGGCATGGGGCTACACGGCTCAGTCACACTGGGCGTCGGATGCTGCGGAACACCCTCGTCGTCTCCCCTCATATCCGCGCGTCGCACTCACTCGCGAAAGGTGTGTGTCCGGAGTACATTTGTACTGCTCTGCTCAATCATCTCGACCGTATGACTGTCATGACGCTTCTCCTTCGCGAACCCGCCCTCTTCATCTGGCGGTGGTTCTGGCGCATCCACGACGTGGAACACCAGGCTAGCGTCTACAAAGTCGATATCCGCATCGTTTTCGGGCCGCACCACTGTGATCTTGGCCACCGTCTTATGGCCGAGCTCTGCCTTGTGTTGGAGCAGGAAGTACGCAAATACCGCGCCATTTGGCGAGCCACTGGTGTTGAGTATTAGCTTGCTGCACTTGCCGCGAGAGGGGGTCTACTGACAGCAGGGCATGTCCTTCGTCGGTCGATGTATCGAAACTCGTTCCCGGCCACTCGCTCAACTCTTTTTTCGCCCGCGTGAGACACGAGGCGATGAGTTGGTTCGTTTGCTCGTTGGAAATGCCTAACATGAAGAAGTAACG
>Ga0265780_10003339_pt1 | contig 21151 bp, 20 predicted proteins | sample P1T30metagenome_FD_192432 | JGI IMG/M metagenome (GOLD analysis project Ga0265780, IMG submission 192432) | Plant litter microbial communities from East Loma Ridge, Irvine, California - P1 T30 | ecosystem: Environmental > Terrestrial > Plant litter > Unclassified | place: USA: California...
CATTGGCCGCGTGCGCTTCGGCCAGGCGGCGGTTGGTGTCGGGGGCCACGGTGCTACACGAGGCATGGATGGCGCCTTTTGGCAAGGTGCTGAGGATGCCGTCGGGGCCAGTGGTTATAGCTTCGAGCGCCTTGTCATCGGTGAGCATCGTAAAAACGATGGCGGCGTCGCGCACGGCCTCGGCAGGCGTGGTGGCCACGGTGGCACCTTGCTGGCGCAGGGGCTCGGCCTTGGCGGCGGTGCGGTTGTATACGGTGAGCGGGAAGCCGGCTTTGAGCAGGTTGGCGGCCATAGCGGCGCCCATGCTGCCGAGGCCCAAAAAGGCGATTTTATCAGCCATAGGGGAGAAAAGAGAAAAACCAATTGCTCCCCCTGTACGCAGAAATCAGGGCGTGGGGCTGGCCGCCGAGTCGGTTCCCTGAATGAGAGGCGTGGGCTTGCTAACCACCGCTGCGCTATCGATGTGCAACTGCGCCGGCGGGGCGGTAGGCTCGGGGGTAGGAGCCGCTTCTGAGGCAGCAGGCCCCGGCAGCGCTTGCGTGGCAGCGGTATCTGCGTTGGCGGGTTGGGCATCGGCCAAGCTATCAGTCGGGTAGCTTTGGTCGGCTGACTGGCTTTCCCCAGCATCCTCGTCGGGCTGCGCCCGCTGGGCTACGGTGGCCGCCGGTCGCGGCGCGGGCTGGTGCGCCCACCGCACAACGCCCCAGGTACCCGCTCCCGCGCCGGCCAGCCCCAAGGCTACCAAGCCCCAACGCTCGGCTTGCCGCAGCCGGCGAAACCTCCGGGCTGGCGCTGCTGGGCGGCTTTTCGGCACCATGGGTAAATGGGTTGCAGGAGCGGCCGGTTGGCTACCGCTGAGCGATGCCGAAGCGGCCGGCGCCGCCTGTAACTGCCCAATCAATTGCCCCAACTGCTCAATACGCGCATCCAGTTCGCTATTGCGGGTGGCGAGCTCGGCGCGGGCCGTGCGTAACGATTCTTCCAGCGCGGCTTTGGCGCGTTGTTCGGCTTCACGCTCGGTGGCCGATGGACCGGCTTGCGCTACTTGCTGCCGCAGTTGGGCTAGCTCCTGGGTGCGGGCGGCTTCGCGGGCGGCGGCTTCCTGGCGTTGCTGGTGCAACTCGGCTTGCAGCTCGTCGCGCAGCTGCTGGAGGCGGGCTTGCTCTTGCTGGTCGCGCAGGTGCTGGTCGGGTGGCGAGCCGCCGTAGGGCGGGTCGGCGGGGATGTCTTCGGCCCCGAGCCAGCGCCAGAGCTGCCGTAGCTTCTGCTCCAGGAAGTTAGTCGGGCTTTCAAACAAACCTTCGACTAGGCTTTGGCTTTCGGCAATGCCATTGCTATGAGAGACGTACGGCTCATTAGTCAGCCATTCGCCCCATTCCAGCAATTCGCCAGCATCAAGAAATGGCTCGGCTGCTAACTGCTGCCGCAGGCGAGCGGGTAGCTGCGCGGCATCGCCAATCAACTGAAAATCGTGCGCGGCGCGGTGCAATTGCGCCTCTACCTCCGGCCCAAAAGTGAGTGGAACCTCAAACAACGCAAAGCCCGCGCACGGCGGCAACTTATTCTGCGGCAGCCCCAAATGCTCGCTCAACCAGCTTAGCGCTACCAGTACCTGCTGCTGATATTGTGCAAACGGATTATCGCTGGCCGCCCGGCCAGGCAGCGGCTGCCCACCGAGTTGCCAGGGGCCGTATTGCAATGATGGTATCGTAAGTTGCCCGGACTGGGGAGTTAGTACGCCGAGCGCCAGGCCGCTGGGCCGCACCACCAGTATATCTGCCTGAATGGGCGAAAAGGTGCCTAGGTTACCCAGCAGCACAGTGTCTGGGGCATTGGCGTCGGCTTCCAAAGCGGCCCGCACAGCTTCGTACTGCCGCTGGCGGCCGGTATCGCCGAAGGGCACGGGTAGGATGCTGACCAGCATGGGATTATTGAACTCGTATTTTGAAGCCGCAAGATAAGCGGCCTGCTTTCGCTTAAAAGATACGAAAATGAGTCATGCTGAACGCGGTGAGGCATGCCTCATTTTTCAATAATAACTCCTAATGCCGGTTGTCCTCGTCGGCTAGCATGCTAAGGTAGCTTTCGTAGCGCGGCACGGCCAATTTACCTTGGTCTACGGCCTCGATTACGGCGCAGCCGGGCTCGTGCACGTGGCGGCAGTTATGGTAGCGGCACTGGTTGAGGAGGGCGCGCATCTCGGGGAAATAGCCGGCGAGTTCGGCGGCGGGCACGTCTACGAGACCCAATTCCTTGATGCCGGGCGTGTCGATGAGGTAGGTGCCGGGCACCACTTCCAGCATTTCGGCGAAGGTGGTGGTGTGCTTGCCTTTGTCGGAAAAGGCGCTGATTTCGGCCGTTTTCAGGTCGAGGTCGGGCACCAGCTCGTTGATGAGCGTGCTCTTGCCCACGCCCGAGTGGCCCGAGAGCAGCGATACTTTATTGGGCAGCAGGGCAGCCACGGCGTCCACATTATCGCCGGTTTCGGCCGAGCATAGCACGCTGGGGTAGCCCACGCTGGCGTACATGCCCGCGATTTGGCGCTGGTAATCCAGCGTGTCTTCGTCGTATAAATCTGACTTGTTGAAAATCAGCAGCGCCGGCAAATGGTACGCCTCGGCCGTGACCAAAAAGCGGTCGATAAACCCGAACGAGGTGGCCGGCGACACTAGCGTGACGACCAGCAGCGCCTGGTCGAGATTGGCCGCCACGATGTGGGCGTGCTCGCTCTTGTGCACCGAGCGCCGAATGATGTAGTTGCGGCGCGGCGCGATAGTATGAATCACGCCCGCGCCTTCCGACTGCTCGGGCAGGTCAAACTCCACCCCGTCGCCCACGGCCAGCGGATTGCTGACTTTGAGACCTTTATTCTTGAATTTGCCCCGCAGGCGGCAGCAGTACAGCTCGCCCGTTTCCGGGTTGCGTACCACGTACCACGAGCCGGTAGATTTGACGACAACTCCTTTCATTTAACAAGTATCATTTATCATTTAACAGCCGAAAAGCGGGCTGAAACGAACTGTAAGGCAAGCGGGTATGAGGTAGTTCTGTACCTCAAGCTGTTAAATGTTAATTGATAACTGTTAATTGACCCAAAATGCGCCCCGTGGCCCCGGCGTGCGTGTGCACATAGTCCAAGCTGACATCCTGCACCTTGAGGCGAGCGTCTTCATTATAATACAGTCGGTCGAAGGCTGCTTCCAGCTCTTGGGCCGAGTGCGCGGGAAAGGCACAATTCAGCTTTACGAGGGCGACGGCCTCTTGAAACTTCTCGTAGCGCGGCCCAAAAAAGACGGGGAGCCCGAAGGCCGCTGCCTCCAGCGTATTGTGCAGGCCGGCCCCAAAAGCCCCGCCGATGTAGGCAAAACGACCGAAGCGGTAGAGCTGGCTCAGCAGCCCCACGTTATCGATGAGTAGCAGGCGAGCCTGGGCTACCGTGGCGGGCGTGGCCCGCGAGTAGCGTACCGTGAGGCCCGGCATGGCCGCCTCTACTTCCTGCAAATGCGCCTCGCTGACCTCGTGCGGGGCCACGATGTAGCGCATGGCGCGGGCGTGCTTGCGCAGCAGCGGGGCCAGGGCGGGCAGGTCTTCGGGCCAGGTGCTGCCGGCCACCAGCACGGGCGCGCCATCGGCCACGAAAGCCTCGACTAGTGGCAGCGAGCGGGGAGGGGCCAGTGCGGTGGCTGCTACAGTATCGAAGCGCGTGTCGCCGGCCACGCTCACGCGGGTGAGGCCGATGCCGCGCAGCAGCTCGGCCGACTCGTCATTCTGGGTAAAAATGTGCTGAAGCTGTGCGAGAATCTGCCGAAAAAAGCCTCCCCAGGGTTTGAAAAACACTTGGCTCGGCCGGAAAATAGCCGCCACTACCACCGCCGGAATGTGCTGCTCGCGCAGCTCGCGCAGGTAGTAGTACCAAAACTCGTACTTCACGAACACAGCTAGCTTGGGCTGCACGTATTGCACGAAGGCGCGGGCATTGTCGGCTGAGTCGAGCGGCAGGTAAAAGACGTAATCGGCCCCGGCCCAGTTTTTGCGCACCTCGTAGCCCGAGGGCGAGAAAAACGTGAGCACGATTTTGTGGCCGGGGTACTGCTGCCGCAGCCCGCCAATGAGCGGCCGGCCCTGCTCAAACTCGCCCAGCGAGGCGCAATGTACCCACAGGCGGGGCGCAGTATCGGCGGCCAGCGCCTGCGCGATGCGCGGCAGCAGCCCGCGCCGCCCGGCTACCCAGGCGGCCGCTTTGGGGTTGAAGGGGGCCACCAGCCGCAGTAGCAGCGCGTAGAGGGCCAAGCCCAGAGAATATAGGAAACGCAAAAAACAAAGCCGCGCCCGGCATCAGGCCGGGCGCGGCTGCAAAATTACGTAGGGTGCGGGGCTTGCCCCCGCCCGACGTAATTAGGTCACGTTTTATAAGGCAAAATCAACGCTAGACGGGGCAAGCCCCGCACCCTACTTGTCTGCTTCCCAATTGGCGGGGCAGGTTTCGCCTTCGGTTTCGAAGTGCTGCAAGGCATCGACCATGCGCAGGGCGTCGGAAATGCGACGGCCCAAAAACCGGTCGTTTACGAGCTGGTGGCGCACAATGCCGTCGCGGTCAATGAGAAACAGGCCTCGGTAAGCCTGCGGCGAGCCGATGTAGACCATTTCGCCGGCTTCGTTGTAGTCGTAGTGCCCGGCCAGCACATCGTAGTTGGCCGAAATGGTTTTGGTGGCGTCGGCCACCAGCGGGAAGGTCACGCCCTCGATGCCGCTATTGTCGCGGGGCGTGCGCAGCCAGGCCGCGTGCGTCTGGTGCGAGTCAGTGCTACAGCCGATTACGGCCACGCCCCGGCGCTCAAACTCGGGCAGCATTTCCTGAAACGCGTAGAGCTCGGTAGGGCAGAGGCCCGAAAAGTCGGCCGGGTAAAAGAAAAGCAGGACGTAGCGCTTGCCCAGGTAGCGGTCGAGCGAAAATTCTTCTTCGACCTGGTTGCCGATTACGGCGAATGCTTTAAAGGAGGGGGCGCGCTTGCCCACGAGAACGGCCATGGCTGAGAAAAAGAAAGTAGTTGCGGAGAATGCGCTGCTTACTCCAAATTTGCGCTGCCGGTTGCTTGGGGTAGGAGCGAGCGGCCAGCAAGCGCTTCGTCGAGCTATTTTGCTGCCTTTACTTAGCAGCTACCGTAGGGCTATGGCGCACACTGTTTTTACCGATGCGGCGCGGGCACTACGCCTCGTAGTTAGCGCTCAGGCTAGCCCGCATAGCGTGGCATTGCTCCAGCACACTGTCTACGGCACCCACGGCCCGCAATACCGCCACACCGGGCAGGCCGAAAAGGTGGCGCACATCACTGGGCCGTATTTTTTTGAGCTGTGGAAAGGTGATGAGCTGGCCGGGACCTACTGCCTGTCGGAGCGGCAGGTGCACACGCCGGCTGGCCCAGTGCCGGGCTACTACGGGCGCTATTTGGCCGTGCCCGCTGCGCACCGAGGCCACGGCTACGGCCACCTACTCAAGCAGGAAGCCGTGCGCTACATCGAGCGTATGCAGCCGCAGCCCCACCTGTTTTATTCGTACATCGAAGGAGCCAATGCGCGCTCGCTCCAAATCTCGGCCAAGGCTGGGTTTTGCCCGTTGGCGCAGCTCGAAGCGCTGGCCTTCGGGCGCTTGTACCCACGGCGTGATTTGCGCTTCAGCCAGTTGCCTGTCGTTGAGCAGCCTGCCATGCGGGCGCGGCTAGCGGCCGCTTACCAAGCCTATTCGCTGGTGCAGTTCGACCACCTGTTTGACGATAATAATTACTTCGTGCTGCGCGAAAACGGCGAAATTATCGCTGGTGTACAAGCCCAGCCTGTGCGTTGGCGCATCGAAGCCATGCCGGGCCTTAGCGGCCAACTGCTGCTGCGCGTGCTGCCCTATGTGCCCGTCTTGAAGCGGCTCATCAACCCCGCCAATCACCAGTTTGCGGCCCTGGAGGCCCTTTACGTGCAGCCCGGCCGCGAGCCCGAACTGTTGGTGCTGCTCGAAAGCGTGTTGGCACATTTCGGCTACACCTCGGCGCTGATGATGCTCGATACCAACTCGCCACTGCACCAGTATTTGAAAGGTAGCGGAAAATTGGGCTTGCTGCAAGCCATCAAAAAGCCGACGTATTCGCAGGTTTTGGGTAAGCTTAACGGGCTGCGCCCAGCGCAGGTCAAGCACGCGCCGACGCAATCGCTTTATGCCTCGGCATTTGACTACACGTGAGCAAATAGCTCGGACTCGCGGCCGCCCTGCTACTCGCGCACCACCACCTGAAATGTGCTGCGCGTGCGCTGCTCCAGCAGCACCGAGCGGCCTTCGAGCAGCTGGGCCACGCTGCCGGGCGTGTAGTTTTTGATGGTGAAGAGCGTCAGGCCTTCGTTGTATTGCACCTTGAACTGCGCCCGCAGCGCCGCCACGGCCTGCGCCAGCCGGGCGGGCTCGCCATCGAGGCACACCGAAAAGCTGAGGGCCGAGTTTTGCATAACGTTGATTTTGAGCCGTGCCTGCGCCAGCGCGCCAAAAATCACTTCCAGGTTTTCCTCCGAGATGAAGGCAAAATCCTTGCTTTCCAGCGACACCAGGTACTGCCCCGTTTTGCGAATAAAGGCCGGGGCTAGCGGCGGGTGCTGGCAATCGTGAATGAGTGTACCCTCGGCCGCCGGGTCCAAAAACGATTTCACGCGCAGCGGAATGTGGCGGTCGGCAAGCGGCTTCAGCGTCTTGGGATGGATGACGCTGGCTCCGTAATACGCCATTTCGATGGTTTCCTGGTAGCTGATTTCGGGGTAGCGTACCGTGTCTTTAAACAACTTGGGGTCCGCATTGAGCAGGCCGGCCACGTCTTTCCAGATGGTTACGCTTTCGGCGTTTAGGCAGTAGGCAAAAATGGCGGCCGAGTAGTCGGAGCCCTCGCGGCCGAGCGTGGTGGTGCGGCCCTTGCTGGTGCCGCCCACGAAGCCCTGGGTCACGATTGCCGCGCCGGTTTCGCGTAGCAGTGGCGGTACGGCGGCGCGCAGATTGTTTTCGGTGAGCGTCCAGTTTACGCGGCCCTCGCGCCAGTTGGTATCGGTGCGCAGCAAGGGGCGGCAGTCGAGCCAGCGGCTGGGGCGGCTGTCGGCCAGCGCCAGGGCTACGAGCTGCGAGGCCAGCAACTCGCCGAAGCTCACCACCTGGTCGTATTGCTCGTCGTAGCCGCGCTGGGCGCTCACGCTGGCCAGCTGCTCGTGCAGCTCGCCAAAGGCATCCCCCAGCATTTCCTGCACGTCGGCCTGGGTGCTGGGCTTGAGGTGGGGGCCCAGCTGCTGCGCGGCTTCCTGGTGATAGGCTTCAAGGCGTGCGAGGGGCGCGGCGTAGTCGCCGCCCGCGTAGGCCAACCCAAAAATTTCTTCCAGCGCGTTGGTGGTTTTGCCCATCGCCGACACCACAATGAGCACCGGCCGGCCCTGGGCCGTGGTGGCTACAATGTGCCGCAGGTTGAGAATAGCGGCGGCATCCTTCACCGAGGCCCCCCCAAATTTATAGACCAGCAGGCCCGTTAGCTCTTTTTCCATAAGGCCCCAAAACTAGGCAGTAGGGCGCAGGTAGGTAGCATGCCTAAAAAAAGGTAGCTTTGCGCAAGCTCTTGCCCCCACTTATGGACCACAACAAACTCGCTCTGCCCGTCGGCACCACCCTCGACCGCTTCATCATGCGTAAGCAGGAAGACTTTCCCTACGCTACGGGGGAGCTTTCGCAACTGCTACGCGACATCGCGCTGGCGGCCAAAATCGTGAACCGCGAAATCAACCGCTCGGGCCTCATCGACATTGCCGGCGCCTATGGCAACCGCAACGTGCAGGGCGAAGACCAGCAGAAGCTCGACGTAATCGCCAATATCCGCTTCATCCGCGCTTTGCGCAATGGCGGCGAAGTCTGCACCATCATCTCCGAGGAAGACGAGGACATGATTCAGACCGGCAACAACCAGGGCAAATACGTGGTGGCCATCGACCCGCTCGACGGCTCCTCGAACATCGATGTGAACGTCAGCATCGGCACTATTTTCAGCATCTACCGCCGCATTTCGCCCACCGGCCGGCCGGGCACCGAGGCCGACTGCCTCCAGCGGGGCACCCACCAGGTGGCGGCTGGTTACGTTATTTACGGCTCCAGCACCATGCTAGTGTACACCACCGGCAACGGCGTAAACGGCTTCACCTACGAGCCCAGCCTAGGCGAGTTTTTCCTGTCGCATCCCGACATTCAGACGCCCAAAACCGGCGCGGTGTACTCCATTAATGAAGGCGCGTCGGAGTCGTTTTCGCCCGGCGTCAAGGCCTTTGTAAAGCACTGCAAAGACAGCAGCTTTTCGGCTCGCTACATTGGCTCGCTGGTGGCCGACTTTCACCGAAATTTGCTGAAGGGCGGCATCTACATCTACCCCGCCACCGCCAAAAGCCCCAACGGCAAGCTGCGCCTCATGTACGAGTGCAACCCGCTGGCATTCATCGTGGAGCAGGCCGGCGGCCGCAGTTCCGACGGCCAGCGCCGCACCCTTGAGCTAGAGCCTAAAACCGCCCACGAGCGCTGCCCCGTCTTCATCGGTAGCCGCGAATTGGTCGAGCAGGCCGAGGCGTTCATCGCGCAAGAAGCGGAGGCGGAGACTTCGGTAGCCTAGTTTCGAGAGCTATAGAATTTGCTTAAAAGCCTGATTGTTGTTGCGTTCGCACTAGCAATCAGGCTTTTGCGTTAAGCGTACTCCACCTATAATTTGCTCTCAATCAATGGAAACAACTACTCTGCAACGTGCGGGTTCAGTTATCGCGTGCCTGCTACTGGCGGTTGGCTCGGCGCGGGCCCAGGCCCCCGATTCTACCCAGGCCAAAAAGGTAGCTAGCTGGCAATTTGGTGAAACCCTCGGGCTGGGAGTTGCACTGGTAAGCCCTAATAGCGACTATTACCTACCCAACGATGAGGTGAAGTTTGGCTCCGAAGCTACGTTTCATGCCACGCGCTTTTGGCGGCGCGGCAGCGCGGCGCTGGGGCTGCGCTTCGGGCTGGGGTTGCTGGGCCGCAATGGGCGCTATACTTTCGGTGCCGAGCAGGTACGGCGGGCCGAAACCATGGGTATTATACCCGTAGAGCTGGTGTCGCGCCGCTATTGGCGCGCTAGCAACTGGTTTTCGGAGGTATCACTGGGCGGCTATTTTGGTGGGCTAGTAGGCCGCAATACCTACCGGCTCGACCCCACAAACGGTACCACCCAGCGCAGTAGCGACAACTGGGTGTATGCCACGGGCGGCCTTATTGCTGGCTTCGGGGTAGGCTACCACCAAGGTCGCCGCTACCACCAAGTAGGTATGCGTTTCAGTTCCGACCTTACCAAGCCGCGCAACCCCGATGCTGGCCAACTGCCTAACCTACAAGCCGGCAATATCTCGCTATGCTATTCCATCACCTGGGGCAAAAGCTAAGAGCTAACATTCGTAATAAGCCAAAAAGCCCCTTTTCAGCAATGAAAAGGGGCTTTTTGGCTTAGCTGAAAACCTGTTTAGCCTAAGCTGCGTCGTCGGCTACTGTCTCGGCGCTATCCGTGGTAGCTTCTTCGGCCGTGGCCTCCCGGTAGGGTAGGCGCTGGCTCACAATGCTGTACCAGGTCACCAATTTCTTGATGTCGGATGTGTAAACGCGTTCGCGGTCGTAGTTGGGTAGCACTTCGGCCAGGAAATCGCGCAGCTCGCTCTCACTCGACTTGGGCGTAACGGGCAGGCTTGTGTTGTACTTCTGATAGATGTTCTCGAACACCTCTGTGAGCGGGGCCGTCTCGTCGGAATCTTGGGTATAAATCCCGATTTCGCTTAGCAGCGATACTTTATTGCTAGCCGGGGCGAGCGAGCGGGCGGCCTTTTCATCAAGGCTTTCAACCAATACACCGTGGCGGGCCGGCTTCAGCAGGCGAAACAAACCGCTCTGGCCGCTAATGGCAGCCAGCTCTTTCAAATCGTAGGGCATCTTTTGGGAGTTAAGAGTTTTGAATTAGGAGTTTTGAGTGAAGAGACAAGGAGTCGAAGCGACAGTTTGACTCAGAACTCAAAATTCCTAATTCAAAACTCGATTTTAGTTTTCCAGCGCGTTGGCGCCGGTTACACCGAGCTTAAAGTCGATGGGTAGGCTGGTGAGAATAGGGTATTCGGGCTTCTTGAATTTGAGTAGGCGTACTACGCGCAGGGCTTCTTCGCCGGTGCCGCCGCCCACGCCCTTCACCAGCTTGATGCCCTGCATCGTGCCGTCGGGGTTCAGGGTGAAGCTCACGATGCAGCGGCCCTGCATGCGGTTGCGCTTGGCCATGAGCGGGTACTTTATCTCCTTGGCAATGAAATCATACATGGCCGTCTGGCCACCTTCGTAGTAGGCTGCTACCGGAATGCTGTTGCCGACTTGGTTGATGCCCGTGCCCTGCTCGGTCTGGGGGCGATTTTGGTCGGGCGAAGTGGTGTTGGGCTTTGTAGCTTGGGCGTGGGCCGAGCCAGCGGCCAGTAGCATACCCAGCGAGAGGGCAGGAAGCAGAATTTTTTTCATGGAAGAAGATAAAGGCAATTAAAAGCTCGCGTCTAGGGCAATTGACGGGCCAAATTACTTCGCGTCTGGCGCTTCAGCAGCTACTTGGCGGTTTACTTCCGTAATAAAATCGAGCACCTCCTCGCGGCCGGCCCCCGTTTCGGCTGACGTGATGAAGTACCGGGGTAGCTCGTCCCAGGTTTCGCTCATCTTGGCTAAGTAGCTCTTTATCAATTCGTGGGTGCGGGTCAGCGACTGCTTGTCAGTCTTCGTAAATATCATTACGAAGGGTACGCCGCTCTCGCCCAGCTTCTCCATAAATTCGAGGTCCACGGCCTGCGGCGCGTGGCGCGAGTCGAGCAGCACGCATACGCAGGTCAGGTTTTCGCGGCGCGTGAGGTAGGCGTTTATCATCTTGCCCCAGTCCGAGCGCGAGCTTTTGCTGACGCGGGCGTAGCCGTAGCCCGGCAAGTCGACCAGATACCACTCATCATTGATAATAAAGTGGTTGATAACCTGGGTTTTGCCAGGGGTACTGGAGGTTTTGGCCAAGCCGTTGCGTTGCGTCAGCATATTAAGTAGCGACGATTTGCCCACGTTGGAGCGCCCGATAAAGGCGTATTCGGGCAGAGTGGGCGGCGGGCAGGCGGCCAGTTGGGTATTACTGCTCACAAAGCGAGCGTCGCGAATTAGCATAGGCAAAAATAAGGTGCTGGTAGCCGGTAGGGCTGGGGCACTACCAGCCACAAAGATGACGGCAAAAGCTGGCTCACTGCCCGGCCAGCCTTACTTCACAGGCGGTTATCGGGTTTTTAGGATTTTCCGAACTTTTTCGGCGGGCAGCCTATATTTGTTGGGTTACCTTTTGCTCAAAAGGATATAGTAACCGTCTAAACCGGCCAACAGTTCATCCGGTTTGGCTAACTTCCAGCATTCAGCCAAGAATGCCCCATTATATTTGCTACGCCTTCGGAGCGGCCACGCGACGGGGCAAGGCAAACCTTGGCATCTAAAAACAGTATAAGATGCCGGAATGCACTATTTAGGGTGTGCCCAGGCCGCCCCATTATTATATGCACTTTCTTAATTACCCAAAACACCTCTTTTCAATGGACAACTTATCCAGAAAGCTGCTGCTGCACGCCGCATGTGCGATTGCCCTAACCGGGGCGGCGAGCAGCTCTGCTCTGGCGCAAAGCACGCGCAAGGACCTCAAGACTGGCAACAAGCTTTACGACCTGGAAAATTACCGCGCCTCCATTCCGTACTACGAGCGGGTGCTGGCGAAAGACCCCAACAACGCGCAGGCGCTGTTTCGGGCAGGTGTAGCCTATTTGTCCTTCGATAAAGAAAAAGCGAGCGACTATATCTATAAGGCGCAGAAGCTCAAGCCAAAAGTTTCGCGTGATATTGAGTACTGGCTTGGTCAGGTAGACCACCTAAACTATAACTTCGACGAGGCTATTACGCATTACCAGGCGTACAATGCCACGCTGAAGAAGAAAAACGATAGCCGCCGTGAGGAAGTAGCCCAGCTGATTCAGCACAGCAAAAACGCTAAGGTGCTGTTCAATCAGCCTAAGGATATCTTCGTAAAGAACCTCGGCCCGACCGTAAATACGCAATATTCGGAGCACAGCCCGGTTATCTCGTCTGATGACAAGACCCTGATTTTCACCTCGCGTGGTGAGCAGGTTACGGGTTCGGACGTGAAGAAAAAGGGTATCGCCGCCGACGGTGAGTACTTCGAAGACATCTTCGAAACCCACCGCGTAGATGCCGACAACTGGGAAAAGCCCCGCTCGCTGTCGGGCGTACTGAACGGCAAAGGCCACGACGCCTCGATTCAGTTGTTCGACAACGACACGAAGCTGCTTATGTACCGCAGCGACCAGGACGGCGATATTTTCATGTCGGAGAAAACTGGTGGCGACTGGACGGCTCCTAAGAAGCTGAACGACAACATCAACTCGAAGTACTACGAAGGCGACGCCTATATCACGCCCGATGGGCTGACGCTGTACTTCTCGACCGGTAAGTACTCGGAAGACGGTTCGCTCGACCTCTACTACAGCACCCGCACCGCTGGTGGCGACTGGGGCCCGGCTAAGTCACTAGGTGGCGTTATCAACACCAAGTTTGACGAGGATAGCCCGTACCTGAGCCGTGATGGTAAGGCGCTGTATTTCAGCTCGCGTGGCCACAACACGATGGGTAACTACGACATTTTCAAGTCGCAGTGGGACAGCATTGGCCGCAAGTGGGGCCGCCCCGAAAACCTGGGCTACCCCGTAAACACGCCTGACGCTGACTCGTACTACCGCCTCGCTCCCGATGGCTCGTATGCCTACCTCAGCTCGTATCGCATCGGCGGCTACGGCGAGAAAGATATCTATACTATCAACTACATCAAGAACGTAACCATCAAAGGTTCAGTGTTCTCGAAGCAGGATAGCACTTCGATTATCCCGGGCGTAGAGTTGGTATTCAGCGGCAAGTCGGCCGATGGTACTGCCATCAGCTTCCGTGATATCACCAAGCCGGATGGCACTTATAGTGTGAGCCTGCTGTCGGGCCGTACCTATCAGGTGGCGGTGAACAAGGATGGCAAGAACATTGAGACGCAAGAGTTTGCGGTGCCAATTTCGACAAATGACTCGACTTCAATTACTAAGAATATCTACGCTAACTACATCAATCTTGATGGGGTAGCAGATATCAACATGAAAAAGATTTACTTCGACACCGACAAGTATACCTTGCGGCCGGAGTCAATCAAAACGCTGAATAATACGGCTTCTTATCTGAAGCGCACGCCTGGCCTGAACGTTTCCGTTGAAGGCCATTGCGACTCGCGCAACACAGATGAGTACAACATGGTACTCGGCCAGAATCGTGCCGATGCCGCCAAAACCTACCTCGTGAAGCAGGGCATCGCCGATACCCGCCTGACGACGGTAAGCTACGGCGAGCGCCGCCCGGCCGCTCCGAACGATACGCCCGAGAACATGCAGCTTAACCGTCGCGACGAGTTCCGCCCGGTGCTGAAAGAAGGTGAAACCATGCCGGTTACGGCACCTGAGCCTACGACGACCATCATCGCGGTACCTGTGACGCCTGCCCGCCCGCTGCCCGGCAAGAGCAAGGTGAAGCTGGCCGACGGCACTAAGGTGAAAACTAAGGTGGACGATGACAGCGACAAGGTGAAAGTGAAAACTAAGGGCGCCAACGGCGAGAAATCGAAGACGAAAGCCAAAGACGGCGAACTCGATTCGAAAGCAAAAGACGCTTCGGGTGAGAAAGCTAAGATTAAAGCTAAGGCTGAATAAGTTAAGCTTTCGTTACTAAAAAAAGGGACGGCCGGACAAACAGTCCGGCCGTTTTTTTGTGTACCATAAGCTTTAGCTTGTGAATGAAAAGGCGAGCCGCCCAGTCGCTTCGCAAGCTAAAGCTTACGGTACACCCCGCGCTTCACACAATTTTCTACGGCCCCTTGCCGTTCTTTGCATCCTGAAAACTATGGCCGTAGTACCCTACAAAGAAGACGCCGCCGACAAAAAAACGCAGGTGGCGCGGATGTTTGACAGCATCGCCGGGAAATACGATTTCCTTAACCACTTCCTGAGCGTAGGCACTGACATCTACTGGCGCCGCAAGGCGGTGGATGAGCTAAAGTCGTTGCGCCCGGCCCGCATTCTGGATATTGCCACGGGTACCGCCGATTTTGCCATCGAAACACTGCGCGCCGCCGCGCCCGATGCCCAGGTAACGGGCGTCGATATTTCGGCTGGTATGCTCGAAATCGGCCGCCAGAAGCTGGAAGCCAAAAAGCTGAGCCACCGCATTCAGTTGGAACTGGCCGACTCGGAAAACTTACCGTTCGAGGATGATACTTTCGATGCGGTAACGGCCTCGTTTGGCGTGCGCAACTTTGCCCACCTCGAGCGCGGGCTGGCCGAAATGCACCGCGTGCTGCGGCCGGGCGGCCAACTAGTTATCTTGGAGTTCAGCAAGCCCACGGCGTTCCCGCTCAAGCAAGCCTATAATTTTTATTTCAGTCGGGTGCTGCCGGTCTTTGGCAAGGTAATTTCCAAAGACCAGGCGGCGTACACGTACCTGCCCGAATCGGTGCAGGCTTTTCCCGACGGCGCCGACTTTTTGGCCATTTTGGGCCGCGTTGGCTTTACTTCTCCTGCATGGCAACCCCTCACGTTCGGCATCAGCTCTATTTACACCGCTCGCAAGTAGGCGCCTGGGGCTGGCTGGCGCTGCTTGGGCTGCTGGTGGCCGCTGGCCCAGCATTGGCCCAACGCAAGCGCGGCGATGCTATCGACCGCAACAAGAAAGGCCGCATCAAGGGTATTACCGTTGAAAACCTGAGTAACTACAACGACCGGTTTTACCGGCCAGGTCTTAGTATTGCACCCAGCTTTTCACGGTTTTACATCGAGCAGTCCGACGCTTACATCCAGAATATCCAGCAGGGGCGGAGCTTCACGGCCAACGCCGTCAGCAGCCCCGGCCTGGGGGTGTATTTTCTGAATGATATTCGGCTGGGCAGCCCCAAAACGCCGTTTCACCTGCGTTTTGCGCCCGGTCTGAGCTTTATGACGCGCCGGGTCGAATTTGTGGCCCGGACGGCCGGCCAGCCCGATACTGTGCGCACGCAGGAGGTGGCAACCACGCAGCTTGAGCTGCCGTTGTTGTTCAAATACCAGTCGCAGCGCCGCCGAAATACCCGCGTGTACATGATTGCGGGCATCAAGCCCAGCTACGCTGTAACGCAGCGCCAAAACACGCCGCAGATAAACCAGTTGAGAGTAACCAGAACCGACCTGATGCTGGAGTATGGTTTCGGGCTCGATTTATTTTATCCGTACTTCAAATTCGGCCCCGAATTGCGTTTTTCGCACGGCCTGCGCAACATCTTAGCGCCCCAGGACAACCGTTACAGCAACGCCCTGCAAAGCTTGCGCACAAATACGGTCACGCTGTATTTGAACATTGAATAGATGGTTTAACTGGTGGTATTGTTAGATGGATGGATGGCTGAATAGGTAGAAGGTTGATAGCAAGCTCAACACACTACTCGTTTAACCATTCACCCATTCAACAATTTATCTATTCACCCATCCAACAATTCAACAACTTATGAAGACTGCCTTTATTACCGGAGCTTCGTCAGGCATTGGCCGGGCCACCGCAGTTGCGCTGGCTAAGGCTGGCTTTCAGCTAGTAGTAACCGGGCGGCGGCGCGAGCGGCTGGAGGCGCTGGCCGCCGAATTGGCTCCTACGCCGGTGCATATGCTGACCTTCGATGTGCGCGACCGGGCGGCAGTAGAAGCCGCCGTGGCCGGGCTGCCCGCCGAGTTTCAGCACATCGACGTACTCATCAACAATGCTGGCAATGCGCATGGCCTGAGCCCGATACAGGAAGGCGACGTGGCCGACTGGGACGCTATGCTCGACGGTAACGTGAAGGGCTTGCTCTACGTGAGCCGGGCCGTGCTGCCGCATATGAGCGAAGGCGGCTTCATCGTGAATCTCGGCTCGATAGCCGGGCACGAAGCCTACGCCAATGGCAACGTGTACTGCGCTTCGAAAGCGGCCGTGAACATGCTCACCCGTACCATGCGCATTGACCTGCTCCCCAAGGGTATTCGGGTAGCCGAAATAGCGCCCGGCATGGTCGAAACCGAGTTTTCGGAAGTTCGCTTCAAGGGCGACGAGGAAAAAGCGGCTAACGTCTACAAAGGCGTGCAGCCCCTGCGCGCTGAAGATGTAGCCGACCTCATTCAGTTTATTGTCACGCGCCCGCCGCACGTGCAGATTGCCGAAGCCATTATTTTCCCGGCCGCGCAGGCCGCAGCGTCTACTGTCCGCCGCCAACAGTAAGGTGGGTTTAGTCCGCGAGTAAGTAGCTTTCTCACTCGCGGACTAAAAGCCCGCGCTACATCAAGGCTGCGTGCAAGCGCAGTAGTAGCGGCGGGTTCATAGTATGATTGCCCTCGAAGCTCATGGTGGTAATGTGCGCGCCGTGCAGGCGCAATGTTTCGGCCTGTTCCTGTAGCTTTTTGGGACTTACGTAGTCATCCTGCTCACCGCTGACTAACACTACGGGTAGGCCTTGCAGCAGCCGCTGAGCCGTATTGGTCTCTATATCGGCTGGGAAGTCGCCCGCCCAAAGTATCAGTTGGTGTGGCCGCCAGCCGTCGGTGCGGCCGGCGAGCCAGCGGCTCACGGTGGCTGTGCCCTGCGAAAAGCCCAATACTGTTACGCGCACATCGGGCGGGCAGGCGGCGAGCAGGTGGGCCAGGAGCGCATCGAGGTAAGCGGCCTGGTCGGCTATTTCGGCTAGGCGGTCGGCGGTGGTCATCCACGAGGCGCCGACCCGACCAGTAGTGCCAGCGAGGTAAAAGCGCGACAGCGCCTCGGGGGCCACGATAACTGTGCCCTCTGGGTCGGCGGCGTGTACCGATTTGAAATGCCGGCTGAAATATTCGGCTAACTGCCCGTAGCCATGCGCTACCAGCCACAATTGGCGCGTGGCCGACGAGGGCTCGCCCAGTTGCTCATAGCGAGCGGTGCGTGCTACCGTAAAGTGATGCTCCATAGGGATATGCAAAATGGAGTGGCACTCCGTTTATCGTCCGGGCAAGCCGCTCAACGATAAACGAAGTGCCACTCCGTTTTACAACTTAGCCTCGGCTGCCAAAAATGGCGCTGCCCACCCGCACCAGCGTGCTGCCTTCGCTCACCGCAAGCGGATAATCGGCGCTCATGCCCATCGAGATTTCACGAAACGCTTCATCCTGAGCAAAATATTTGTTTTTCAAGTAGCCGAAGTGCTGTCGCAATTGCTGAAACTCGCTTTGTACCACTGCCTCGTCGGGCGAGTTAGTGGCAATGCCCATCACGCCGGTTAGGCGCACGTGGCGCAGGTTTTTAAACTCTGGCGAGTTTAAAATTTCCTCGGCTTCGGGTAGGCTGAGGCCGGTTTTGGTTTCTTCCTGGGCAATGTGAAATTGCAGCAAGCCATTGATGACGCGCTGATGTTTAGCGGCTTGCTTATCCAGCTCCAGCAGCAGGCGCAGGCTATCCACGCTTTGCACGGTGTGCACGAAGGCGGCTAGGTACTTCACTTTATTGGTTTGTAACTGCCCGATTTGGTGCCACTCCACATCGGCCGGTAGCTCAGGCTGCTTGGCGGCCATTTCCTGCACCCGGTTTTCGCCAAAAAGCCGCGCGCCCGCTTCGTACGCCTCGCGTAGGCGCTCGACGGGGTGCGTTTTGGTCACGACTACCAAGCGGGCGGCAGTGCCAGTCAGCGTCTGCTCGATGGCGTCAATATTCTCAGCAATAGACATTTGAAGTAGGGTGCGGGGCTTGCCCCCGCCCAGCGTTGTTTAGTAGTTATAACGTTGTTTGGTTAGTAAGCTGAACAACGTTGGGCGAGGGCAAGCCCCGTAACCCTACTGGTAAGTCAATCTTCCAGAATGTTGTTCATAAAGGTGCTTTTCAGCCCTAGCCAGAGTAGCCACAGCACCAGGCCCCAGCCCAGGTAGGGGCGATAAAAATCCTCCACGCTGCGGTAGCGCTGGGTGCGAATGTCGGATTTCTCAAGCTTGTTGATGTCGCCAAAAACCTGGCGTAGCGCCTTATTATCGGAGGCGCGGAAAAAGCGGCCGCTGGCCGCTTGCGCGAGCTGGCGCATGGTGGTTTCGTCGAGGCGGGTTTGCACGTAGCGGGGCTTACCGGTGGTCGAGTCGCGGCCGTAGGGCACGAAGCCATCCTCGCCCAGCCCGATGGTATAGAGCCGGATGCCGTAGGCGTGGGCCAGTTGCGCGGCTAGCAGCGGGTCGAGGTTGCCGGCCGTATTCTCGCCATCCGAAAGTAGCAGGCACACCTTCGAGCGGGCCGTGGATTCGCGCAAGCGGTTGATAACTACACCCAGCGCCGTGCCGATGGCCGTGCCATCTTCGGCAATCAGGCCGGGTTTTAGGCTGTTCAAACTGCCGAGTAGCAGCTCGTAATCGGTAGTGAGCGGCACCAGTGAATATGCCTGCCCGGCAAAGGCTACCAGGCCGAGCCGGTCGCCGGCCCGCTGCTGCACAAAGCTGCGCGCTAGGCGCTTGGCCGCTTCAAGGCGGGTGGGCTTGAGGTCTTCTAGCTCCATGCTGGCCGACAGGTCGATAGCCAGCATAATGTCGATACCCTGGCCCGTCTGGGTCAGCTGCTCGCTGGCACGCTGGGGCCGGGCGACGGCCAGCACCAGCAGCGCTAAGCTGAGACTCAGTACTATATCGGGTACAAAGCGCAATAAGGCGCGCCAGTCGCGCCGCAGGCCGCCCGGCCCGAAAGCCACTACCACCTGCCGTCGGCGGCGCGCCAGCAGCCAGCGCAACAGCGGTAGCAAGGGCACCAGCCCGAGCAGCAGCAGCAGCTTGGGGTGCTGCCACTCGTAGCTGGCCAGGGTGGCGTAGGTAAACAGATTCATCGAAAAACGGCCGGAAGGCGCAAATTACAGCTATTCGGGCGGTTTAGCTTGCGAGCGCAGCAAGCAGCCGCGCTGATTAACGTTGGCCTGCTCGCTGGCGCTCGCTCGCAAGCTAAAGCTTACGCTACAACTCAAACCGGCCCACTTCCTCGCGGGCAAACGTCCACTCCGGTGTTTCAACCTGCGTCTCGGCTGGGCCGGGTACGGCAAACCAAGCGCCCAACGCTGGGTGCGCCACGTTGTGTAGCACGTGAATATTCTGGGCCGGCATGTAGCTCTGAGCCAGTAACAAATAGCGCTGGCCGGTGCGCGGGTTTTCGGCCATGTCGGCCACGAGCACGGCGTGGCCGGGCCGCCCGCCGTGTATGAGCACATCGCCGGGGCGCACCTCGGTCAGTGGCACCGGGCGTAGCTCGCGGCTTAGCGAGAGCGTGCCCGCGTAGCCAAATACTGGCAGCAAATAGCGGCCCAGCGCCGCGTGCGTCGGGGCCTCGGCGGGCTTGGGCGCGGCAGTTACTTGCTCGCCTTTTACTTGGAAGGTGCGACCCACCACGTAGTCCGAGAACCAGGCGTCGTAGCCCGTGGTGAGGTGAAAGTGAATTTTATTGAAATTCTGGCTGAATAAATACTCGGCCCGCAGCCGAATCACCGCATCAGCGCACTGCTGCAAGTCCCTGGTGCCGGGGTCGATATCCACCACGGCCGCTACCACGGCTTGGTTGTCCTTCAGCTTGCCATTAAAGAGGCGCGCCGGGGTGCCGGCTGGCCGTAGCGGCAGCCCCCGCAGCCACGCTTCCCACGAACCCAGCGGCACAGCCACACGCTGGCAGCCGGGCGGTGGCGCAAAGCGAGCGGCTAGGCTATGGGCCGGAACAGCCGGCGCAGCCAGCCAAGGGTAGGAGGATAGAGAAGCTGCCACTTGGCCCCGCGCCGAGAAAACGGCCAGCGGCCAGCCCATCATGAGTAGCCGGGCAGCCTTAAGAGTGAGTAGAACAGCTTTCACGGAGTGCCAAAAAGCCTCCAACGCTGGCTTATGCCTTTTGGTACGCTGGGTGGCACAAGTGCCTCTATAAGCAAATATGCCCAGATGCAGCAGCTATCGCGCCGGGCTGGCGACTGGCTGCTACGCCTGGGCATAGAACTGTACGCGAGGCTATGCTAGCTCAGCGTGTCTTTGATATTGCCGATGAGGGTATCAGTCATCGTCATTTGCTCTTTCTGGGCGTGGCCTTCGGGCACGGGCGGGCCAAGCTTGGGCTCGTCGCCATAAGGCTCGGCTTTGAGTACCTTAAACTCGCCCCGGCCATCGATGCTGGGGCCTTGCGTCCAGCGGCCCGAAGGGGTGCCAGTGCCGTCGATATTAGGGCTGATGAAGGCGTAGCTGAAATCCTGGTTTTCCTTACTTTGCGGAAAGGAATTGGGAATAGGCAGAGCGCTGGTGCCGCCGAGCTCCTCAATCACGGCCAGCCACTGCTGCTGGTGCATAGTGTCGCGGGCAATCATAAAGGCCAGCATGTCCTTCATGCCGGGGTCGTCGGTGACTTCCCACAGGCGCGTGGCCAGGGCGCGGCCAGTGCTTTCGGCCGCCACGTTGGTGTACATATCGGCCAGAATGTTGCCGCTGCTCACCACGTAGGCCCCGCTAAAGGGTACGCCTTCCGCATCGACTGCCAGCGCGCCCAGCCCGCCCGACAAAAAGGCCCGCGGGTTCATGCCGCCCAGTACGGCCCCGATTACGCCATCCTGCTTGATGGCCGACTCCTGTACCGACAGCGGCGCGCCTTCCAAGTTGAGAGCCACGGCAGTAGCCAGCATTTCGATGTGGGCAATTTCCTCGGTGCCCGTGTCGAGCAGCATGTCGCGGTATTTGACTGGCCCACGCGAGTTCCAGGCCTGAAACAGGTACTGCAAACACACGCGCATTTCGCCTTCGATACCGCCGATGGCTTGCTGCAACAGACGGGCAAAATGCGGATTGGGCTTTTCGACCCGCACTTTGTACTGGGTACGTTTATCGTGATAAAACATGAAGGAAAAGGGTTAAGAGTACGGCGTCAATACCGAACGCCGCCCTTTCCTACGCCAGTTAGAAAGCAGGTGTTTGTAGCGAT
>Ga0265780_10003340_pt1 | contig 21149 bp, 14 predicted proteins | sample P1T30metagenome_FD_192432 | JGI IMG/M metagenome (GOLD analysis project Ga0265780, IMG submission 192432) | Plant litter microbial communities from East Loma Ridge, Irvine, California - P1 T30 | ecosystem: Environmental > Terrestrial > Plant litter > Unclassified | place: USA: California...
ACCCACCTCTTAAAAAAAAACACAACCCCGGGGGGGGGGGGGGAAAGAACGGAAAGAGGAAAGAAGTGTTGATATCGAAGACCTCGAAATAGGGTGAGAAGCGTGGAATGGACGCTTGGAGAAGGGAAGAGACGTCGTCAAATCCAAGTCGATAGGCTGTTCTTTCAGTGTTGAAGGGAGAAAAAAAGCCAGCTCAAGTGGGCCTGCGCATGAAAGAAGATTAGCACTCAAACCGGCCCATCCACTTCTTCACTAACGACTACCTCGAAGGAAGCGTCGTCGTCGTCGTCGTCGTCGCCGCGCCCTCGTCCTCCAGCCTACTCTTCAGCCCGCCCTCAACCTCAATGCCCCCCTGCACCCACTCCATCTCCCCAACCTCCTCCACACCCTTACGCCCACGGCTGACTTTCTTGAGCAGACCTTCGACGCACTCGCGCGCGCCAGCCCATTCTTTACCCTTGACGTCGTCCCACTCGCCGTCCTCGTCGCCGAACTTGACCCAGCCCCAATCGCAGCGCGCAATGCGGTGCACGGGTCTGCCGCGGACGGGTTTGCCGGGCGGAGGGTCGAAGGGGAGGCGGCCTTCCATGAGGGCGTACAGCAAGACACCGAGGGCCCATGCGTCGGTCGCACGGCCGTCGTAGGGCTGGCCAAGGAGAATCTCGGGAGCGGCGTAGTCTTCGCTTCCGCATCTCGTGGTAAGCAAGGGAGATTCTGGGGGCGCGGGAATGCGGCGAGAAAGGCCGAGATCAGTGAGTGTCGCTATGGCGTATGGATGGGTTTGGGGGTTCTTGAGGAGAGGCACAGTGGAGATGGGGATGTTAAGCAGGACGTCTGTGCTCGATTAGTATACATCCAGGTCGGGCGCACATACCAGTCTGAGCGGTGTAGGAAATAGTGAGCAGTACTTTCTAGTTTGATGTCGCGATGCACAATGAGCTGGTTATGCAGATACCGCACAGCACTGACCATTTCGGCAAAGATGCGTTGGACGATGCCGACGGTGAGCTTATCGCGGTGGTCGCTGGCTACATCAAAGAGGTCGCCACCTGGGCAGTAAGTCAAGACAATTAGGGCCTGGGCGTCGTCGTGATGGAAAGCTTGTAGATGGACCAGGGAAGGGTGGGATACAGATTGGAGCATCTCGACTTCACGTTTCAGGCTGAGTTCTACACGTTCTTCGTCGGCACCGCCAGCAGGACCGTGCTCGACGACTTTGATGGCAACGAGTTTGCGAGGATCAAGTGTGGCTTCGTCCAACGGGTCCCTGGGCTTTGTTTTTTCACATGTGGCTAAGTAGACTTTGCTAAAGGTGCCTTGGCCGAGCTGGCGGACAGGGCGCCAGAGCTTCTTGGTCCTTTCTGGAGCTTGCGGCACGACGATATACTCAGTCTTGTCATGTTCCGCCACGTCCTCTTCCTCGGTGTCTGTGACGCTTCTGTTACTAGCATTGCTTGCGGGGGGAGTTGGGAGACCCGCGGGGTTCCGGTCAGAGACGAGGCCCCGCTGGGGGGCGAGGTAGGCTTCACGGTGCATGTGCGGCATGCTCGAGTCACTTTCGGTCGTCACACTGCCTACGGTGACATTACGCGGGCGGGCGTTGTGCAACGCGTCTGGGGTGTATTCACTGATGCTCCTGTTGCGCTCTCGAGCGGCTTCGTTTTTTTGGTGCGAGCCCTCAATAGCAGCTTCCTTCAGCCTCTGGTATCCTTTCTTCTTGAGCGATCCGGATGGCGATAGAGTGCCTTTGGTGGGGGAGAAGAGATTCTCGCCGAGGGAAGCACCTGAGAGGCCCCTCGATCGCGGACGCGGGAGAGCTCGTTGCCATGGACCCGGGGAGTCGCTCATCACCAACGGCGACGGAAGCGGGGTGAGGTCGCTGAGGGCGTTGAGTGCTGGCGAAGAGAGCACGGAGCCGGGCGACAGCGAGCCAATGCTATTGGAAGACCAGGCAGTCCGCAAATAGCCCTGGTCCTGGATCGCAATCGGCGCCGTGGCCGACTGCCGCAGCGACTCGTTCTCGTTGGCCTCCAGTGTGGATGTGGATGTGGATGTGGATGTGGGGGGTGGGGGCTGGTGGTGGGAGAAGTCTGTCTGGAGGGTCAGACCGGTCGAGGGGGCGCGGATGTGGTAATGGAAGTTGCTATCACCGCGCGCGAGGGAGGGTAGCAATGCGTTTGAAGCCGTCGCGGTAGCATCCGATTGCGCCGAGGGGCCGTGGGTGGTATTGTTCGCGGGGTCCATTGACTCCAGGTCAGCCTCCATGGTATCAAGGCGATATCCGACGTGCCTCAAGCACTACACGTGAAGCAGAATTGGGTCCAAAGCAAAAACTGTATCATGCGCTATGGGTTCGCAGTCGGTAGTGTGAACAATGACAATCACGTGTCTCGCCAATCAGAGGGCCAGGATTAGACCATCATCGTTAGCGCGAAATCCCCGCGATAAGTACATTTTCCTTTTTCTTCTCTCTTGACTCCCATCCCTCACATCAAACTTCACCAAGACGTGCAGTTCACAACCATACTTCACAAAGGGTCCTTCATACCCGCCCTCTTCTGATCTCCTCCGGCCCATCCTACCGCGCTTATGCGTGCCCACTCCGTCTTTACATCCCAAGACTACATCTCCTCCCACCTCTGGAAGGCCTCAGTGTGCTGAAGGCCTCTTCGAACCACCTTTATACCACGTACCACACCCGTCAAACACTACTCATCATGTTCTCGCACCTCCTCAAGCCCACCGCGCGCTCCGCAGGTGTCCTGGGACAACGCCGCTACCTCGCTACCGTGCACACAAACACGGCCCGTGAGATATCCAAGCCTTCGCGGAAAGCGACCCCGATCTCACTCGAGAACGCAACTTTCACAATCAAGGTTTGTACTCTGTTGCAAACTTCACCCCACATCGCTCACTGCTTCTAGAATGGCCCAATCTTCTCGGGCAAGTCCTTTGGCGCAAAAGCCAACATCTCCGGTGAAGCCGTCTTCACCACCTCGCTCGTTGGATACCCTGAATCCATGACGGATCCGTCCTACCGTGGACAGATCCTCGTCTTCACTCAGCCGCTGATTGGCAACTACGGTGTTCCATCCTCCGCCCGCGACGAGCACGGTCTGCTCCGATACTTTGAGTCGCCCAACATCCAGGCTTCTGGTATCGTTGTTCAAGACTATGCCTTAAAGCACAGCCATTGGACTGCTGTTGAGTCTCTTGCTCAATGGTGCGCTCGCGAGGGTGTCCCTGCCATCTCCGGTGTTGACACTCGTGAGGTTGTGACATACCTCCGTGAGCAGGGTTCATCTCTTGCTCGTATTACCGTCGGTGAGGAGTACGATGCCGACGAGGACGAGGCCTACATTGACCCCGAGGCCATCAACCTGGTCCGCCGCGTCTCTACCAAAGCTCCGTTCCACGTTAGCTCTTCTTTGGGCGACATGCACGTTGCATTGATCGATTGCGGTGTCAAGGAAAACATCCTCCGCAGTCTCGTCTCCCGGGGCGCAAGCGTTACCTGCTTCCCCTTCGACTACCCCATCCACAAGGTCGCCCACCACTTTGACGGTGTCTTCATTTCCAACGGACCAGGAGACCCCACTCACTGCACTTCGACTGTTTACAACCTTCGCAAGCTGTTTGAGACATCGCAGCTTCCTGTCATGGGTATTTGCATGGGTCACCAGCTTATCGCCCTCGCCGCTGGAGCCAAGACCATCAAGCTCAAGTACGGCAACCGTGCCCACAATATTCCAGCCCTGGACCTCACCACCGGAAAGTGCCACATCACTTCGCAGAACCACGGATACGCTGTGGACCCCACCACTCTCACCAGTGAGTGGAAGGAATACTTCACCAACCTGAATGACCAGTCCAACGAGGGTCTGATCCACGCCTCCCGCCCCATCTTCAGCGCGCAATTCCACCCCGAAGCCAAGGGCGGACCCATGGACTCCTCGTACCTCTTTGACAAGTACATCCAGAACGTACAGAGGTACAAGGATCACCAGTTGTCCTTCTCCGAGAAGAGCAACAAGCCCAGCCCGCTTTTGGTCGATCTCCTTAGCAAGGAGCGTGTTGGTGTGCACCCCGCTCAGCCCGACTTCGAGATGCATGTTCCCGGCAGGGTTGAGCAGGTTGATGTTGGCGGACCCGTTGCGCCGCCGTACCAGCCCATCACTGCTGCCGCCTAGGTGGATGAACGTTCTAGCGACGGGATTTGGTAGTTTGGGAGTCTCCAGTTGGAATTGGCGCTTTATGATGCTTTCGTTACAAGATCGACACCGGAGGAATGACTTTGAATGCGTTTCTATATTCATGTATACAGTAAACAATGCAATAAATATGATGAGAAACTTTTCAGTTGTGTCTATCCCAAGTTGGCGAATTTTAGACATTTCCATCATACTCATCAACAGGTTCATGATACCCGATTCACTTTGCTGTAGTACTTCACGTGTAGGGAGAAAAGCTCGTAAAAAGGGTGGACCGAAGTCCATGCGAATTTGCAATATATACAGTAGAATAATCATCCACCAGGTCTAAACCCCACATGTCTCATCTCATATCATCATCCTCTTTCCGAATCCCCAGCATTTTAAACGGTAATCTTACCCGTAAGCTTAACATCCCTCGAACTCGCGCCCACAAACACGCCAAACTCGCCCTTGGGCACAGTCCACTTCCTAGTGCTCTCATCCCACAAGCTCAAATCACGACGCCTCAGCTTGAAAGTGGCAGTTCCACTCGCACCAGGCGCGAGCTTGAGCTTGTTGAAGCCACGAAGTTGCTTTGGCGGCTCGCCAGTACCAGATGGGTAGCCCAGGTACAGCTGGGGCACCTCTGCGCCCTCAACCTTGCCAGAGTTAGTAATAGTCGCGGTGACGGTAGCAACCGTGTCGAAGAGATCCGCGGGGCCACCGGGGACGATATCGCCAGTGGCCGGGCCAGCAGCCGGGGCGCCCTGGATACCCAAGCCCGAGTATGCAAAGGTAGTGTAACTGAGACCAAAGCCGAATTCAAAGCGGGGCGCGATGTTGAACTGGTCGAAGCGCCTGTAATCGATGAACAGGTCCCAGTTGTTGTCGGTCAGCGTGGTGGAAATGGTCGTGCCGTAGTCGGACTCCTTCTTCGCAATGGTGTAGGGCAGTTTGCCGCTGGGGCTGGCGGCGCCGTATAGGATGTCGACGAGGCCGTTTCCGCTCTCTTGACCCGGAAGACCGGCCCAGACGACGGCGACGACGGAGGGGTTCTCGATCCATTCTTCCATCAGGATGGGGCCGACGGAGTGGACGACGACGATGGTGCGCTTGTTGACGGCGGCGACGGCCTTGACGAGCTCGTTGCCGTTGTGCCACGCGTTGAGGTCGTTGCGGTCGCCGGCGTTGCCCTCGACGGTGATGTAGCCCTCGCCTGAGTTGGCGTTGATGCAGACGATGGCGATGTCGGCGTTCTGTGCGGCGGCGGCGCCCTGGGAGGCGTTGTCGTTGGGGGAGGAAGTGACGTTTGTTCCATCCTTTGCGGCCTGGACTTTGATGGCATCGAGGGGAGCGATCAGGTAGGGGTATTCGACGGAGGCGCTGCCCCAGCCCATGCCGAGGGTGCCGTTGTTGCAGCCACGGTCGACGCAGGCGTTGGGGCCCTTGGGGTCGACGATGGAGTCGAGACCAATGACGGCTACGGACTTGGGCTTGCTGAGGGGAAGCGAGCCGTTGTTGTTCTTGAGCAAGACAATGCCATCCCTTGCGGTGGCGCGGACGTTGGTCTTGTGGTTGGCACCAACGTCGTGGGGACCAATCTGCCAGGAGTTGAATGTTGCATTCGGGTAGCCCTTGTCCTGGCCGAGCAGGTACCAGGAAGACAGAACACGCGTGACCATGTCGTCGAGGCGAGATTGCTGGACCTGGCTGCTGTTGATGGCAGTCTTGAGCTGGGGGCCCCACAAGATGTTGCCGCCGGAGAAGTCAGTTCCAGGCATCGTCATGTCGAGACCGCCGTTGGCGCTGCCGACCGTAGTATGTTGGGCGTTCCAGTCAGACATGATGTATCCGCGGAACCCAAGTTCCTCCTTCAGCATCTTGTTCATGACAGAGTCACTCTCACAAGCCCACGTGCCGTTGAGCTTGTTGTAACTGCACATGGCAGCCGCGACGTTTGAGTGCACGGCGTCCATGAATGGCCAGGCGTAAATCTCGCGCAGAACTCGGTCTGGCACATCGGAGCTGATGGTTTCCCTGTTCAGCTCCTGCTCGTTCGCGATCCAGTGCTTCATGGTTGCCTGAACACCAGCTTCCTGCATGCCTTCGACTGTTTGTGCCATGAAGATACCCTGAAGATATTGGTCATGGCCGAAGCCTTCCCAGTTGCGACCGCCTTTGGCAAACTTGCCAAGAGGGCCGGAAGTGGGACCCAGTTGAACGTGGACACCCAGCTGCTTCGACTCGGTTCCGAGGAAAAGACCACGCTCACGAGCGAGGTCAACATCCCATGTGCTTGCGACATGAACACCGGCAGAAAAGGCAGTGGCGCCCTGGATGTAACGGATACCCTGAGGTCCATCTTCATGATGTTAGTACTTTCAATAGTAAGCTGCGAGACCTGGCTGGAATTCACTAACCTTGAAGACAGAGGGAAGGATATCCAATGGACTTCGCGGGGTACGTGTTGCCGACACAGTTGGCTTTTGCCCATCCTACACCAGTGACGATACCAATTTTCTCGTCCTGCGACAGCTTGGCCAGCGCGGCAGTTGCTTTGGCGTGCGCATCGTCCCAAGATCCGACAGTACGTTTGGCCGACTGCTCCTTAGATGGAATAGCTATGGTGTATGAGCATTTTGTGGGTTGAATCGCATTTCGACCGACATACCAGAAGCTCGCGTCAGAGCAGTCGTCGCCAATACCGGTAGAAAAAAGTTGCGCATCTTGAAATCTCACGAGTACTTCTTGAAGGAATGCGAAGAAGTTGCCCTCCTCAATCAGGGTAAAGGCCTATTATGTACATTTTCCCCATCTCCGAACCCTAGGACCCCGGAAACCTTCTACCGAGGAAAGTGTGACTTCGAAATTGCTCAACTTGGCCGTGCTTGGGGCCAAGTTGGGGTTTCCTGGGGCCCCATAGCGAAGCGTTGCGTTAAAACCAGATCGGTAAATTGGCCGTTGTGTCAATTGACGTGCTAAGTTTCGCCCGGCCCGTGAATCCTGAGCTTGCCGGGATTATGCCCAATCACAACGTTTACTAGCAACGGCCGTGAACACGAACCGGGGATGCAATATCTGCGTTGTTAAAGTGCGGACAGTGGATGCATTGTGGATCTATAGGGTGTGGGGTAGTTTTGCGGCTCAAGACGGGGATTCATTTGATGGACATGTTTGATTCGACGACCGGGCTGACGTGACGGCTACACTATGATGAACGCTGGCCACTGCTATTTGTGGCAGCGGGCATGTACCGGCATCTGCCCCTGAAATATCGAGTCGGATTAGGCTGCAGACCCGCCCTGTCGTCCATGACCCAGGTTTTCTCCCGTTGCTCAAGACTTGGGAGCGAAGAAGGATCCACATGCTGACCTCGTATTGGTGTAGAATGGCTGCTTCACTCCAGTCCGCTCAAAGTCCTCGGACGAAGTACATATTTGTGCTATAGCAGCTGACCTCGCGCGTAATGTACGAGGGTGTTGTTTCACGAGCTAGACAACCCGAGGATTCTATCGGCCCGGTATTTAGCATGTGCTCCGGGTGCGCGGTGGTCATCAAGGTCCGTAGCTTGATCCTTCATATGGTTGGATAAACCTCAAGAATAATCGACATATTCGCAGTCGTCATCCAAACGCAGGCAGTGCGCACAGGAAGGTCTCTCTTCTGTACATTTGCGCCTCCTAGCTTTGCAGTTTATGCAGCCATTCTTGGAACGCTTCTTCGCACCCGCCACTTCGTACTGGCAGGTCCAAAGTCCTCGCTTGCATTGGTTACATGCCGGCTTGCCTTCGTTGCACTTTATCTTCTTCTCACGACATCGAATGCACGCCTTTCCTCTGACTGGCATTGGTGGCGGGGACGGCTCTAGCATTTGGGTTTTCCTCCGTGATGCTTTGGGAGAAAGAGCTTCCTTGCTTTTCTTGGTTTTCTTCGCGGAAGACTTGCGAATTGATTCTGGAGAAGCAGCTGAAGCATTCTTCTTGCGCTTGTTTTTTGTGGCAGCTCTTGGTGCTTCTGGTGATGTTGACATGTCGAGATCTGGATCCCGGTAGTCGTTTTCAATGTCTTCTTGGGCCTTCTTTTTACGCTTCTTCTTCTGCTCTTTGTTGCCGCTCGTTGATTGATTGTTCATTGCTTGTGGAGTGGTAGTGGTCTGTAATGCCAGAGCAGGCAAGCTGCTGGTACAGTCAGAACATGGTCAGCAGTAGAAGAAGCCTCCAGCGAATGCTGATTGCATAAAGGCTCATGCGTGCTTCTGTTGCGACATACCTCTCTTCGGCTGGCGGACTGCTGTGTATCGGATTGTGTTTGTAAACCACGTTGATGGCTTCGCGTTTGATGGAGAATTTGATGTGAATAGCACCACCACAACCGTATCCTTGCAGATGTGCATCGTCCTCTTTCTTTGGCTGGTCTTCGCTATCATCACTGTCCTCTGGCTTCTTCTTCTTGTGGCTTTTCTTGTTCTTGAACTGAACACTGTCTCTACATACATATTTGAGTCGAGCGCCGTCGCCACCGTCCTTACTCTGAGCCGACTTCTCTGCGTACTTGAAAGCGTCGGCGTCTTGTATTGACTCGATGATGGATCTGCGTCACGTGAGTAAGCATCGCATGTGATGCATCTGTGATCTACCTCGCGATGGCCCGCTGCACTTTGAGTCGATCTTTGCCGTCGATGTCACGACATAGCGCATACTCGACTGTGATGCTCTGCAGGTACTCAGCTGGCTCGATGAGTGCGTCCAAGGCTGTTTGGTGGGCCACGGGCACCGTTATCGTTGAAGCTGCTCCGAAGACAAATTCGGTCACTGTTTCTACAGGAATCAGACTCGACGCGTTCTTTTCCAGCTCATTACGCAACGCGCTGTCGAGGGTCTGGAGGATGTTCAGCGAGGTTTACGCGTCGTTTGGGGCAGCTGACCTCTAACGTCGGGCATCTATAATAAACATCAGGCTGCAGCCCTCTATGATAGCGCAAGTCCAATTCGTCTTCGAGATCCTCCATGGCCGTCGTTATCGCACGGATGCAGCTATGGTGAAGCTTGCGGTTGGGGAGATGAGCGGAGCAACGTTGTTCCTCTAGATGATCCGAGCTCTTAGCGTGTTTGATAGGACTCGACCACTCCAGGGCTGAATCAATGCAGTCTTTGGTGATGCAGTCTGTGGTGATGGCTCATGGCTCCGGTCAATGTAAAGTCATGCAAGTGTTCTGCAGCAGTGCTCTGAGATGCGCGGTGGCGGCATACATTCTGCTGTTATTGCGCGCACAGACGCATATCTCGAGGAATCTTGACAAAAGAACGCACAAGGAGATTGGGAATACGGTGCTCTGGTTGGCATCGTCTCTGCAAATCAAGGGCACATGTCAATCGTCCATGGGGATGCTGGGCGCTGGTGCAGAGGAGTCTGGACCAAATACGAATAATGCAGCCGATGCGCTTCTACATAACATTGAACTTCCAAGGCTATGTACCCTGATTGAACTAGCGCCCAGACCGTCAACAAGACCTCATCCACTGCGAGTCCTGTAGTGCTGTAGCCTCCCTCGACTCCGCTGCGCCTGCGTCTTTGTTCGGCCCTTGGTGTACCCCGACTGCTCGCTCGCTCCCACGTTCAATCGCCCGCCGCTACGTTTCGTATCTCGACCAGGCGCTGTCGCAGCAACGCCGCAGGCCCGCACGAGGACTCAGAGAGGTGCCGTACGCACTGCGCATGGTGGCCATCTGACTGATCGCTCTCATAACTGCGTCTCCGTTCGTTGTTTGACCCCTCGTTTGGACCACACAGTAGCTCCCTCTCCCGCATATCCCAGCACGCGATCCTTGAATCTTGCTGCGAAACAACCACCACCGCCTATTCTTCGACACAGCATTCCTCTACCGCCAAACATTCATACACACCCTCCGCCATGGTTGTTGCGACTATAAAGTTCGTGCACTGTCTCTTTGCGACTGCTTCTACTACTGCGCCAGGGTCCAGTCACTAACACCATAGCTCCGCAGGTGCGTCGTCGTCGGTGACGGTGCCGTCGGCAAGACATGTCTGCTCATCAGCTACACCACCAACAAGTTCCCCTCGGAATATGTCCCCACCGTCTTCGACAACTACGCCGTGACCGTTATGTGAGACCCCCATCCCTTGGGCCCCACCCGCTGCATACTATTTGGAAGGAGCACCAACAGGGGGACTCGTGCTTAGCGATCCGCTGCTGACGCTGAAAAGGATCGGTGATGAGCCATATACCCTTGGCCTATTCGACACCGCCGGACAGGAAGATTACGACCGCCTCCGACCCCTATCGTACCCCCAGACCGACGTCTTCCTCGTGTGCTTCTCCGTAACCTCGCCCGCCTCCTTCGAGAACGTCCGTGAAAAGTGGTTTCCCGAGGTCCACCACCACTGTCCCGGCGTGCCATGCTTGATTGTGGGTACACAGGTGGATCTGAGGGAGGACAACTCGGTAAAAGATAAGCTGGCGAAGCAAAGAATGGCACCAGTAAAGCGCGAGGACGGCGAGCGAATGGCACGCGAACTCGGCGCCGTCAAGTACGTCGAGTGCTCGGCTCTGACACAGTACAAGCTCAAGGACGTGTTTGATGAGGTACATCTAGGATATCAACCTCCCGTGTCATATTGCTAACACACACAGGCGATTGTAGCAGCGCTCGAGCCGCCGTCGACGAAAGATGCAGACAAGAAAAAGAAGAACAAGAAGTGCTGCGTTTTGTGAGCGTTGAAGTGGAAGAGTACACGTAGGGGCGAGCATTTGCGGGAGCTTTGGTTTGCAGATCTTCTTTGAAAGGCGTGAGTTTTCTGGATACCTCTTCGGCTTTAGGCGCCATTTGCAAGTAGCGATTCAATTCGTATTATCACCAGTTTTGTATTCACAAATTCCGTTTCCCTGCAGCATTTGTATTCAAGCACGTGATAGTACGGTGAGGGAAGTTCTGCAATAAGTTGGTGGCATGCAGAACCTCACCTGCAATTTAGTGAGTCCGATTTTCTCTTTATGCATCATATCATGTCAGACTGGACACAGCGCACTGTACACTTCAAGTAGGGAAAGTCTGTCTTCGAATGTTCTCTTCTCTTCATATCTTCCCGTCTGTCCTCGGTGGGAAATTGCATGAGCAAGACTCCGTTTGTTGTTGTCCCGTTGCCTAGAGCGATTTTTTATCAACACTAGTCAGCCCGCGACTCTCACCATCTCCTACCGCACCGCACTCGAGCACCCCGCCACGGTCAAGACACTGTCCTCAAAACTCGACACCAGGCGACTCGAAGTGAAGGCCGCGCCCGCCTAGAGCTGCGCGTTATTGTTGCACCCTTCCGTCAAAGTTTTGGAGCTTCCGCACACAACAGTAGGCACTTGATCAATTCTGCTCGCGGCCCTCTCTCACAACCACAACAGGACCCGCAATTGGATATCCAGCACAGCATGTCCGACCCCTTCGATGACCGCAAGAAGAGGCCGCCTCCCATCATCATCCCGGCGGTGCCTCGAATCACAGCGACTACCCAGGCTACGCGGACTAACACTGATGAACAGGAGCAGGAGAACGAACAGCAGCGCCAGTTGTCGTTATCTGAACAGGGTTCGCGCTTTTCAAGTTCTCCGCTGACCTTTCCTCCAGTCCATGATCATGCGCGCATTCCGCTGCCAAAGTCGGACTCGCAGAAGAGCCGCAAATCCGCCATTGCAAACCTGGCGGGTCTCATAGAGGAAGCGCGTCGGCCAACACAAGAGCTAGAGCTTGTTGGGATCGGTGGGCCGACAACGCGCTCAAATACATCGAGCAGCCGACAGCGTGCGAATTCGGGACAGGCAAAGTTTGGATTGTACCCCAAAGTTGAGAAGACGACGCGTGCCTGGATCGAGTCTCGAACCGAGCAGCATGTGTTCGATTTGGCTGGTCAGATTCCGCCCCAGCACCTAGTCGGTGAGTGACACCGTACTTCGAATACCCATTGTCCAATACTAACAGCCACAGACGCAGTCGGCGATGATGAGGTACTCATCAAGAGAAATGATCTACGAAAAGAGTGCCGAGCCGCAAGTGAGGAGCAGAAGGGAAAGTCGCAAGACCCAGTCAAGAGCCCAAAGAAGAAGCTGTTTGGCATACATATCCCAAACTTTGGCAGGTCCTCGGCATCGAATCCACCGCCTATGCCGCCCAAGGCTGCTCAAGTCCTGGGTCAGGAAACTCGTACCCCCAGCAAGTTGTCGCTGCGACCTGGCAAGCCGGCTGCACCACACGAAACACCAACCAAGGCATCTCGATCAGATACATTGAAGTCACTGCCGGTGAAGCTATCGGACCAGGACAAGTACGCACGAAGCCATCATACCGGTTCTACTCGTCGGCACCGAGAAGCCAGTCGCAGATCTCCCCCGAGGATCAACAAGCTGCCTGCGACTGTCTTCAACCCTTTCCAGGCGACAGAGACGTCGCAAGCATCTGCTCCCCCTCCAACACCGCCAGCAAAGGATACGCCCCCGGATGTAAGACAGCCCGTGCCCGCAAGCCCGCTCCGCCGCACAGCACAACTAGACGGACTGCGTGAGATCTACAAAGCCGAGGTCGGTGTTGCTAGTGGTCCAGTCCGATTTCCCGCTTTTGCCTTGTCGCCGTCACCCACTAAATTCTTCGAACCTGGATTTGCTGGCAAGAGCCCGTCCAAGCACATCCCAGCTACCGCCGAGGACTATCAGAAGCTGATCGCAGGCCAGGCGTTGTCGTGGCCCTCTCCGTTGAGAGATGACTGTAATCCAGAGCAAGTGGGCGAGCAGTCTGCGTCAGCCAAAGGCAAGGTTGAGGACACCCAGGACACGGATTCCTTGTATCGCGATGATCGCTGGAGTGTAGAGAAACAGGAGCACGGAGACAGCCGCGGTGCAGCACTGACTTACCGACTGTCGAACCCACCGAACCTCCCTCAACCCAACGACCACTCAAGCAGCGAGTACGCGCCGTACGTCTACAGCAATCATGGCAGTCACCACTATAGCCCGCTGCAGCCTAGGTTCTACTCACCATCGAACCGCTCTGTGTTGAAGTTTGCCGACGGCGAAACCCCATCCAAGAATGTAAGTCCCGCTCCTTCCATGTTCCTCTCTCACCTGCGATTCGGGAGTGTTTGGGGGCGCCTGCCTCACCACGGCTCCTGCCACTTTCACCTAGCCGCCCCACTCCTTCGCTTCCGCCTCGCCTATTGTCCTTGACACCAATGCTAATAATATCTACAGTCTGACGCCACTCGCTTCTATTGCACTGTTCCCTCAAAAGGCGACTCTGGCTCCAAGGACACTTCGATCGAAATGGTGTTCCAGGGTGATGCCCACGACATGGACCTACAGTCTTCTACCGGTCACTTGGTTCAGAAAGACGACCCAGATTCAATGCGAGTGCCGCGCAACAACTCGGAGCTTGCGGCTCGGGTCATGCAAGAGCTTCGCATCGGCGAGCAGCAGAACCAACTTCCACACCAGAATGGAGGTAAAGGTCACCTCCAGCCTGATCAGTCTTACTCAGGGCTAACAGACATGCTAAATGCAGTGAGTCCTGGACGCGACGGCTATGAGCGGGAACTTCCTCTCAACTGCCCTAGTGCAGTCCCCAGCCCACTACACAAAGCGCCAGCTCCTGCCACTCTGATGCAAGGAATGACCCCGGCACAGAACTCTGCTGTGCTGCTTGGATCCGCTCGCATGCCCAAGAATATCAACGACCACTTCTACATGACCAACGAGCACCTAGATGTGGTGGGCAAGTCGGCCTGGGATCAGACCGAGTCGCTGAAGGATCTGCACGAGGCGTCCAGTCACAGACATGAGCAGCTTCTTGCGGCAGTAAAGCAACTCGTCAAGCAAGTCAAGGTGCGGGTCGAGACGATAGACGACAAGGCGAATCGCGCGACTGAACAGGGCGACAACATCAAAACCAAGCTCGACCAGCTGTTCAAGTTCATTAGGAAGGACGTTATGGGTCTTCTGGCCGCACAAGACGAGAAGGTTATAAGCATGGAGCAGAGCATCAAAGAGCTCCAAAAGACTGTTCACAGCGTGCAGAAGATGATGGAGCAGAAGCAGTCGGAGGCGAAGGCGGTCCAGCAGCACACTCCTGTGGCCGCTCACGCTACCCCCAACTCGCCTTTCCCTCACCGGGCTCAGACATCTCTTGCAGGCTTCTATGGAAACATGACCGAGTCTGGTCGCGAGGGTCCGCCGGGTCTCCAGATGCCAGAGCGCACCAGCAGCCTTGCCTACGATGGTCACAGCGACACGCGTGCAGGATACGGCAGCAACTACGGCCAGCAGTGGGGTCCGCGTTCCAACTTTCAAGGTCGCAGCAGCAAGGAAGAGCGTCCTTACACGGGCAACAACCCCTACCAGTACGCTGCCAATGATGCGAATGGCGGACAGTTCGGCAACGGCTACAACGGCAACGGCTACTCTCCCTACAACCCGGCTGAGCAGCCCTACAGCTTCCACCAGGGTCCGACAAAGTGATGGACGGATGAACGGTGGCTTTTGTCACAGCCGGGCATTCGTGCGGAACAGTAGGTTTCCCACCTCTTCACTCTTTGGCAACAACCAAACATTGGTACGATATATTGGAGGTTTCTAGTTCCTCACTCTTTGGCATGGAGAGATGTGCTCCGACCGAGGTAGCATCGTCTTGGACGACGAAGAATGAGCAATGTAGCAAGCCCAATAGAATGAGATAAATACAGATACTATGCCCAGGTGACGTGCACGTGCGAAAGAAGACTACGAAGTATTGAAGACGGGTCTCGAACTCGTGACCTTTCCCCCCACATCAATCAGCAGTTAAGCTGATAGCATCAGCGGTCAAGCTAATGGCACACTCGTAGAGACGAGCCCGACTAACTGTCGGTCATTCAGCGGTCATTAAGCATATCAAATGCATGCGAGAAGCCTCTGGCTACTGAAGAACCAAGGCAAGGGAACATGTAACAAAAACAACAAGAAAGAAGAGTTTTAGTAAATGCTGACAGAATGTTAAAAGAAAACAATGACGATAAGGCGCAGGTAGCTGTTTCTAACAACATCGAAGACTGTTTAAGTACATGCTCGCGTGCTGTTTGTGTTTCTCTGACAGTTGGGAAATACGAGCACTCTAAAGTCTTAGAATCTCGGCTCTTAAACCAGTTTTAAATGCCATGGCCAGCTTGCTGGTCTGCGGGTTGGAAGTTGATCAGTCTGCCGGGCCCTGTGCAGGTTAATTACTTTGACACAACAATAAAAACATAAACGACAGCCTTCGCTATAAAAAAGGTTATACTACCACAGACGCGAAGCATACTTAAGCACACCACATCAGACAATGAAATGTACCAGTCACATGCACCTCGACTCATGCAGTCGTTTTGATCAACCGGTCCATCCGTTATCGACCGTGGAAGACCACAAACTTGACTAATCTCACTGTCTTCTCACTGAACTCAACGAAGCCGCACACCACGCCACTTAGATAAGTGATCGCAAGGCACCCGTGCTCGTCAACAAAGTTTCACTCACGATCTACTTCAAAGCGATTACAGAGATGTGAGAGGCCTTGCTAATCTGAGATTAAACATTCTTAAGCATGTAAGGCGGATAAATTATGCTACTAATCTTTGCTATCTACTAATGCTACTTGCAGCAATACCTAGAGGCTAGCTTCGAAGTTTTAAGAGCATTAGTATAGTATTATCTTCTACTATTAACTTGCTTCTACTGCTGCACTTAACCTAGAAGAGCTTAACTTTCCAAAATCCAAAATCATCGACAACTTAATCGCTCAGCAACTCCAAAAGTGGGCTGGCCACCCGTCTGCACGTCTTGATGCCTCAACATCTCGAGCAGGCGCGATCTCAAAATTTTGGCAGGCACAATACACTAAATAAGTCCACATATCTGAGTCGTTGGCCCCAATCAGCGCGAAAATAGAACAACAGGCCTGTCGGAGAAACTAAAATTTCTGAAACCTATTGTTCGAGTGATATCACGACATTAAATATGTTTCGCCCTCTTAATAAGAGTGTAATCAAAGTGCACTTAAAGGCATCTCTATTGCGCTTCTCTCTATATTTCTTCCCTCTGTTTTTCTGCTTCTTTACAGCAATAGATACAGTGTAGCCTTCTTATTGTGTTTTGCCTTCTTAACCAAAGTTGGCAGGCCTTGTGCGCTGTTCCCTCCACACCTCGCACTCTTTGGACGATAGTATAGAGTTAGTGTGAACAAGAGTGCTAATATAGTTAAAGAACGTGCACACTAGGTAGAGTTAACATGCTATGCGCCTGTCTTTAGCTTATGCTGCTCTGCTATCTACTACTTACCGGATCTGTGCTCGATGCGAAGGTCAATGCCTATTAAGGTATATAATCCTCTGGTACATTACGAGATTCTTAAGCTAATGCATAATAATTTCAAGCATCACATGTGGTATGGGAACGGACTTCAGGATACGCGAGATGTCCTGCGCATCAGTTAACGGAGAGATGGTTAGATGTAGCAATCGAAAGTTAAATGCCCAAAAACATGCCATGATCCTCTTTTAGCACCTAATCACGTGCCTATATACTATTATATTGTCATAGAGAGCAACCCGCATTCAGTAAGGAAATGATAGATTTCAGCATCTAGCTAACTTTTCGATAGCTGTCGGTAAGGTCATTCTAATATACTAGCTGCTTACTTCACTCCATCATCCGATCACGTGCGCAACTACTACACCACAATACTGGATCACATCTAGGCACATAATATTAATAAGGCTATGATACTAGATAGAATGCATACGGCAATAATAAAACAGAAACCGAATAAAAGTGATACATAGTGTGGGATAGTTGTCGGTTGCTTACTTTATCATCTGATCACGTGCGCAACGTGATGGAAGGCACGAAATCACAAACGGCACAGGTGCAAACCTCACGAACGGCACAGGTGCAAACCTCACAAACGGCACAGGTGTATACCTCGACGAACGAACCAAATATGCATACCTCTGAACGAGTAATGAAGGTACGAATTGGTGATGTCGAGTTCCTTGTCAAACTCTGATTTGAACAGCATTTTCAGCCCTCTCACTGGAACGCACTTATGGACAGATTGCCATTGCCGTGGACTCACCGTCTGCGCAACAGCAGGTCGACACGGCCTTGCACAACATCCGAGAGGCAAACCAGGTTGCATGGCTCATCAAAGACATGCTCATTTTCGACCCCAGACGCGAAGGCCCATGGCCAAGAGGCCATCAAGCAGGAGGATGTCGACGCCGTCACCATTGTCGTAAGTACCATGCACAGCAAAGAGGCGAACATCGCCGTCTACAGCACGGTCATTGGCACTGGAACAACTAGACTGAGGGAAAAAGAGACCCTAGACCTTGGCGTCGTTGCATCTCTCAACCTCAGCACGCGTAGCTGAAAGACTTTCGAACCGCTGCCGAAGCTTACACTGCCAGATACTCAATACCGGATTCATCGGGCAGACCTACTTTTACAATAATGGAAGCGAGTTAACAACAGACACACACGACATTGCAGCCACATGTGCTCGAGGAGGCTTCATTCGACGGCCTAGAAAGGCCACGATACCGTCTCTCGAGGCTATATTGGCACGAGCTCGCTCTCAGACGTCAGACTAGGTGCGATACCACACGAAGATGTCACTCGACATGGCGGCGACCGCACAGATCACCTGGACCGAAGCACCCCCAAGCGTCAATTCAGTGTCCTCGCCAACCTGCTGGGTTAGGTTGGCGGTGAAGAGCCCTGAAACGCGAACTGGCTCGAGACTTTCGATGAGGACTGCTTGGTAAAGACTAGAAGGGTGACAGTGACGATAATGAGGCTGTCGATGTTCTCCAGTTAATTTGGATGGAGTAGCAAATGACTGACGTGTCTGGGTGCAACGCCCGAGTTTACTGGACCCGCGCAACACGCCGGCAGCCGACGACGACCGCTTGAGTCGCCCAAATGACGACCTTAATGGCCCATTTCATCCGCGGTATTGCACGCCACGCAGTGTTTGACGGCCTCGACGTCATGTCTGATCACGATTGACGACTCGTATCTTTGTGCGACAACGACTGCTTGAACCGCTTAACCTATGCTAATACCCATTGCCATTGGGGGACGAAGAGGACGGAACAATAGGCCAGCGCAACGTCAAGCGAAGAAATCCCACAGTGGGTGCTTGGAAGCATTATCTATGTCATCTCTCTCAGCACAACGACGCAAATTTCGACGCCGACCTTGCACGCTTCTCTGCATCACGACAAGGAGCACGCGTCAAGCGCACCTTCGAGCAGCATGGCCGATTGCGGGCGCGGTCGCAGCGAGCGTGGACGAGGTCGTGGTGGTACAACTGCAGGACGAGGAGGCGGCTGGGGACGAGGCCGTGGCGGTACAACTGCAGGACGCGAGAACCATGACAGGCCCAACATGGCGTTCACTCAGGTAGCCAGAATCATCGCAACAATAGGCCAGCCCGAACGCCTCAAACCTCGGAGCAACGCCAGGCGAAGAAATCCTACAGTGGTGGTGCTTGGAAGCGTCCTACATTTCGACTACGTTCTATTGTACTTCCTGCCCGCCTCTCTACATCACGACAAGGAGCATGCGTCAAGTGTACCCCCGAGCAGCATGGCCGATCGCGGGCGCGGCTACGGCCGGGGACGAGGAGGCAGCCGGGGACGAGGAGGCAGATGGGGACGAGTTCATGGCGGCAACACTGTAGGATGCGAGAACCATAGCCGATTGCGGGCGCGGCCACAGCCGGGGACGAGAAGGCAGCCGGGGACGAGAAGGCAGCCGGGGACGAGAAGGCAGCCGGGGACGAGAAGGCAGCCGGGGACGAGAAGGCAGCCGGGGACGAGGTCGTGGCGGCAACATTGTAGGACGCGAGAACCATAGCGGGCCGAACATATGCTTTGAGTTTCAGAGCAAGGGCATCTCACGGCGTTTACTCAGATGGCCAGAATCATCACAACAACAGGCCAGCCCGAACGCCTCAAACCTCAGAGCAACGCCAGGCGAAGAAATCCTACAGTGCTTAGAAGCGTCATCTGAGCTCCGAGCCAACCTGGAGTCGCACGAAGAAGGTCAACCGGGACCTCCCGAACACGGTCACTAGGGCATGCAGTTACGACAGCGAAGCGACACAGCACGTTAGATACAATCGGCGGCTCTATCTACAATTTCACCAGCGAGGCGGCGGAGATCACTAAGGCCGGCACCACATCAGCATCCTAAATCCCACATCTCTTTGGAGAAGATTGCGTCCCAAGTTCAGAACAGCAAAGCTGTCCGCAACTGGGGTAATATGTTCGTCCCGTCGGAGTTTAGACATCGAAAATTCACAGAGATCCCAGACCAATAGACTCGTCCGCCCACCTCTGTCTGCTCTCATCCTCTCAAAAGTTAACACAAACTGCCTTGCACACGTTAGTACATGGGTAGACCTGCGTCTCATCGCGGCACGACGATGTACTTAAATCGCTCCTAAGACTCATTCACACTCGCGACTACGTTCAGATTGTGACAGTCACCGCACATTTTCCTGGCTGCCACTGAGTGCCACATCAAGCTTTTACCGGCGTGTAATACCGTCCATTCCAGCCTTGAAGGACGGAATTAGCCATCCCTACCTGCCCGGTTTATCAACAGTAATTTCCAGCTTCAACGCGGGCTATGGCTGGGGCAGCGCGCCGCTGACGTGGGACGTTCCGGTCAGCTCTTGTATCGCTCGCAAGGACAAGAAGCTACTTCTCATAGAGCATGCAAAGGCTCTCGCTGAGTACTGCTACACCTACTCAGCCGACATCTTTCAAGAGCAGTTGGAGAGTGGTTTCGAGTATAGTGAGTACTAGGGCGATAAGGCCGAAGAGGGCGACGAGGACGAGAACGAGAACGAGAACGAGGAAGGAGACGATGAGGACGAGGAGAGAAGAGAAGATGAGGGCGAGAAGGAGCAAGAAGATCATGCTGGAGGGGGCACTTCAAAGAGCGAGGGCAGCGACGAGACTGAGGCCGAGACCTATGTTGTCCTGAAAACCCAAGCTCTATACACCACTAACAACGGCTCAAGGTCGCGGAGTCTTCGAGAGATAGCTGGTGGTACAGCAAGATTTGGCAGCATTAGCCATCAGAAGCAGGACATCCGCAACAGCCTAAAGCAGAGATGTTAACAATTAAGCTAATTAAGCCTCCGGCTTAAGGCTTAATTAGCTTGTTTTTAGAGGTGTTTGCAGCTTAATTAGCTTAATTATTTAGTTAAAATTAGAGGCTTAATTAAGGCTTAATTAGTTAGCTTAATAAAATAAGATATAGAGTAAATATAGAGCAAGATCTTCTTACTAAAGGCTTTATCTCTATATAGCCTTTATTAATAAGATTTACGTAATTAATTACGTAACTAGACTTCTTTATATTCTTTTCTACTTTCTTCTTACTCTCTCTTTGCTCTTTTACGCCTCTTTATATCTCTTTCTATATTATGCATATACTCTAATAAGCGCTTATAAGCTATTAATTAAGCCTTTCTCTAGAGACTTAATTAGCTTAGCAATTACTATATAAATAGCTTAATTATTAGAGCTAATAGTAAGTTAATAGCTTAATTATTTAGCTTATTAAGGCTTAATTGTTAACATCTCTGGCCTAAAGTGAGCAAGCTGAGCGACACCGGAGTACGAATCGGGAGTGGTATATCCAATAAACTTGGATGAGACAGCCGAGACCTCGTCCACATCGGCGCAATTTTGAATATGTGAGAGCGAGGCAAAAAACACCACACAGCATTTGACAAGTCGCCGGCAGTTCTCCCGGCCGTCTAGTGGTGGGTCGTGTGCCGCAATATTTTCAACAGACGAAAAGGATTACCAAGGGTGCAACTGTATTGGCAATCTTTTCCATCATCTCCCTCAAGACCCGAACGCAGA